>Ga0075163_10003551_pt1 | contig 20978 bp, 14 predicted proteins | sample JI1023141ADNA_FD_71478 | JGI IMG/M metagenome (GOLD analysis project Ga0075163, IMG submission 71478) | Wastewater effluent complex algal communities from Wisconsin, to seasonally profile nutrient transformation and Carbon sequestration -... | ecosystem: Engineered > WWTP > Effluent > Algae... | reverse complement strand
TGGGCTTCACGCTGCCCGAGAACTTCCGCACGCCGTACCGCTCGGCGAGCCTGCAGGAGTTCTGGCGGCGCTGGCACATCTCGCTGTCGTCGTGGCTGCGCGACTACCTGTACATCCCGCTGGGCGGCAACCGCGGCGGCGAGCTGACGACCTACCGCAACCTGATCGTGACGATGCTGCTGGGCGGGCTGTGGCACGGCGCGAGCTGGACGTTCATCGTCTGGGGCCTGCTGCACGGCGGCGGGCTGGCGGTCACGCGGATCTACCAGCGCGCGGCGCGGCCGCGGCGGGTGCTGGCGATCGCCGGCGCGGCGTTCGCGCTCGGCGTCGGCGTCGAGGTGCTGGGGCTGGCGCCGCAGCGGCCGTGGGCGCACCTGGCCTTCGCGTGGGCGTTCACGGTGCCGCTGTGGGCGGCGCTGACCGCGATCCTCGAGGGGCTGCCGGCGCCGACGATCAGCGGCCAGCCGCGGCCGACGCTGGCGCGGTGGCTGCGGGTGGTCGCCGCGGCGCAGGTCGGCGTCGCGCTGGCGGCGCTCGAGTGGGGGCCGAGCGGGGCGGTCATCCCGCTGATCATCCTGATCGCGGCGCTGACCTGGGCCGCCGACGCGGTCGAGGTCGGGCCGTCGCCGGCGGCGGCGCTGCGCTGGCTCGGGTGGGCGGCGGCGCGCGGCGCGGCGGTCGTGCTGGTGTTCGCCTACGTGTGCCTGGCGTGGATCTTCTTCCGCGCGCAGAGCTTCGCGCAGGCGCTGGCGGTGCTGCGCCGGCTAGGCGCCCACGAGTACGATCACCCGAACTTGATCCGCGTGGTGCTGACCGCGCTGGTGGCGGCGGTGGTCGCGCACTGGTTCGCGCCGCGCACCTTCGGCGAACTGCGCCGGCGGTTCGTCGCGGCGCACCCGATCGTGCAGGGGCTGGCGCTGGCGGCGGCGGCGCTGGTGCTGCGCGAGCTGGCGCACCCGAAGATCGTGCCGTTCATCTACTTCCAGTTCTGACTTCCAGCGGGCTCGTCGCCGCGTCGCCGAGCCCCGTCGAGCCCGGCGAAGCCAGGCGCGCGCCGCCCCGCGACGCGCGACGCGAGGCTCACGGCGCATCGACCGGTGCTCGCCCGAAAATCGACGAGCGCTGGGGGCGCGGCGGCGTCACAACCGGGCGGACGGCGGCGCTACCTCGGAAATGCGTCCGCTCGCCGTCGTGCCCCTGACCCTGTTCGCCGCCGCCGCGTGCGGCACGGACGCCGCGCCCCCGTCGGCGCGGCCGACCACCGCCGTCTCCGCCGCCACCGCGACGCCCCCGCCGCGGTCGCCCGCGCGCCCCGCGCCGACCCGGGCCTGCGCGGCGGTGCCGTCGCCGATCGCGGGCCACGCCGTCATCGAGCTCGATCTCGACGGCCGCGGCGCGCGCGAGCGGCTGGTGCCGACCGCCTGCGACGCCGACGGCACCTGCGCGTGGGCGGTGTTCACCGGCGAGCCGGGCTGCGCCGTCGCCATGGGGACGATCCCCGAGGCCGGTCGCGTCGAACCGCTGCCGTTCGGCGTCGACGGCGTCGCGGCGGTGCGCGCGCTGGCGGTGTCGTCGGCGTACCGCACCGAGACGGCCTGGGCGTGGCAGGGCGGCGCCTGGACCACGCTGTTCGGCGCGACATGTGCGCCGAGCCTGGCGCGCGATGCCCGGTGGTGGTGCGAGGCCGAGCACCAGACCCGCACCGCGTCCGGCGATCCGGCGCCGGCCTTGCCGTGCGTCACCGCCACCGCGCCGACGACGGCGCTGGACCTCGATGGCGACGCCGCCGCCGAGGCGCTCGTCACCGTGTTGTGCGGCGACGACCTGCAAGCGACGTGCGGCACGCTGGTGCTGGGGGATCGCGCCGGGTGCCTGCGCCCGATGGGGTTCTTGCCACCTGGCGACGTGGTCGTGTCGCCGCGCCGCGGGCGGCGGGCGCCCGCGATCCGCGTCCAGCGCCCCGACGAGGCGGGCACCCAGGAGCAGATCGAGCTCGGCGTCCGGCTCGAGGATGGCGCGCCGACCGGCTTCCGGGTGCTCGGGACCCGGACCTGCGATCGCGACCGCTGCGATCGCTGGACGCCACCCGATCGCGGCGCCGAGGCGCCCTGACGGTCGCGCACGTCAGGCCGGCGGCGCCGCGCCCAGGGGCGTGCCGCGCGCGGCGGCGGCGACGGCCTCCAGCTCGGCGAAGGCGGCGCGCAGATCGTCGGCGAGCGCGGCGAGGTCCGGCACCGTGTGCCAGCAGGTGACCAGCCCGACGTCGAGGCGGCCGGCGTAGCTGAACAGCGCGACGCCCACCGCCTGGCGCTCGAACAGCGGCACCAGTGGGTAGATGCCCTCGAGGCGGGCGCCCAGCAAGTACAGCGGCATCGGCGGGCCGGGCACGTTGGTGACCGTGACGTTGAACGCGCGCAGGCGTGCCGCCAGGCGGAACACGTTGGCGACCAGGCCGGTCGCGACCGCGTCGGCGATCTGCTCGAACAGCGCCACGCCGGCGACCTGATCGGACTCGGTGCGCAGGCGCTTCGACGCCGCGCTGACCGCGATCAGGCGCTGCGCCGGATCGGCGACGTCGATCGGCAGCGGCACCAGCAGCATCGCGACGCGGTTGCCGCCGGCGGCGTCGGTGGCCGCGCGGATGTTGACCGGCATCAGCGCCCGCAGCGCGCCGAGCGCCGCGGGATCGTCGCCGTGGCGCTGGAGGTAGCGGCGCAGCCCGCCGGTGACGGTGGCCAGCACGACGTCGTTGATGGTCCCGCCGAGCGCGGCCTTCACCTGCTTGATCGCGGCGAGGTCGAGGCTGAGCGTCGTGAAGCGGCGGTGCGGGCCGATGCGCGGCGGGTTGAACCGCGTGGCGGGGGCCGGCGCCAGCCCGGCCCGCAGCGCCTCGACGATGCCGCGGCCGCTGGCGCGCAGCTCGGCCGGCACGCCGGCGCGCAGGTGGGCCCGGGCCCAGGCCAGGCCGGCGCCGACGCGGCGGTTGTGGTGATCGATCTCGGCCCGCAGCAGCTCGGCGCCGCGCGGGGGCGGCCGCGGCGTCCACGGCGGCGCCGCGCCGACGGTGGCGTCGGGGGTGAAGCGCAGCAGCTGGGCCAGGAGCGCGGCCCCGGCGACGCCGTCGATCATCGCGTGGTGCACCTTGGTGATCAGCGCGAAGCGGCGATCGCGCAGGCCCTCGACGATCCACGCCTCCCACAGCGGGTGATCGCGATCGAGGCGCTGGCTGAACAGCCGGCCGGCCAGCGCGTCGAGCTGCGCGGCGTCGCCGGGCGCCGGCAGGCGGGTGTGGCGGACGTGGTAGTCGAGGACGAAGCGCTCGTCGTCGACCCACACCGGCTGGCCGACCACCGGCACCCGCACCATCCGCTGCCGGTAGCGCGGCAGGCGGGTGATCGCCGCCGCGATGTACGCGCGCACACGCGCCGCGTCGACCGCGCCGCTCGCGTCGACCAGGTCACCGCCGGCGAACACGCACACCGCGCCGACCGCCATCGAGGAGCGCGGCGTCTCGATCTCCAGGAACGACGCGTCGAGAGCAGACAGGCGCTCGAAGTGACCCATGGCATCGGAGCAAGCAAGCGGTGTGCGCGCAGCGCCCCGAGCCGAGCGCCGCGGACGCGCGGCGTCGACGCGCGAACGCGCAGCGGTTGCCGGGGCGCGCGGCGCGCAGCGCAGCCGGTGCGGCGCGGGCCCGGGGCGAACGCGGTCGCGCGCGCTGCAAGCGTTGCGCGGCGGTGGGGGGCCACGCCAACCGTGCGGGTCGCAGCCCGCCCACCGCGTCGTGGCGGGCGGTGGGGGCGGGCATGGCCGATGCAGCATCGTCGGGCATGCGTTGTCGCAGCTCGCTGGTGATGCTCCTGGTGATGGGCCTGGCCGCACCGGGGGTGCGCGCCACGCCTGCGCCGCCGCCGATGTCTGGCCCCGGGATCGCCGAGGCGCCCGAGGTGGTTGCGGCGCCCGCAGCGGGCGAGGCGTCCACGCTGGCGACGCCGATCGGCGCGCCCGAGGAGCCAGGTCCGCTCGAGTCCAACCCGCCGACGCACCGCAGCCTGGTGCTGTCGGCCGCGGGCACCGTCGGCGTCTACGCCGTGCTCTACGGCTGGCTCAGCCTCGCGTGGTTCGTGCGGACGACCGACGCCGATCACTTCGCGTTCCACGACGAGGGCTGGTTCGGGCCGGACACGTACGCCGGTGGCGCCGACAAGCTCGGGCACATGTGGGGCAACTACGCGATGACGCGCGGCGTGAGCCGCATCTTGCAGTACGGCGGGTGGCCGCGGACCGGCAGCATCCTCACCGCCGGTGGGCTGTCGCTCGGCTTCTTCACCGTCTCGGAGATCAAGGACGGCTACAAGGTCGAGTACGGGTTCTCGTACGGGGACATGATCGCCAACACCACCGGCGTCGCGCTCGGCATGCTGCTCGAGTTCGTGCCGGCGCTCGATCGGCGCTTCGACGTGCGGATGAGCTACCTGCCGTCGGACGAGTACCTGGCGCGGCTCGAAGAGGCGGGGCCGTTCAACACTCCCGAGGACTACTCCGGGCAGACCGTGCTGGTGGCGTACCACCTGGGCTCGATCCCCGCGGTGCGCGCGCGGCTCGGCTGGGTGCAATACCTCGATCTGTCGATCGCGTACCGCGCGCGCAACTACCTGCCCGTGCCCGACGACGGCGCCGACCGGACGCAGGAGCTGTTCCTCGGCGTGTCGCTCGACGTCCAGGCGATGGCGGCGGCGATCGCGGGGCGCGGCGTCGGCGCCCGGGTGTTGAACTTCGTCACCGAGATGTACCAGCCGCCGTTCACGACGCTGGATCTGGGAGGCGCGCGGCGCTCCAGCCCGCAGCCGATGGGCGTGGTGATGATGCCGTGACCGTCACGGCAGCGTGACGTCGATCCACACCGGCCAGTGATCCGACAGCGTGATCGCGCGCTCGACCGCGCCTGGCGTGGCGTCGCCGCCGCGGGTGTAGAGCGAGTCGAGGCGCGCCGCGACCAGGCCGGCGAACTGCTCGGTCGGCCCGAGCGCCGCCGTCGGGGTCGCGTAGCCGACCTCGCGCATGTAGTCGTCGATCACCGGCGCCTGATCGGTGTCGAGCGTGGCCGAGCTCGGTAGGTCAGGGACGGCGCCGTCGGTCCACAGGTACGGGTTGGTGTTGAGATCGCCACCGACCACCGCGGGGGGCGGCGCGTCGAGGACCGCCGGCCGCAGCTGCAGGATGCGATCGCTGGCGTTGAGGCGGGTGTCGAGGTGGAGGTCGACGACGCGCAGCGCCGCGGTCCCGACCATCACGTCGGCGGCCAGCGCGCGCCGCGGCACCTGGCTGAAGGCCAGCGCCGCGTAGGGCAGCTCCATCACCTGCACCCGGGCCAGCGGCCAGCGCGACAGGATCGCCGGGCCGTGGGTGCCGTCGCCCTCGACGCGCTCGGGCGCGTAGGCGTAGCCGAGGTCGAGGGTCGCCGCCAGGCGCCCGGCCCGCGAGCCGCCTTCGCCGGGGTGCGCCTCGATCTCCTGGAGCAGGATCACGTCGGCGCTGGCCAGCGCCGGTGTGCCGCGGATCGCCGCGGCGAGGCCGGCGACGTCGGCGCCCTTGGCCACGTTCCAGGTCACGATCCGCAGGCGCGTCGACGCCATCGCCACCGCGATCGGCGGCGCGGCGCGCTCGACGGCCATGGGCCCGGTGACCGCGTCGGCGTCGACCCACACCGACGGTGGGCCCAGCTCGGTCGCGCAGCCCGCCAGCGCCAGGGCGACGGCCGCGAGCGTCGCGGGTGGGGCGGCGGGGCGCGGCATGGTCGATCGAGCCTACGCGAGCCCGGCCCCGGGACGTCCGGAAATCGGCGCCGGGCGGCGTCGGGGCGACGTCCCACGTGGGACGCGCCCGCGTCGGGGCCGCCCACGGCGACCACGCGCAGGGCTCGACGTGTGGACGCTGGTGGGCGCGCGCTGCGCTGGCGTCATTGCGGCACGTGGTGGGCCCACAAGAAGCACATCTCGTCCTCGGCCGAGAGCCCGAAGTTGACCGTCTGGTCGGACTGGTTGTCGAAGTCGCAGGTGAGCCGGAGCCGCGCGTCGGGGCCGATCGTGATCGGCGCGAACTGATCGAGCGGGCGATCGGCCCAGTCGGTCGAGTCGTGGAGCACCAGCGGGCTCGGGTCGCCGGCGCTGCGCAGGAGCTCGACGGTGGCGTGCCGGCCCCACTGGTGAGTGTGGGCGGTCGTCGCGAACAGGCGCGTTCCGGCCGGCAGCGCGTGCTCGCTGGTGAGGTGCGCGGTGGTGTGGGCCGGGATGCTGATCGCGCCGTTGCCGGTGAAGGTCAGCGCCACCGGCGCCAGCGCCGCGTTCGCGTCGGCGAGATCCAGCGTGACGGTGCCGCCGATCGCCAGCGGCTGGTCGCCGGCGTTGAGGTAGTGCATCTCGAGGTGGACGCTCTGGTGCGCGGTGATCGGCAGGCCGGCGCCGTCGGGGTACGCCAGCGCGGCGGTCGGCTGCTGCGCGATCGTCAGGATCCCGTTGCCGGGGCCGCCGCCCGCGAACGCGCCGCACGGCGACGGCGTCGCGGTCGGCGCCTCGGTCGTCAGCGTCGCGATGACGTGGTGCGTGCCGCCGGTGAGGTCGGAGCGCACCGTCCGCACCATCCGCGGCACGGTGTTGCCGAGGTCGACCACCTGGCACACCGTCGCCTCCTGCCCGGGGCCGATCGTGAGCGGCCCGATCTGGACGCGACGCGACTCGACGACGGTCTGGTCGGGCGCGTCGGCGGGGGGGCCGTCGATGCCCGCGTCGGTCGCCGGCGTCGCGCGCGGGTCGTCGGCGCAGCCGGCGACGAGGCCGCCGAAGAGGGTGGCGAGCAGAGCGGCACGGCGCATCCTCGTACGTGACCGCACCGGCGCGACGCTGTCACGCAAATCGAGGCGCGCCGCGGTGGCGGTGTGCGCTGGCGCACCGCGCGCGGTCAGCCGACCGCGACCACGATCGCCGCCTGCAGCGTGCCGATGCCGCCGCCCAGCACGCCGCCGAGCGTGACCAGGATCCACTCGTCCTCCTCGAACACGCCGCGCAGCACGCGCTCGAACTCGGCCTTGTCCATCGCGGCCAGCGACCGCTCGAGCGTGTCGGCGATGCCGAGCTGCGCTCGTAGCGGCGCGTCGAGGGCCTCGATCACCGCCGGCGCGGTCGCGGTGAGCTCGGCGGTGACCGCCGCGATCACCCGCGCCTTGACCTCCGGGGTCGGCGCGGTGCCCGACGCCATCGCCGCGAAGCCGAGCAGCGGCGCCAGCTCGCGCTCGAGGGTGGCGGTCGCGGCGGTGACCAGGCGATCGCCGCCGCGCGCGACCACGTGCGCCACCAGGTCCTTGGGGCCGATGACCTCGGTGGCCAGCATCGCCGCGTACTCGCGCGCGATCTCCTCCTGCCGCGCCGGGAACAGGCCCTGGAACGGGAACACGCCCAGGTAGTAGGTGCGCTTGAGCGGCCGGAAGATCATCTGGATCGCGAACCAGTTGTTCACCAGCCCGTCGATCGCGCCGATCAGCGGCAGCAGCCACCACTTCTCGAGCGCCGCGTAGCCGCCGACCTCGAGCAGGCCGATCAGGAACCCGAGCACCGCGCCGTACCAGATGACCACCTGCAGCTCGCGCCGGCCGACCCGCTGGAACAGCCGCGCGAGGCGGTCGGCGTTGGGCCCCGAGAGCTGCTCGACGATCAGCCCGCGGACGTCGATCAGCTCGTGCAGGAGCGGGCGGAGATCGCGGACCAGCGCTGCCACGACGGGACGGGTCAGTGGCGCCAGCTGGCCGATCAGCTGATCGCGAACCGGTTGCGGGAGGCTGTCCCAGACCCCGGGCTTGATCGCCTCGAGCGCCGCCCGGGTCAGGGCCGGGCCGCGCGCCTGCAGGTGAGGCGCGAGGAGGTCGGCCAGCTTGGCCGGGTCGATGGTCTCGAGCAGCGTGTCGACGCCGACGCCGGTCTTGGCGACCGTGTCGGCCACGCCGCTGGCGAACTTGGGCGCGCGGCGCTGCACGACGCCTTGCCATCCGAGGTGCCAGCTCGGCGGTCCGATGCCGATCCACCGCGCCGGGTGGAACAGCATCTTGATCGCCACCCACTTGCACGTGTAGCCGATGACCGCGCCCACCACCGGCAGGAAGATCAGGATCTGGACGAAGTGCGACACGCGCTTCTCAGCCTACCTGCGCGGCGCCCGTCACGCGCGCCAGGGGGCTCCGTGAGAGGTGGTGTAACGGGGCCCGCCGGCGGCGCGAGCGTCCGTCCCACGTGGGAGATCGAGACGTCCGACGTAGGGCACGTGGGAGAACGGGATGGCGGGGGCGGTGTCCCACGTGGGAGATCGGGATGGGCCGGGGCGGCGTCCCACGTGGGAGATCGGGGCGGCGTCCCACGTGGGAGATCGGGCCGACGTCCCGCATGGGCGCGGCGATCGCGACCTCTGGTTCACGCCGCGCGACCCGCCCGACCGCCATGCGACGCCCGGGAGGGCCCCGCGGACACACGTCGTGGAGGGGCGGCTCGGCGGAGTAGCGAACCCACGAGGAGGATCTCGCGTTTCGGGTGGGGGCCCCACGGGGGCGTGACCCCGTGGGGGAGGGTCTTTGCGAAAGACCCTCTTTATCCCAACGCGCTCAGATGGAGCCGGCGGCGGACCGGCGGACGCCGCCACCCTTCTGGGTGCAGCGGCCGGCGCCGCTCCAGACCTCGATGCTCTTGGACCAGCTGTGGCTCCCGCCGCGGCGGGCCAGCGCCTTGTAATAGGCGCGGCGGCCGACGAACAGGTCGAGCTGGTGACCGTCGATGCCGCCGCCGGTGTCGACGGCGACCACGCAGCCGTCGTGGACGAAGCCGCCGACGCCGCTCGGGCCGGGCATGCGTTGGCCGTCGAGCGCCGGGATGTACAAGAGGCTGCCCATCTTGACGACCTTGGGGTCGACGGCGACCGAGCGGTACGGCACCAGCGCGCGGCCCGAGCCGCCGGTGCCCCAGGCCTTGCTGGCGGGGACGATGTGGAAGCACCGCCGGCCGCACTTGCACCGCGACGCGACGTTGACCAGGCGGCCGTCCCGCAGGCGGCCGGTGCCCTGCATCGCGACCTGCGCGGCGAACGCCGGGGTGACGTGGGCCAGCGGCGCGCACGCCTGGTCGTTGAGGGGGATCAGCGCGGGCGTCGCCGGCGCCGGCGCGGCGGCCGGGGCGCCGGCGGCCAGGGCGACCTCGGTGTCGGCGTCGCTCTCGGCCTCGGTGTTGTCGTTGGCGGGGGCCGAGCCCATCTCGGCCTCGTGGATGATGAAGTAGAAGGTCATCTGGAACCGGCCGATCGGCGCCTCGGGCGGCGGCGGCGCGGGCAGGACCCGGGCGGCGACGGCGGGGGCGGGGGCGACGATCGGCGGCGTCATCTCCAGCCGCTGGGTCGGGCGATCGCACGCCGCCAGCGTGAGGCCGGCGGCCATCCAGGCGACGCTGCGTCTCCGGAAGCGGTCCAGGGTCGCGCGGAGGGCCCGGGCGGCGCGGTGGAGAGCATCGGTGATTCGCATGGTTGCCTCGCGCGGCGGGTTCCTTCCGGCGGCCAGGCCTCCGGCGATCACCCGCATGGTGGGCCTCGTCCGAGCCATCCCCGCGTGAGCGTTGGGACGACCCTTGGAGGCGTGCGGTTGGAGCGGTTCCTCTACGGGGAACCGAAATAGTACCCACGATCGCCGGCGGCGTGGGCCGAAAATCGACCGGGCGATCGGATTGGCTGGACCTTCATTCGCCGGCGGCGAGGATGGCGCGCAGCACGAACGTGCCGAGCCAGTGGCCGCCGGCGTAGCTGGGCGCCGCGATCGCGTCGACGGCCGCCGCGAGGTGCGCGTCGGCCAGCGCGCGCAGCCGCCCGACGCGCGGATCGTCGACGGGCAGCGCCGCCGCGAGCTCGCGGGCCATCCACGCGCGGCTCGCGGCCAGGCCGTCGAGGTGGACCAGCCGACCGTCGTCGCGATCGGCGGCGCGAGGTGGAACCCAGGCGATCGCGGCCAGCTCGGGCAGCGCGCGATCTAGCCACTTCGCGAGCTCGCGCGGCGTCAGCGCGCGCGCCATCAGCGCAGCGGCACCCAGCCCGGGCGACAGGAAGTCCTCGCCCGAAGGCTCGAGGTGGAGCGCCGGGCCGAGGTCGTCGCCGTGGAGCCGGCGCGCGGCGGCGGCGAGGCGGTCGGCGATCGCGGCGCGACCGGTGGCGCGGGCCGCGTCGATCGTCAGCGCGGCGGCGAACGCCGACTGCGCGTGGGTGCCGGCGCGCACGGCGTGGGGCAGGCGATCGAGCCAGGCGGCGATCCGCTCGGTGGCCAGCGCGGCCAGGGGCGCGGCGTCGGTGGCCCCAGGCGGCGGCGCGCGGCCAGGCGGCGAGCTCGGCGTGCAGGGCGCATAGCCACGCCAGCCCGTACGGCCGCTCGAAGCTCGGGTGCGCGCGAAGGTACGCCAGCTCGCCGGCCCACGCGTCGGCGGTGAACGAGCGGGCCAGCGCGGCCGCGGCGTCGGCGGCCAGCGGGTGGGCCGGCCAGCGCCGGGCGAAGGCGGCCAGGGTCCAGTGACCGTGGACCGCCGAGTGCCAGTCGAACGCGCCCCAGAAGATCGGGTAGAGCCCCCGGGGGGTGACGGCGACGTCGTCGGCGACGACGTGGGTCAGGTGGTACGGGTGCGGGCGGTGGATCGCCGCCAGCGCCAGCGCGGCGGCGCGGGCGGCGGCGTCCGCCGCGGCTACCACCAGCGGCTGCCGTACTTGTTCGAGACGTAGGCCATCAGCACGGCGGCGACGATGCCGACCACGCCGAGCAGGGTCTGGAACGGCAGGAGCTTCTTCTGCATCTCCATCGCCTTCTGCTCGGCCGGGGTCTCGCCGGGGATCCACTTGGCGACCAGCGGCATGCCGAACAGGAAGCCCAGGCCCAGCTCGGCGACCAGCGTGCTGACCACCGCCAGCAAGATCGACATCGGGAAGCCGGTCGCGGTCATGTCGTTCATGTGCGGCAGCACGCGGGCGGCGTTGACGATGCCCCAGACCAGCAGCACGACGCCGATGATCCCCTGGAACGGCACCAGCTTGTCGATCAGATCCTTGGCCTGCGGCTTCTGGGCGATGATCATGCCCGAGAGCGCCAGGACGCCGGCCAGCGTGAGCACGATGACGGTGATCCAGTTCATGCGGTCCTCCTGGGGAGGATCCTACGCCGACCGCCGGCGCGCCGGGGGCGACCCGGCGATCAATACGCCAGGTTGGCCGGGATCATGCGCTCGACGTCCGCCACCGGCTCGCCGGCCCGCGCCGCGTAGGCCTCGACCTGCTCGCGGGTGACCCGGCCGACCGCGAAGTACTGCGCCTGGGGGTGCGCGAAGTACAGCCCCGACACCGAGGCGGTCGGGGTCATCGCCAGCGACTCGGTCAGCGCGATGCCGTGGAAGTCGGCGTGGCCGAGCACGTCGAACAGCGCGCGCTTGGGGCCGTGATCGGGGCAGGCCGGGTAGCCGAAGGCCGGGCGGATGCCGCGGTACTTCTCCTCGAGCAGCGCGGCGTGATCGAGCTGCTCGTCGGCGCCGTAGCCCCAGTCGACCCGGGCGCGGTGGTGCAGGTACTCGGCGAACCCCTCGGCCAGGCGGTCGGCGAGCGCCTTGGCCATGATCGCGTGGTAGTCGTCGTGGTCGGCCTCGAACCGCGCGACGACCGCGTCGAGGCCGAGGCCGGCGGTGACCGCGAACGCGCCGACGTGATCGCGCGGCGCGCCGTGGGCCAGCGGCGCCACGAAGTCGGCCAACGACAGGCACGGGGTCTTGTCCTCCTGCTGCCGCAGCATCGGCATCGTGGCGATCACGGTGGCGCCGTCGGGGGCGTACAGCGTCAGGGTGTCGCCGTCGGACGCCGCGGGGAAGAAGCCGTAGACGCCGCGGGCGGTGAGCGCGCGGGTCTCGATCAGCTGGGTCAAGAGCGCCTGGGCGTCGGCCCACAGCTTGCGCGCGGCGTCGCCCTTCTTCGGATCATCGAGCAGCTTGGGGTACCGCCCCGACAGCTCCCAGGTGTGGAACAGCGGCGACCAGTCGACCCACCGCACCAACTCGGCGATCGGCACCTCGACCTCGCGCACGCCGGTGAACGCCGGCGTCGGCAGGCTCGCGAAGTCGAGCCGGGCCCGGCGCTCGCGGGCGTCGGCCAGCGGCAAGAGCGGCCGGCGCTGCTGCTGGCTGGCGAACTGCTCGCGCGCCGTGGCCTGCTTGGCCGCGTTGTCGGCCAGGAACGTCGCGCGCTCGCCGCCGACCAGCTTGCCCAGCACGCCGACCGCGAGCGACGCGTCGGGGACGTGGACCGTCGCGCCGGCGTAGCTCGGCGCGATCTTGACCGCGGTGTGCTTGCCCGAGGTGGTGGCGCCGCCGATCAGCAGCGGCTGGGTCATGCCGCGCCGCTGCATCTCCTTGGCCACGCCGATCATCTCGTCGAGCGACGGCGTGATCAGGCCCGACAGGCCGATCACGTCGGCGCCGAGCTTGGCGGCGGTGTCGAGGATGAGCGGCGTCGGCACCATCACGCCGAGGTCGTGGACCTCGTAGCCGTTGCAGCGCAACACCACCGCGACGATGTTCTTGCCGATGTCGTGGACGTCGCCCTTGACGGTGGCGATGACCATCGTGCCCTTGCCGGCGCGGGTGCCGGTGTCGCCGCCGGCGGCGCGCTCGGCCGCCATCAGCGGCTCGAGGATCGCCACCGCCTTCTTCATGACCCGCGCGCTCTTCACCACCTGCGGCAGGAACATCTTGCCGGCGCCGAACAGCTCGCCGACGACGTTCATGCCGTCCATCAGCGGCCCCTCGATGATCGCCAGCGGCCGCGGGTAGACGGTCAGCGCCTCGGCGACGTCGACGTCGACGTAGTCGGTGGTGCCGGTGACCAGCGCGTGGGCCAGCCGCTTGGCCAGCGGCTCCTTGCGCCACGCCAGCTCGTCTTCCTTCTTGGTGGCGGTGCCGCCGAGCGTCGCCGCCAGCGCCAGCAGCCGCTCGGTGGCGTCGGGCCGGCGGTTCAGCACCAGGTCCTCGACGTGCTCGCGCAAGGTCGGGTCGATCTCGTCGTACACCGCCAGCTGGCCGGCGTTGACGATGCCCATGTCCAGGCCGGCCTTGATCGCGTGGTACAGGAACACCGCGTGCATCGCCTCGCGCACCACCGGCGAGGTGCGGAACGAGAAGCTGAGGTTCGAGACGCCGCCCGAGATCTTCATCCCCGGGCACGCCGTCTTGATCCGGCGGATCGCGTCGATGAACGACACCGCGTAGGCGTCGTGCTCCTCCATGCCGGTGCCGACGGTCAGGATGTTGGGGTCGAAGATCAGGTCCTCGGGCGGGAAGCCGACCTGCTCGGTCAGGAGCTGGTAGGCGCGCTCGGCGATGACGACGCGCTGATCGGCGGTGGTGGCCTGGCCGGTCTCGTCGAACGCCATCACCACCACCGCGGCGCCGTAGCGGCGGACGAGCCGCGCCTGGCGCAGGAACTCGGCCTCGCCCTCCTTGAGCGAGATCGAGTTGACGACGCCCTTGCCCTGGAGGCAGGCCAGGCCGGCCTCGAGGATCGCGAACTTCGAGCTGTCGACCATGATCGGCAGCCGCGCGATGTCGGGCTCGGCGGCGATCAGGTTCAGGAACCGCGTCATCGCGGCCACGCCGTCGAGCATGCCCTCGTCCATGCACACGTCGAGCAGGTTGGCGCCGCCCTCGACCTGCTGGCGCGCCACCGCGACCGCCTCGTCGAAGCGGTCCTCCTTGATCAGCCGGCGGAACGCGGCCGAGCCGGTGACGTTGGTGCGCTCGCCGATCATCGTGAAGTTCGACTCGGCGGTGAGCGTCAGCGGGTCCATGCCGGACAGCCGGGTGACGCGGGCCGGCGCGGGCGGCACCCGCCGCGCGACCGGGCGCACCGCGGCCGCGATCGCGGCGATGTGGGCCGGCGTGGTGCCGCAGCAGCCGCCGACCAGGTTGAGCAGGCCGTCCTCGGCGAACCCGGCCAGCACCCGCGCCATCGACGCCGGGGTGTCGTCGTAGCCGCCGAACTCGTTGGGCAGGCCGGCGTTCGGGTAGCACATCACGCGGCCCGGGTGCAGCCGCGCCAGCTCGGCGACGTGGGGCCGCATCTCCTCGGCGCCCAGCGCGCAGTTGACGCTGACCGCGAACAGGTCGTGGTTGGCGATCGACGTGTAGAACGCCTCGATGTTCTGGCCCGACAGCGTGCGACCCGAGCGATCGGGGATGGTCACCGACGCGATCACCGGCACCCGGCGGGCGCCGCCGTCGAACAGCTCGGCGATCGCGAACAGCGACGCCTTCATGTTGAGCGTGTCGATGTGGGTCTCGGTCAGCAGCAGATCGACGCCGCCGTCGAGGAGCGCCTGGGTCTGCTCGCGGTACGCGGCCACCAGCTGCGCGAACGTGATGGCCCGGAAGCCCGGGTCGTTGACGTCGGGCGACAGGGACGCGGTCTTGGTGGTCGGCCCGATCGAGCCGGCGACGAAGCGCGGCTTGCCGTCGGCGCGCTCGGCGCGCTCGGCGGCGCGGCGGGCGACCTGGGCCGCGGCGACGTTCAGGTCGACGATGTGCGCGGCGAACTTGTAGTCCTCGGCCGCGATCGCGTTGGCGCCGAAGGTGTTGGTCTCGACGATGTCGGCGCCGGCCTCGAGGAACTGGTAGTGGATGTGCTCGATCGCCGCCGGCTGGGTGAGCACCAGGAGGTCGTTGAAGCCGCGCACGCTGGTGCCGTGGTTGGCGAAGCGCTCGCCGCGAAACGCCGCCTCATCGAACCCCAGCGGCTGGATCATCGTCCCCATCGCGCCGTCGAGGATGACGATGCGGTCGCGGACGAGGGACTCCAGCAGCGCGGTACGGTCGGACATCGCCCGTCGGTAGCACGAAGCCCGCGCCGGGCCAACGGGCTGCCGGCGACGCGGGGGCGGGGACGGGATCGGTGACAGGGACGGTGACGGGGACGGTGACGGGGACGGTGACGGGGACGGTGACGGGGTCGGGGCGCCGAGCTCGGGTGACCGCGCCTCACGGACGTCTCTCTGGTCGCGCCCGCGCGGCGGCGCGAACGTCGAGCCATGCGAAGCACGACGTGGATCGGCCTGGCGGCGCTGGCGCTGTCGTGTGGGTGCTCGCTGGCGTTCGTGAAGCGCGCGCCGCCGGCCGCCGCGCCCGGTCCGCAGGTCGCGTGCACCGACACCAAGATCTTGCCGGTCGCCGACGCCGTCGTCGGTACCGCGATGGTGGTCGGCGCGGTCGGCATCAGCCGCGCCGACATCGACCCCGACGCGCGCAACGTCGTGAGCCCGCTCTACGGCGTCGTCGGCCTCGGGCTCATCTACTCGGCGTACGTCGGCTTCCGCGAGACCGGTCGCTGCCAGGCGCTGCGCGACGCGCCGGCGATCGCGATGGGGCCGGCTCCGGCTCCGGCGATCGCTCCGGCTCCGGCTCCGGCTCCGGCGATCGCTCCGGCTCCGGCTCCGGGTCCGGCTCCGGTTCCGACTCCGGCTCCGGCTCCGGCTCCGGTTCCGGTTCCGGCTCCGGTTTCGGCTCCGACTCCGGCTCCGGCTCCGACCCCCGTCGCGCCTCCGACGCTCGATCCCTACGCCGCGGCCGCTCCATCTCCGCCCCCTGCGCCGCCCGCGCGCCGCGAGCCTTCTGGCGAGGGCGAGCTGATCGGCATCGGCGCCTCGCTGGGCCTGCTCACGTCGATCACGCTGATCGATCGCGCCGACGCCGGCGAGTCCCGGTCGGCGTCGCTGCTCATCGTGGGCGGCGCGCTCGGCGGCGGTGCGCTCGGCTACCTCGTCGCCGACGGCCTGCGCGCGCGGCGCTCCGATGCCTACACGGCGGCGGCGGGGCTCACCCTCGGCATCACCAACGCCGCGCTCTTGCTGCGTCCGCTCGGTCGCGCCGACACCAGCGAAGAGGTGTTGCCGATCCTGCTGGCGGGGAGCGTCGTCGGCGCCGGCGCCGGCCTCGCGGTCGGCCACGGCCTCGCGCTGACCCGCGGCCAGGTGATGTTCGCCGCCGACCTCGGCCTGCTCGGCGTGGGCACGGTCGCGCTCACCTCGGGGCTGTTCGACCAGGATGACGAGGCCGACGACAGCGAGCTGATCGCCTTGCAGGTCGGGCTCGACGTCGGCGTCGCCGCCGGGCTGGTGCTCGCGCCCCAGGTCGACTGGTCGTATCGCCGCGCGCGCTGGGTCGGCGCGGCGTCCTTGGCCGGCTTCTTCGCCGGCAGCCTGATCGCCGTCGGCGCCACCGACAAGGGCCAGGACCCCGACCCGGATGTCGTCGGCGCGTCGGTGTTGACCGGCATGTGGGCCGGCTTCGGCCTGGGCGTGTTGCTCACCCGCGGCTGGGACGCCGACCCGGTCGGCGCGAGCGGCGCGACCGGCGCGTCGATGACGCTGGCGCCGCAGCTCAGCCGCGATCAGCTCGGCGTCGGCGCGGCCGGCACGTTCTGATCGGGGCGGCTCACGCGCTCGCCGCGCGCGCCATCCGCACCACCGCCTCCTCGAGCAGCGCCGCGGTGGTGGCCAGGTTGAGCCGCGCCCAGCCGTGCCCCTCGACGCCGAAGCTCGGGCCCGGCGACAGCGCGACCTTGCCGCGGGCGAGGAACGCGGCCGCCGGATCGTCGCCGAGCCCGAGCGCGCGGCAGTCGAGCCAGGCCAGGTAGCCAGCGGCCGGCGGCGCGTAGCCGACCGTCGGCAGGTGGCGGGCGAGCAGCTCGGTGAGCAGCGCGCGGTTGCGGCCGAGCATCGCGAGCACCTGGGCGCGCCACGGCCCGCCGTGGGTGAACGCCGCGCGGGCGGCGAGGATGCCGAGGTGCCCCGCGTGATACGAGATCTCCGGCGGCAGCCGCGCCAGGATCGCGCGAGGCGCGTCGGCGCACGCCACCAGCACCGCCGCCTTGAGCCCGGCGAGGTTCCAGGTCTTCGACGCCGAGGTCAGCACGATCGATCGCCGGGCGGCGGCCGCCGACGCCATCGGGAACGGCGTGTGGGTCGCGCCGGGCAGGGTCAGCGGCGCGTGGATCTCGTCGGCGAGCACCAGCACGTCGTGGCGATCGGCCAGCGCGGCGATCGCGGCCAGCGCGTCGGCGGCGTAGACGACGCCGGTCGGGTTGTGCGGCGAGCACAGCACGTGGACCCGCGCGCCCGCGGCGTAGGCGCGCTCGATCGCGGCGAGGTCCGGCGCGAAGCCCGTCGCGGTGCGCGTCATCGGCGCGGTGACGACGGCGCGGCCGAGCTGGCGCGCGGTGCCGGCGAACGGCGGGTACACCGGCGGCTCGATCAGCACGGCGTCGCCGGGCGCGGTCGCCACCTGCAGCAGCTCGGCGAGGCCGGTGACCACGTCGGGCACGACCCGCACGTCTGGCGGCGCGACGTCCCAGCCCCAGGTCGCGCGGGCCCACGGCGCGAAGGTCGCGCCCAGCCCGGCGGGGTCGGCGTAGCCGCAGTCGTCGTCCTCGATCGCGCCGTGCAGCGCCGCGCGGATCGGCGCGGCCAGCGGGTAGTCCATCTCGGCCACCCACGCCGGCAGCACGTCGACCGGGTAGCGCGACCACTTGGCGCTGTGGCGCCGGCGCAGGCTCGCGAGCGTGATCGCGTCGAACGGGTGATCCATCGCGCGATGCTACGCGCGATCGCCGGGGATCGCGTCAACCCAGGCCGAGGCGCTTCATGCGATCGAGCAGCGTCACCCGCGACAGCCCCAGCGCGCGGGCGGCGGCGGCGCGGTTGTCGCCGGCCTCGCGCAGCGCCGCGGCGATCAGCTCGCGCTCGAACGCGTCGACCCGATCGCGGAACGGGCCGCTGCCCGAGCTCGCCGCCGGCGCCGGCGCGGCGCGCTGCAGCTCGTCGAGGCCGAGCCGGCCGCCGTCGGACAGCGCGACCAGCCGGGTGACGACGTTGTCGAGCTCGCGCACGTTGCCGGGCCACGGCCGCGCCGCCAGCGCGGCGACCAGCGCGTCGTCGAGCGTGACCGCGTCGAGGCCGAACCGCGCGGCGGCCCGGGCCGCGAACGCCCGGGCCAGCGGCGGGATGTCGGTCGCGCGCTCGCGCAGCGGCGGCACCAGCAGCTCGACCACGGCCAGGCGGTAATACAGATCGTCGCGGAAGGCCCCGGCGTCGGCCAGCGCGCGCAGGTCGCGGTGGGTGCACGCGATGACGCGGACGTCGACGCGCTCGGGGCGCGCGGCGCCGACCGGCTGGATCTCGCCGTCGGCCAGCGCCCGCAGGAGCTTGGGCTGGATCGCCAGCGGCAACTCGCCGATCTCGTCGAGCACCAGCGTCCCGCCGTCGGCGCGCGCCAGGTAGCCGGGCCGCGCGTCCTTGGCGCCGGTGAACGCGCCCCGGGCGTGGCCGAACAGCTCGGCCTCGGCCAGCTCGGCCGGCAGCGCCGCGCAGTTGAACCGCACCAGCGGGCCGGCGCCGCGGCGGCCGAGCGCGTGCAGGTGCGACGCCACCAGCTCCTTGCCGGTGCCGGTCTCGCCGCGCACCAGCACGGTGACGTCGCGGCCGGCGAGGCGCTCGATCGTCGCGGTCAGCGCGCGCATCGGCGGGCTGTCGCCGAGCAGCGGCTGCCCGAGCTGGCGCTCGGCGGCGTGGTAGCGCGCGGCGCGCCGCAGCCGGCCGGCCTCGGCGGCGCGCTCGACCGCCAGCGCCAGCTCGTCGACGTCGAACGGCTTGGTCAGGTAGTCGTCGGCGCCGGCCTTCATCGCGGTCACCGCGGCGCGCTCCGAGCCGCGGGCGGTGACGACCACCACCGGCAGCCCCGGCGCCTGGGCCCGCACCGCGGCCAGGAGCGCCAGGCCGTCCATGCCCGGCATCGCCAGATCGGTGACGACCACGTCGACGCCGTCGAGCGCCGCCAGCGCCGCCGCGCCGTCGGCGACCGCGGTCACCGCGAGCCCGCGCGACACCAGCACCTCCTCGATCGCGAAGCGCACCGCCGGCTCGTCGTCGCACACCAGCGCGTGGGTCATGCGGCCTCCGGTGGACGCGCCGGCAGCGCGATCGTGGCGAGCGTGCCGCCGCCCGGCGCCGCCGCGATCGTCAGCGCGCCGCCGTGCAGCTCGACGGCGACGCGGGTCAGCGCCAGGCCCAGGCCCGAGCCGCCCGGGCGCAGCGCCGCGGTCGCCGACACGCCGGGGCCGGTGTCGCGCACGTCGACGCGGGCGCCGCCGTCGGCGGTCGCCGCGACGGTGATCGCGATGCGGCCGCGGCGCGGCGTCACCGCCAGCGCGTTGCCGACCAGGTTGAGGATCGCCTCCCGCAGGCGCTGGCCGTCGCCGACGATCGTCGCGCCGCCGGCGCAGGTCACGGCGATCTCGCCGCGATCGGCCTGGGTCGCGACCAGCGCGGCCACCTCGGCGGCGATCTCGCCGAGCGCGATCGGCGCCGGCGCCAGCGCGGCCAGCGGCCGGGTCATCGCCAGGTAGTCGCGCACGGTGGCGTCCATGCGATCGATCTCGGCCAGCGCGACCGCGGCGCGCTGAGGCCGGCGCTCGCCGTCGCGATCCTCGGCGAGCAGCTGCACCATCGCCTTCACCGCGGCCAGCGGGTTCTTGAGCTCGTGGGCGACCCGCGCGCCGATCGCCTCGGTGGCCTCGTCGCGGGCGCTGGCCGCGGCGGCGGTGGCGACCCGCAGGCGATCGAGCACCGCGGCGGCCCGGGCGTGAGCCGCGACCACCGCGGTGACGCCGACGTACGTGAGCGCGATCGTGCCGGCGGCCGACGCCGCGTACATCCACGGCACCGCCGGCGCGCCGAGCGGTGGCCACGGCCAGCCGCGCGGCATCAGCGCCAGCGCCACCAGCGTCGCGGCGAGCAGCGCGGCGAGCCGCGCGGCGGGCCGGGTGCCGGCGAACGCGGCGACGCCGACCACCACCGGCGCGAGCACCAGCGGCAGGAGCGGGCTGGCCAGTCCGCCCGACAGCGCGCAGCCGCCGCCCAGCGCGACCACGGTGAGCGCGAGCGACGTCGCCAGCCAGCGCGCGCCGATCGCGTGGGCCCGGCACCACCGCGCCTCGGCGACGAACAGCGCCAGCGCGGCGCCGATCGCCAGCGCCAGCGCGCGCCGCTGCGCCACCGGCGCGGCGGTGGCCGCGGTCAGCGCGGCGTTCGTGATCGCCACCGGCAGCACGATCCACGGCCGCGCGCGCAGGAACCGTCCGCCGACCTCGCGCACGAGCGCCGCGGTGCCCGGCGTCGAGGCGCCGACGCTGCGTCGGGCGGCCGACGCCACCGAGGCCGTCGTCGAGGTGGAAGCGGGCGTGATCACGAGCGTCGGGTCGCTGGCATGGGCTGGCACGGGACTTCCAGTGCACGCGCTGCGCCTGACCAGGAGCATCGCATGAACGCCCGTGCCTCGATCCGTCCGCTCGTCCTCGCCACCTGCGCGTGGCTCGCGCTCGCCATCGTCGTCGGCGCCACCGGCGTCGCCGCCCACGCGCGGCCGCTGGTGCCGCTCATGATCGTCTGCCCGGTGGTCGCGTGGATCGTCGTCTACCGGCGATCACCGACGTGGCGCGCGCGCATCGACGCGGTGTCGCTGCCGTGGTTGATCGGGCTGCACGCGATGCGCGCGCCGATCGGGCTGGGGCTCTTGCTGGCGTACCAGCGCGGCATGCTGCCGGCGGCGTTCGCGGTGAAGGCCGGCTGGGGCGATCTCGCGGTCGGGCTCGGGGCGATCGCCGCCGCGCTCGCCGCCCGCACGGCGCCGCCGCCGCGGTGGCTGATCGGCTGGAACCTGCTCGGCGCGCTCGACATCGCGATCGCGGTCGGCACCGCGCAGTACCTGTTCGTCGTCGCGCGCGAGCCGCTGCTCACCGCCGGCGCGCCCCGCCTGCCGTTCATCCTGTTGCCCGGCTTCATCGTGCCGCTGGTGGTCGCGACCCACGTCGCGATCGCCGCGCGGCTGCGCGCG
>Ga0075163_10003550_pt1 | contig 20978 bp, 12 predicted proteins | sample JI1023141ADNA_FD_71478 | JGI IMG/M metagenome (GOLD analysis project Ga0075163, IMG submission 71478) | Wastewater effluent complex algal communities from Wisconsin, to seasonally profile nutrient transformation and Carbon sequestration -... | ecosystem: Engineered > WWTP > Effluent > Algae... | reverse complement strand
TGCATTCACGTTAGCACCAGTAGTGTTGTCGAGTCCGGTAGAAGGGCTCCAAACATAACTTGTTGCTCCGCTTGCAGAAAGTGCTGTGCTTTGACCCGCACAAATTGGTGCAGGAGTATTAGTAGTAACGTTGATATTGCTTCCAACAGTTACCGTTACATTAGCTGATCCCTGACATCCTGTTCCGCTTTCAGTAGCGGTTACAGTGTAGGTAGTGGTTGCTGTAGGATTTACTGTTGTATTCTGATTTGAAGAATTGAAACCTGCCGGATTGGAAGTCCATGCGTAACTTAATGTAGTTGGAACAACATCGTTTAATGTAAGAGTCCAGCTGTTGATGGTTCCAATATCTGTTCCTGCCTGATCGGTTACTTTCAATGTCCAAGTTCCGTTTGCATTACCTGTAAGCGAAGTGAATGGACCGTCAGGACGATAACTTCCCGCGAATGGTGCACTTCCGCTGGCGATAGCTGTGGCAGCCGATCCAATGAAGAGTGTGTTGTTGAAATTATCACCACTACCACCACGACGGTTACTCAGGTTAATAGCATTTCCTGATGGTGCAATCAATTGTACCAATAAGTCACCATCATAAGTATGTGTAATGTTTATACGTACACTTACAACAGTATTGGAGTTGATCGTTAATGGATCAATATCTGCTACTGTGATATAACTTGAAGCTCCGGTAGGATTATTGTCAGGGATAGCAACAACCGTATTGTTGGTATAAGCTACTGCCTGATTTGAAGTACCACCTGAAGTTGCAGAAGAGGTAAGTGAAACTGTTTCTCCCGGACAAATTGAAGTCGGAGTTGCAGCAGCAGTAACCGGAATCTGTGTTACGGTAACTGTAGTTGGTGCAGAAGTTGAAACACAGGAAGAACCGGTATTTACAGTAACAGAATAACTTCCTGCCTGTGATACAGTGATTGATTGTGTAGTTGCTCCGTTAGACCAGAGGTAGTTTGTTGCAGAGCTTGCAGTAAGAGATACGCTTCCGCCCTGGCAGAATGTAGTAGCACCACTTGCTGTAATAACAGGATTAGTTCCGCCTTGTTGAGTTAAAGTAACAGGTACCGCAAGTACGTTATTGTTTTCGTTGCTTTCAAGGAAGTAGTTGTATGGATCCAGTTGAACTACGATCCAGTAGCTGCCATTACAAAGACCCGGAGGAAGGTTAATCCACATTCCATCCAGTGATTGATAGTAGATATCGGTATAACCGGAAGAGATACCCTGTACAGATGGAGAACATCCGTAAGAGCCACCACCTAAACCATAGTTCGGGAAGTTACCGTTTGTTAATACGTTGTTTGCACTGTCAACACAATGTCCGTTGTAGGTAGAACAACTACCATAGTCCATCAGACAGAAAGCCAGTTTAGAACCTGTTCCAACTACCGGCCAGTTCAAAGGATTTGGATCGGAGGTAGCGGTACGTAATGTATAAATACCCCAATCATCCACGTGCATGTGGGCGTGAGTTGGGTGGTATGTCATACTTCCCGCGAAACGGTCGGTATAAGACATTGTATTTCCTGTCTTGTGGTACACACGTTGTACTACCAATTGACGGAGAGGCTGACCGTTAGGACAAGTGAAATTGCTTGGTACATTGTAAAATGTATCTGTTCCGCAAATGGCAGTTGGCAAAGCGCGAACTTCCAATGGTCCGTGTCCGATATTCGGTGTTGAAACCGATAAACGTAAACGTCCGTCGTTTCCGCTGCAGGATGGGCTGCAAGTTTGTGGATACTCAATATATCCACTAGAGCCATTTACCAACAGTGGAGGACGTGCAACGTGAATGTCCGGAAGAAGATCACAGTTGGTTGTTCCGTCTTTACATACGCAGGAAGTTGCGTTCGTAGTAGAACATTGCGAGTAACCGAGAAAGGGCAGCATGATACATGCAAACCATAACAGTACTTGTTTTTTCATGAATAGATTAGGGCTAATTATTTCGTGTGTTGTATTAATTGGCAATTTATTAGTTTTCGGCGACATGAGCAAAATCAGTTGCTTCGATGTGCTTTTAAATTATTCGTTGGTTATTCTATGCAAAGATGCGGTAGTTTCTGCAGTTCCGGACGAACTCTTCGACTATACGGGGCCAGGCTTGGGTGAAAGCATCAAAAAAAAGGGTGAATGAAAAATCACCTTCTGACGATTATCATAATGAACCCAAGGATAAAGCTAATTATTTGTTTATTAATACTTTACCTTAAAAGACGATCAAGTGTTCTTTTGATATCTGCCTTATAACGGAGCCACTCTTCGCCGGTTGCCGGCCCTGAAAAACCAGTGTGAACCTTGACAACCAATCCTTTACGATCGATAAACAAGGTGGTAGGATAGGAGAAGAAACCGGTTACTCCCGACAGTACTTTTTCTACTTCCCCTTTTCGGGCTACACCGGCAACCAAAACCGGATAACTCACATCCAGTCGGTTTTTCATTCGTCTGACGTTGTTGGAGGCCAATCGAAAATCTTCAGAACGCTCAAAAGATAGCCCTATTATTTCCAGACCTTCTTCCTGTCGGGCTTCATAGATGCTGTCAAGAAACACAGTTTCATCCATACAATTCGGACACCAGGTACCCATGATCTGAATAATTCTGACTTTGTTTCGGTAATCCGTATCCGTTAGTGATACGAAATTGCTGTCGGGGTCCGGTAGCCGGAAATTGATTTCACCACTAGCAGTTGTAATGCTTCCTGGATCACGAAGTTTAATGCTGTCGTTTCGTTCCGCTACAAATTTACCTTTATAACTTAAACCGGAATATTGCATTCCTTCCATATGGTTGCCGTTTACTTTGGCCAGATATAACCAGGCATGTGCACCATCGAATACACTTAATTTAAGTGAATCTCCATCAATTATTCCTTCCAGAAAGCGGTGATCACCGGATTCAGTCAAAAAAGTACCCGTTACTTTTCCTTCTTTCTCCCGGAAGACACCAATCGCCAGCGATGAGTCAGCGGTACCTGCATCAAACCATGTTTCCCATCTGCCCTCAACTGATTGCGTATAGGCTTCACGTTTAGTAAGTGGAAATCGTTGAACGATATTTTTTATACCCCTGAATGGAATAACTGCAGGTATTTTTCTGCCTTTGTTGATCCAGTTACCTGTAAGCTCACCACCTCTGGCTTTTAGTCTGAATTCAGAATCGTAAAGCGGTAATGTGATGAACACCGAATCACCCACCATTGTAATTTCATCGCAGATAATTTTTTCTTCGGCATTATAAATATACATCACCAGTTTACCATCGTAATTGCTTATCTCGAAGCGAAAAGGTAGTTCTGCTCCCGGCAATTGAAGTATCCCGAGCCATAAACCGATCAATAAACTGAAATTCATGTTTTGCAATATTGGAGTGAAGCGAATACTATTTAATCTATTTCATAAACCGACAGGAGATAGAATACTTCGTTGTTTTTCCCAACGCCATTTTTTGCTCACCATCAATCTGAAACCCTTTGCCGGAAGTGTAAGTTAGATTTTGTTTGTGTAGAAACCATGAATTAGATTTTTCAAATTCAATATGAATGGTCTGGGGTTGATTGTCAGTGTAGCTGATAGCCATTCTTTTAACTGGTACTTTTTTTTCTTTAGCCAGATAAATAACTGTTCCTGGCTCAGTGATCGAGTCTATTGAATAAGCATTTACCGTAGATGGTTTATCAATGGCGCTTTCGAGAAAGGGTTTAAGTTCTTGTTCCCAGTCTGGATGATGTATCGATTGAACTTCCTTTTTCCCCTCGTAAGTTACTTCCTTCAGTAACCATGCTTTTTCTTTCTTAAGGAGATTTTCTTCTGCCGAGAGGAAGCCATTAATAGAGAAATATTCGGATGATACTTTCGATGGCGGAGTAGAACAACTATTCAGTACCAGCGCGAGAAATAAAGAAAGAAGAATATTTTTCATCAGATACCAGCGCCCATACTTCTGGCTTTGTTAAAATAGATAGCAGCTTTCGCGGTATCACCAAGATTCTGTAACGTAACAGCCAGATTCATTACTGCTTTTACATTTCCGGGATCCGCTTGCACTGACCGTTCGAAGAAACTCAATGCACTGTCGGGACGTTGCAACATTACATAACAATTCCCGCTGTTATTTAGTGCATCTGTATAAACAGGGTTAATACTCAAAGCAAGACCATACTCCTTTAGTGCACTTCTGAAATCACCGGCTTTTGCATATGTGTTTCCACGATTATAATAAGCTTTGTCGAATGTTGGTTTCAGTGAAATGGATTTTGTGAGCGCTTCGAGAGATTCATTTATTTTTCCTGATTCACTCAGGTACAGGCCGTAGTTGTTCCATGCATCAGCATCGCCCGGATCCATTTGAGTCGCCGCTTTCAGATCTGAAATCGCTTTATCATATTGCTTGTTCATTCCATAGGCTACACCTGCACTGACAAGTCGACTGGCTTCGGTAAATGGCTTGTAACCCCTTGCCGTTTCAAAAGCTTTCACTGCATTCGCCGCATCTCCCCGTTCCTTATAGGCAATACCAAGGTGATACCAGGCATCATTGTAGTTCGGCAGAATCGATACTCCTTTACTTAGTTCAGCGATAGATCTGTCCAGAAGATTTATTCTCTCTGTTGATCCCTCCGGAGCTTTTAAAGCCTCTTCCACCAGCAAAGTGCTACCCAGTGCATAACGGATGCGGGCACTTTCCGGAGAAACCTTTACATCATGCTGCAATAGAGTAAGGTTGTTTTTCCAATCGGCATTTCTGCTGATAGTACGACCGGCGAAGAGAACCAAAATCAACGTGAGTGGCAGGAATAGTTTTGTATTTCGAATATCCGATAACGTTATACCTTCCTGCTTTGAACCTGTTGCCGGAAGGAACCTGTTCATGAAAAATCCTGTAAGCAGACAAAGTCCCAGAGAAGGGGTGAAGACAAATCGCTCTGCCATCGTCGCTTCGATAAGGAAGAAGATATTACTAACCAATACCACTGTTCCGAAAAAGAATAAAATTCCAAAAGAAGCAACACTACGTTTTGGTAATTCCTTCAGCGCATAAATCAATCCTCCAATTAATACAACAGCTGAAATCAAAGCACCAGGATGACTGAGTCCTGCCAAGGGAATTGTATTGTAAGAATAATCGAAGACAAGTGTTTTCGGGAATACAAATAACCAGAGATATTTTCCCATGATCAGCAATGCAGTAGCGAACCGTGATGTTATATCCGTAGCTCCAACAAGAGAGTTGTTAATCAGCATCAATTCGTATCCTCCGGCAATCTCTCCAATAGTGGCAATACGTAATACAAAGAAGACACCGATAATACCTATATAAACAGCAGAGTATCCAATAATCTTCTTCGTATCAGCTTTTGTAAAACACCATAGAGCCAGCGGAATTACACCAGCCCAGGTCACAGAACTTTCTTTGGCAAGTAAAGCCAGGAAGAAATAGAAGCCCGAAAGAACAACAAAACTAATCTTCTCCTCACAAATAGAGCGGAAGAGTGTACTCAAGGATAGAATACCAAATAGAAAACTAAGCAGTTCATCGCGGCTTTTAATATTAGCTACAACCTCCGTATGTAAAGGGTGGAAGAGCCAGAGAGCCGTTACAGCAATAGGAATCAACGGATGCAGATCCCGCAGTAAGTCTTTAAGCAGAGAAAGAAGTATTATCGCGATGAGAGCATAAATCAATACATTAATCAGATGCCCCGGAAATGGATTCTCCGGAGCTATGCTCCATTCAATAGCGAACATTGCAACTGATAATGGACGATACAGCCCTTCCTTTCTGTCCCAGAATCCCGCCCGGTACGAACTCGAGAAAATTTCATCCAGTCCGGCAATACCCTGTGTAGTGAACTTGTTGTTTTTTATAACGGTCGTATCATCCACGGTATAATCATGTCCGAGTGTATTTGCATACAACAGCAAAGCAGCAATCGCGAGCACAATACCCATCATGCTCCACGACACCGTAGTTTTTTTCCCACCCGATGCTGGGGGTTTAATCTCTGGTTTTATTGGTTTTTTCGCTGACACAGGTCCAAATATAATCAGGAAATTGGTTGTAAGCTACAATTCAGGCCGGCAGGACATTTCAACCGGCAGGCTATCTTCAGCAGGACCATAAAAAAAGGCCACCCTCAGGCAGCCTTCTGTATATTTTTCGTTCTGGTAGATTAATGAGATCCTTTATGCATCGGACAAGGTTTCCCGTCGCCACATTCAATTCCTTGCTCCTTACATTTCTTCATACAATCTTCGCCACAGGCTGCGGATTTTTCCGGACATGATTTGCCATGGCCACATTCTACACCTTTCTCTTTACAATGATCCATACAAGCCGCATCACATGATTTTGAATCTGCCTTACAGCCACCCATCTTATCGCAGGCCGAAGCTTTGATATGGCATTTACCATTCTCCATCTTCACGCAATCGCTGCTATCACATTTTCCTTCTGCCATCCATGCAGCACAAGTAGTAGAATCGATAATGCAATTACCTTCTGCATCCATCTCACAACCACCACTCATTTCCTGATGACATTCCATCTTCGCTTTTCCTGCACAGCAATCATCCATCTTCACATCACCATGACCGCCGCCATTCACAGCAATCAATGGAGCAATTGTCAAACCAACAAGAGAAGAAAGCTTAATCAGAATATTCATTGAAGGACCGGAAGTATCTTTAAATGGATCACCAACGGTATCACCTACAACTGCTGCTTTATGTGGCTCAGATTTTTTATAGAAGATTTCTTTCTTACCGTTCACCTCAATTTCAACACCTTTCTCGAAAGACTTCTTGGCATTATCCCAGGCACCACCGGCATTGTTTTGGAAAATAGCCCAAAGTACACCGCTCACGGTAACCCCGGCCATATATGCTCCAAGTGCTTCAGGACCCATCACTACTCCAATGATGATCGGAGATACAATGGTAATCACACCAGGAAGGATCATCTCACGCAACGCAGCTTTAGTAGAAATTTCCACGCAACGACCATAATCAGGTTTACCTGTACCTTCCATGATACCTGGAATTTCGCGGAACTGGCGACGCACTTCGTTCACCATATCCATCGCAGCTTTACCAACTGAATTCATCGCCAAAGCCGAGAACACCACCGGAATCATACCACCGATAAATAAAGCGGCAAGCACTTTTGCATCGAAGATATTAATACCCTGAATACCGGTAAAAGTAACATATGCTGCGAAGAGAGCCAATGCAGTAAGTGCTGCAGAAGCAATAGCAAATCCTTTACCGATAGCTGCAGTTGTATTTCCTACAGAATCCAGGATATCTGTTTTCTCACGAACATCAGAAGGTAGTTCACTCATTTCAGCAATACCACCGGCATTATCCGCAATCGGACCGAAAGCATCAATAGCAAGTTGCATAGCGGTAGTAGCCATCATTGCAGAGGCAGCGATACCCACACCGTAGAAACCGGCCAATGCATAAGCAGCCCAGATAGCTCCGGCGAAGAGAAGAACAGGAGTAGCAGTAGAAAGCATACCGGTACCTAAGCCGGCGATGATATTTGTTGCAGCACCCGTAGCAGATTTTTGTACGATCGCCAGAACCGGTCTCTTACCAAGTCCGGTATAGAATTCTGTGATATAAGAGATAGCACCACCTACAAACATACCAATTACTACTGCCCAGAAAACATTCATAGACGAAGTGTGCAGATCGCGGAAATTACCATCGCTAAACGCGCGCATTGTCATTTCTGCAGGGAGCATCAATTGAATCAGGAAGTAAGAAGCGATAAGAGCGATAATGATAGAAACCCAGTTACCGCGATTCAACGCACTCTGAACTGAATCGGTAGAAAGAGTAGCACTTTCCTTCACACTCACCAACCAGGAGCCGATGATAGAAGCAATGATACCTACACCGGCGATAGAGAGCGGCAATAAAATCGGACCGATACCACCGAAGATATCTACGATACCACCCATATCACGAATCACATAATTACCAAGAACCATTGAAGCAAGTACTGTTGCAACATATGAACCGAATAAATCGGCACCCATACCTGCAACGTCACCTACGTTATCACCTACGTTATCAGCAATGGTAGCCGGATTACGTGGATCATCTTCAGGAATTCCTGCTTCAACTTTACCCACTAAATCAGCACCAACGTCAGCAGCTTTTGTATAAATACCTCCACCCACACGAGCAAAAAGAGCGATAGATTCAGCACCCACCGAGAAGCCGGCAAGTACTTCCAACACCTGAGTCATTTGCTCATAGCTGGTCATTTGGCTATTCATGAAAAAGGCATAGAAGCCGATGAACAACAGACTTAAACCAAGAACTGCAAGTCCGGCAACACCCAGACCCATCACAAGTCCACCGGAGAATGAAACCTGCAAAGCTTTAGCAAGAGAAGTACGTGCAGCCTGTGTTGTACGAACGTTCGCTTTAGTGGCAATACGCATTCCCATAAAACCGGCTAATGCACTAAAAATACAACCGGTAATAAATGAAGCAACGATCAGAATATGGCTGGATTCTACCGCCTGACTCAGGAGTCCGAGACCGATACTGGCAATCACCATGTAGATGGCGAGAATGCGGTATTCAGATTTCAAGAAGGCCATAGCCCCCTCAGCGATAGAATTTGCAATGGTTTGCATCTTCTCATCACCGGCGTCCTGTTTGTTTACCCAACTGGCTTTGAAGTACATGTAAACCAGTCCTACCAGTCCTAATACTGGCACTATATACAAGAAATTTTCCATAGTCACTATTTAAGGGGTGCGAAGGTAGTTCTTTTAATAAAAGGAGGCAAATGCGATGTCTTAAATAATTGATATTTAAAAAATTGAGGAGGAATTGAGGTGGGTCGAGGGGAGGTGGAGGAGTTCGATCCACCATCGACAAACCATTGCCTCCGGTAAAACCCGCGAGGTTTTAGACCTCGCGGACCGTCAGTATTAAATTGTTAATCAATAAGATGAGAGGTGTTTTTTGCCCGAAAATATGCCACAAAAACAAGCTTGTGACCGATGTATTGGAAATTGTAAATGCCTGCTGAACCAGATTATTCAAAGAAGCGACTGGTCGTAGTTGTAAAGACCTGCTACGTCCCTTCTCCGAATAAAACCCGCGAGGTTTTAGACCTCGCGGACCGTCAGTATTAAATTGTTAATCAATAAGATGAGAGGTGTTTTTTGCCCGGAAATATGCCACAAAAACAAGCTTGTGACCGATGTATTGGAAATGCCTGGTGAGCCAGAATATTCAAAGAAGCGACTGGTTGTAGTTGTAAAGACCTGCTACGTCCCTTCTCCGAATAAAATCCGCGAGGTTTTAGACCTCGCGGACCGTCAGTAATTGAATGTAATTCAATACGATAAGTGCTGTTTTATGCCACAAAACGTGCCCGCCTCTCCCTTTGCGTTCTTTTCCATTTCCTCTTTGCCCTTTCCGATGTGACTCCACAACCATTCAATTTCAATAGCTCGTCACGCCAGCAATCCTCCTGATCCGAATGAATTCTGTGTTTGCAATAAGGGAGTTGATTCCGGCTCTTCTTTAAAATGAAATACTGTTAAATCTGTTTTAAAATTCCAGTTACTGGCTTTTGGTTCTGACCGGTTTTTTTAGTTGTCTTCTTGATTCGAAGAACCATATATTGATCACCAACAAAATTGTCATTGTGGGGATTCAATTCCTACAATGACTTAAAACCAAAATCGGAAGTTGAGTTGCTAATACTCGTAAATTATCTCGCTTCTGTGTTCCAGTTTGTTGTTAAATAAATAATCGAGGCGTGAAAGGAGATACTCTTTGTAAATATTATGTTTTACAAATAAGTCCTGATTGTAATAATATCGCATAGTGTAGATCCCTCCGTCATGACTTTTCTTCACATTGACAGAATCAATCTGATAACTTCGGTTTCTATATTCACAATACATCGGTAGTTTGCCGGGGACGTAATAGCCATCTAAAACATAATCCGGACCAAATGGATCATTATAAGTCTCTCTCACTGTTCCGTCTTCTGAGTATGTATAGGTTACTGACCTGTATTTTGTGGATTTAGATCTATAGTCAAACCGGTGCTCAACTGTTCTTCCGATACTGTCGAAAAAGTAATAGTTGGCTATGCTACTATCTTTTATATTTCCAGTTGTGTCATAAAGGAATTTTATCTCTTTGACACTTTTTATTTTTAATTCTGCCAGGAAGTATAAAGAATAGTTACTGTCTAGCTTCGAAAAAATCTCAAAGTGATTTTCACAGTATTCTTTGTAATTGAGATTTTGCCCCAATAGGGAGGTTGGATTTAGTCCGAATATTATTGCTATTAATATTCGGACTAATCTCTTTTCCATTTTAACTTCGATGAACACTCGTGTTTTGATGGTGAGGCAATCCTGCTATTTTATCTTAATAAACCGCCCTGTCCGGATTTCCTGTTCAATTTGAATCTTCATTAGGTAAATTCCATCACTGAGTGTCCTGATATCAATTCGGTTGTTGGGGGTGTTGATCACGCCACTATCAAGAAGTCGTCCGTTGCTGTCAATGATTTCGTAGCGTTGCTGAAGCGTTTGATTTTCGGGTAGCTGAATTTCCAAATAGTCGCTGGCGGGATTGGGGTAGAGTCCAATGCTTGCAATTTCGTTTTCCTGTATGCCTGAACATATATAGTATACTATACTGTCTGCAGCGGTAGCATTGCATCCGTTACTGTCTGTGTAGACATATTGTATAGTGTACATGCCGGGTGGAAGGGCGGCCGGATTGAATATGTTTCCTGATACTCCCGATCCGATCCAGTTTCCTCCGGTCGGAAATTCTCCGGTGAGTGTATAAGGAATGTCGGGTTGGCATATAGCGCTGTCAGGTAGTGTGAGGGTGACTACGGGCAGACTATTTACCTGTAAGTTGGTGTAGCGTATACTGTCACATCCGTTTTGATTCTGGTAAACTTCAGTGTAAAGTCCTGCTGTTGTTTGCCAGCTTCCGGCAAGGAATATACTGTCACCTGTGCAGATGCCAATATTTGCGTATATGCTATCCGTTAGTAATACCGTAAGGTTGTTGTAGATGATACTGTCACATCCATTTGTGTTCTGTAGTGTGTCTGTGTAGATGCCAGTGATCGTTTGCCAGCTTCCGGAAAGCAATATGCTGTCTCCACTGCAAATGGTGTACGATTGTGAGATACTGTCGGTGGCAAGGATGATGAGCGTGGTGGTGACTATGCTGTCACATCCGTTGATATTCTGAAGCGTGTCAGCGTAGATGCCTGCGGTGGTTTGCCAATTTCCTCCAAGGAACAGACTATCACCGTTGCATAAAGAGAGCGTCTGGGAACTGGTGTCGCCCGTTACAATGCTGAGTGTGGTGTTGACGATACTGTCGCATCCTGTTGAAGAGAGAAGAGAGTCAAGGTAAATTCCTGCCGTAGTCTGCCAGCTACCTGCGAGGAAGATGCTGTCGCCGGTGCAAATGGTGGTTGTTACCTGTTCATTGTAAACGGGGAGTTGTATTAACTCTGTTAATAGGATACTGTCGCATCCGTTTACCGTCGTTAAACTGTCTGTGTAGATACCGGGTATAGTCTGCCAGTTGCCGTAGATGAATGCACTGTCTCCCGGACAAATTCCTGTCTGGATCGCTATTGTATAGGCCGGATGGAAGTTGAGTCGGGTGATGAAGGAACTGTCGCATCCGCTAATGTTGGTGAAGGTTTCAGCATAGTCGCCTTCTGCTGTCTGCCAGTTACCGTGTATGAAGGCACTGTCTCCCGGACAAATCACGACCGTGTCGCGTATGAAGTCTGCATTTCCGACTGTAATGGGGAATGTGTTTACCGGACTGATACCGCAGAAATTTTCATACTGAATGGTGATGCTTCCGTTCTCTGCATTTTCTCCAAAATCGAATAACGCGGTGTTAAGTGAGTCGGTGAATGTTACGTCGTTGCCGGGATAACTCCAGGTGTAAACAGCCGTTGGATCTGCAGGGGCAACTTCATAACTAACCTGATTTCCTTCGCAGGGTGTCGTGTCTCCGCTGACGAGTACAAGCGATCCGGGTATAGTCCCTACCGTTAGTAAGACTGCTGCAGAGGTGTCAGTTGGATTGCATACTCCGTTAACAATGCAACGGAAGAATGCTCCATTGTAGATGGCCGATGGATTCGTGAGTATGAGTGAATCTGTGGTGACGCCGGAAAATGGTGCGCCGTTGAGCAAATCAGTGAATCCACTTCCGGTGTTCATCTGCCAGCGATATTGTAAAGTGTATCCTGTCGCTTCTACGAAGAAGGAAGTGTTCTCTCCAACACATATGGAATCTCCGGTGGGTTCTGTAACAATATTTGGAAGTTGGTTGACGAAGATATATACCGATGCTGAAGTGTCGGCAGGTGAGCAGGTGCCGGAGACGATGCAACGATAGTTGGTGAGGTGTACGCTGAATGGTGAACCTGCAATCTGTAATCCGGAATTGGTTACGTTGGAATAAGGGGGTGTGTTGGTGAGGTTCGTCCATCCGTTACCGTTATCGAATTGCCATTGGTAGGTGAGTCCTTGTCCTGTGGCCGAGACAGAAAAAGCGCAGTTCTGTCCTTCGCAAATCGCACGTGCCGGTGTTTGTGTAACAATATTGGGTAAGCCCTGTACCGTAAGCGTTATCGCTAAACTTGTATCTGCCGGCGGTGCAGCTCCGGTCACTATGCAACGGAAGTTTGCGCCATTTAGCAATAAAGGCATGGAAGTAATGGTTAGTGCTGAATCATTGCTCCCGGAAAAAGGAAGTGTGTCTACTGTATTGAGCCATTGTCCTCCAACAAACTGTTGCCATTGGTATCCCGTTGCATTGGTTGCTGCGAGAGGTATGCTTACAGTATTTCCTTCGCAGATGATAATGGAGGATGGCTCAATAATGATGGTGGGCACCGGTAATGCACATCCACTGAAAGTACATGCCAGCGGTAATTGAAATGCTGAGGGAATTGGTAATACAGTGGTGGTGTCTTTGTTCCAGTTTACAATTTCTGTTAATGCGCTCTGAAGCGTAAGTGTGTCTCCAATAGTGATGGAGCAGTTGTATGAAGCGTTTTGTGCATCGGGAAATACTGCCGGACTTAATCCCGCAATAGCAGCGGGTAAGATGGATCTTGCGGAAGTGAAGTCGCAGCTGTCTAGTGATGTTTCCCAGTCGCGGTTGATGCTGATGCCGCAGATAAAGTCAGGATTGGATACAGTACCGGTGAACATCAATACCTGATCCCCATCTCCGCTCAGACTTAAATACACATTCGGATTGTTGAATGTTGAGGTGATGCCGGAAACCGTTCCGGTGTTGGCTGTCAGGCCGCGTTTGCAATTGATGGTTACCTGTGTTCCGCAGTATAAAACGGAGGTGCTTGTCCATTGAATTATTCCGTCGAAGTACGAACCGGTGTTGGCACCACAAGCATCAGGGAATTGAAAACTTCCCTGGTCTGTCCAACCGAAGTCTGTCAGAAAAAGGGAAGTATTTACATCAATATCTTTCAAAAGGATAAATGAAATTTCATCGTCCTGCGTTACGTTGTTATCATCTGTTGTGATGTATCCGTTGAAGACAATATCGCCTGGTTCCAGTATGGTTTGTGCTCTTAGTGTGAATGAAAAAGCTGTAAGCAGTAAAAATAGAAAGGTAAGTCGAAGTGTTGAGCGCGTATTGGTTCGTGTTTGCATAGTTGTTTTGTTGTTCTGCAAATTAAAGGGTAAAAAAATTGTTGAGGCTGGTATAATTGCAGAATTTATAACATAATTCGTGTGAATTATTCTACGAAAAATTTTGCCAATAGTAATTATACGTTCACCCATTGTTTTAGATGAGTTGTAAATCTTGCAGTAGAGATGACTCTTATAGCTTTTGATTGTTTTCATTTCGCCTTCATCTTCTTTTCTACTATAACATTAAAATGTTTGTGATTGTTAGTGCTGTCAGCTGGATGTGTTTGAATTATCTCCGGCTACCGGTCATTGTATGGACGGTTATGTTTTTACTTTTCTTTCATACGGGTTGGGGAATGGGTAGAATTATTTTATTCCTCCTATCGTGTTGGTCGATAGTTTTTGTGTTCTTAAGCTCGTTTTAACCCTGTTGGGTGGAAAAATTGGCCGGAATTTTCGGTATATCAGCCTGTTTCCTTATCTTTGGTAGGATGAAGCCCTTCCTCTATCTGTTCCTGTTGTTCCATCTGGTGGTGGATAGCTTTGGACAGTCAGCTCCGGGGTCGGGCAGGCTTTCTGTTCCGGTCGATTTTGAGGTGGTGAATGGCGATTTTAAAAATGCGATGGTCTATATGCGGAAGGGTGATGTGACCGTGGCGACGTTTAAAGGGGCTTCTTCTATGCGTATTCGTATGGATTATAACTCGGAGTATCGTCTCGATTTTACAAAACCGGGTTATATCACAAAGTCTATTAAAATTGATACGCATGTTTCAGAGGATCGGCGGAAAATTGGATTTGATCCGTATAAAATCGGCGTTCGTTTGTTTAAGCAGTATGAGGGCGTAAATATCGTGGTCTATAATCAGCCGGTGGCGTTTATTCGTTTCCTGCCGGAGATGGATGAGTTCGGCTACGATACCGATTATACTAAATCGATTCTATCTGAATTAAAGGAAACGGAGAAAATTCTTGAACGAAAAGCACGGGAGGAACGTGAGGCGGAGAAACTGGCTGAGCTGAATAAAAAGGCGACGAAACCGGTTCCTGCAATCGTAAAGCCGGAATTACAGGAAGCTAAACCTGCTGTGACAAACACTCAGCTACCGGCTGTTGTGCCTGTTCCTGATCCTTCTCCTTCCACATCTCAACCTGTAGCTTTGGAGCCGCCTATCCGCCCGGATGCAGGTGAGGATGCCGGACGTTCGGTGATGGGTTTTGGTGAAGGTGGTGATGAGCAGGGAAAACGTGGTTCTGCCGGAATGGGTGAGGAGACGTTTTCGGGTGGTGCCGGTAGTGGCAGCGAAGAGCAGCAACAGTTGAAGCCGGTGGTGAATGCGGGAGCAGAATCGGCCGATGCAGCAGTGTTGAAGATGCGTGGCGTGCAACGAAGCATGGAAACGATCGAGGAAAAAAACCGGACCATTACCGTTTTCCGTATTCAGGAGGGAATCAATGTGCGTGAGTTTAGAATGGTGCAGTATAACTGGGGCGGACTATTCTATTTTATGAATCAACATCTCCCGATCTCGCAACATCTTTTTGAATCTTTAACTTCTCCTGTGCCTTCACGTTAGTTTGATCTTTCCTGGGCCCTTTTTGAATTTACGTACCGTGTAGGCAATGAATGGTGCGATGATGAGCGATGGAGCTAACCACAGTATAAAGGCTGGATCAGTATGAATGTTTTGTACCAGAAATGCAGTGATGGTGGCTATGTATCCGCCCATCATGCCGGTGATGTGTTTAAGTAACCAGTGGTTCTTTTCTGTGGGCGGTACGGTGAATCGTTTATAATCTTGTTTTACTCCGGATGACATAACCAATCCAAATGTGAGTGGTACAAATCCGAAGCTTTTTCCATAATATAAAAGATATCCTCCGGTGATGATCAGGGCGGCGGCAGAGATGGCGGAGGCGATGAGTATGATCCAATCTACCCGTTCTGCTTTCTGTCCTTTATGTAGATTCTTCAGGGCGAGGGCACGGTAGGCGGAGAGCACCAGATACGCGGTGAAGGCTCCGATCATGAGGAGTAGCCAGTTCGAGCGGTAGATAGAAAGAACAAGAGTGGTGAGGCAGATGACGATCATCGACCAGTAATAAATGCGTCCGGAGATGCGGTGTATTTGTCCGCCGTTTTGGTTGACCATGGCGATGGGTCCGGCGAGCAAGGCCAGACTCCCGGCAATAATGTGCATCCATTTTAAGGAGATGATGGTGAGGTTGTCCATTGGTTGTTCGTTTTTAATGATGCAAAGAAACACCTGCCTGCTTCGTTCGTCAAGGGCGTTGGGGTTGACGGCGGGGAAAAGGGACTAACATCAGATTCAGGGTTGAATTCTGTTCACGTGGGATGAATTTCAGGCCTTGGTGGGATGAAAAACCGGAAAATGGGACGAATGGGAACCTATTTTGCCAGTCGGGTCTGGATTTCGTCGTTTAGATTGCGGGAAACCGGGACCCTGATTTCGGTTCCTTGTAGTACCAACCTGTATCCTTGTGAGTTCCCGATTACGGAATCAACGCGGTCGAGGTTGACAATCCAGGCGCGGTGGCAGCGGTAAAAAGCCGTGAACTGTCGCAGTTCTTCCTTTGTGTTCTTTAATGTTCCGCGTAAAAGTTTGGTTTGTTCGGTCTCGTTTTGGAGATAGTGTACTTCAATGTAGTTGTCGGCGCTGGTGATGAAGAGCAGATCTCTGGCGGGGAAACTGATTTCTTCTTTTTTATTGTCAGATCGCAGAGTAACGACTACTCCCGGCATGGCATCTAAACGTCGCTTGTGGTGCATGTGACTCGTGAGCTCTCTGGCTTCTTTGAGATTTTTTCGGGTGAGCACCAGTTGCATGACGATTACATTGATGGTGACGGGTAGTATGGCGACAAGTAAAGTAAAAAACTGAAACGATGCGATGTACTCAAAGCTGAAGGAATCATTGAAGATGGCGAGTGAGTAGAAGGCATTGCCGAGTCCGATGGTGAAAATGACCCACATAACGAAAACAATTTCCTTTCCGACTGTCCACTTGTTTTCGTCAAATACACGCGGGAAAAGAGGCATCAGGACTACCGTATTTATCAGGGCGATGATGGTGGTGACCAAACCATACCCGCCTGAAATCAACGCGATCATGTCATTTGGAAAACGATGCAGGCCAAATGGTCGGAAGATGAAGAGGAAGGCGGCGACAAACATTCCCATGAATACAGCCGATCTCAGTTTCCTGGAGGTGTGTTCAACTACCGGATAGGGTTTGGAGAAGAGTGAAGCCATAAATATTCAGTGGACTATTTCCCGCTGAAATTACTGTAAATATCGTTGCTGGAAAAATTCAGAGTAGGCTTTGATGTCCTTGGTGCGGGTGAGTTCACTTAAATTCTCCTGCGATATCACATAGAATCGTACCTGCTCGGGATCAAAATTATTGATGAGGTTCTCTTCGGAGATGATGGTTTCATAGTACAGCATGGCGTCGTCTTTATTGCCGAAGGTCATTACTGCTATGTATTGCAGGGTTAAATCAAGGTTGCCTTTGTTTACCGTAAGATTGTTGTCGGGGAAGTCGATATTGTTGAAGGCGTCGATCTTGGTCACCAACTCTTGCGTTTGTAAGGCTCCTTTTGGATATAGAATCACGAAGAACTGTTGTCCTTTGGGATCAAAACTATACTTGGCAGATTTTGCAAAGGGATCTACCATGTTGAGAGTGTCTACCGGTGTAGTATCAATCGCGGTGGCTTGTACATTATGACCTTTGATGTAGTCGAGAATTTCCTTGGCTTTGAAGCTGACAGAATCTTTCGGATAGCGTCGGATGACATCTTCTAATTCAAACTGAAAATCGTTGATGGTTCGCGTTTTTCCAATGGCGAGTGCTTTGAGGTAGGCAAACTTTGGTGTGAGCTTGCTGTTGGGTGGAAAATCAGTGCTGGCTTCGAGTGTACGCTCAATTACTTTGTCGTATTGTCGGTTGAGGAATGCGCGGTAGGTGTTCTCGTAAAATACTTCCATTACCTCCGATTTCCGCTTGAGCTCTTTAAAGAAGTTCGGGTTGAGGATGAGTCGGGCATAATCCGATTCAGGGTAGTTGGTGAGGATGTAGTTTTTGTAGAAATCAGCCTTCCCTGAATCGCCGATCTGCAGATAGGTGCGGTAGAGATTGTAATAGGAGGGCTGTTTGTATTTGTTGTCGGGATAACGCGTGTCGAGAGTTTCGAAACTGTTAATACTTGCTTTGTAGTTGCTAAGCTGTTCGCGGTAAATCACGCCGCAGTTGTAAAAGGCTTCGGCAATGCGGAGATGTGATTCGCCGATCTTCTCTGCTGATGATGGAATCTGTGCGAGATAAGCTTCCTTACGTGCTTTTGAGTCGAGCTTGGAGATGGAGTCGTTGAGGTTTGGTTGGTTGCTGGAGGTGTCTACCGTTGCCGTATCTCCGAAATCTCCCATCACCATCTCTTTTTCACTGCGCCTCCAGTTGTCTTCCTGTTTGCGTGATCCCCATCGTTTCTGGAATTCGGTGAATCCAAAACTAATGGCCGATTGATTATAAAAATACCAGGCGCCCTGTGCAGCAGTTCCCGGTTGGGTAATGGCGCGTGGCTGACTCTTGAGTTCTTTTTCTTCCTGAATTTGTTGCTCTTCAACTCGCTGTTGTTCTTCTGCGGCAGCTTTTTGTCGGGCTTTCTCGGCGTCTTCTGCTTCTACCAGTTTGCCAATGGCTGCTTCTCTCTCGGCCGGACTCATCGCAGCAAGTCGTTGCAGACTATCTTCCGTGATGATCACCTTGAGGTTCTTTACCAGACGGTCGAGACTGTTTCGCTTGGCTTGTATGTCGAAGTAGTCGGGATGTTCGTTGGTGAGATTGGTGAGGCAGGAATCGTAATAAGCTGCTGCTGGAATGTAGTCGGGGCGCTTCAGATATAAGTTTCCGAGTTCGAGGTAACTGAGCGATTTCTGCGTGTTGTTGCCCGATGAAGCCTGTATCGATTTGTTGAGATAGTCAACAGCTAGCGGCTCATTCTTCTCCTGGATGGCTACTCCGGCTAAGGCATAATAAATCTGATCCTGATATTCTTTGTTTTTGATGTCCTTCAACATCTTCATCAACTCCCGCTTTACAATTCCTGCATCTCCACTGTTCACGTCATAACAACGCGCACGGTTGATGCGTGCATTGAAGGCCATCTCATAATCCGGGTTCAGTTTGATGACTTTCTGATATGCACTAAATGCAAGTTCGGTGGAGTCACTGCGCTGATACAATTGTCCGAGTATAAAATAATACCGCGCACGGTCATCTTTTTTCTTCGAGGTGGAGGCGGCAAGTTTCAGGGCTTCAGCAGCTCGGGGAATATCGCTCTTCTGCAGATGGTATTGCGCAAGTACAGCATTATAAAAACCTCGGAGCTTGATCGGGAATTGTTTGTCGGCTTTCAGGAAATCCAGCAGGTATTCTGCATCTGTCGTTTTGCCTAACTCCAGATACGAACGCGTGAGCCAGAGAAGTGCTTCGGGACGAATAGGATCGTCTTTGTACTCGGAACTGATGTATTGGAACGTTTCAATCGACGACCAGAAATCATGTTTATAGAACTGACTTTGTCCGACAACCAGATAACATTCCGGAATCCATGGATTATGTTCTTTGATCGAACGATCTTTTTTTCCCTTTACGTTGATCGAATGTCGTGTGATGGCGATGGAAGCTTTTTTAATGGCTTCGTCGAGATCAGGAAATACCGCCTTCGCTTTGTTGAGATCGCCGATCTGGAAAACAGATAATACACGGTCGTATTTGTCTTCGTGCGCATCAGCCAACGTCCCCGCCGCCAGTTTCATCCGCTCTCTTGCATTGAAATAAAAGTTGTAATGCGTGGTTGTACCATGATAGGTACGGCTGAACACAGTGTTTTTACGCACACTACACGACCAGAAGATCATTCCGGTCAGCAACAGAAGAAGGCTGAAACGCAGGGTTTTCACAGAGGCAGGTTCGCTAAGCTATCCGGTATAAACTGAATTTTTCAGGTTTTAGTATCAAAGTGGCAAATATAGGGTTTTGAGGCGTAACTTGATGTAAACTCCGGTAGGGGAATGGTTGGTTGTCGACAGATATCAATGTAGAGGTTCGGTTCTTCGGAGATTATTGGTTTTCAGAATTATAACCCGTCACCTGAAATACGCTGTGATAGAGCCGAAGGTTACAGCATTTGACTGGTACGATCAGTCCGGTTCGCCCGAAAACCGTTGAACTTTACGATATTTGCGGGAATGTCGGCTGTTAAAACACGTAGGAAAAAGATAGTCAGGAACTTACGAAGCATTTTCAGGCTCGTGGTGCTGAACGATCAAACGCTGGAGGAGAAATTCTCTTTGCGACTGACGCCGATGAATATCATCATTTTCGGCGGGACCTTCGCACTGAGTCTGATTACCATTACTTTATACCTGATTGCGTTTACTCCTCTCCGCGAGTATATTCCGGGCTATACTGATGTGACTATCCGTCGTAATCTACTCTCCGTAGCCTTGAAAACCGATTCCCTCGATCAGAAGATGGAGGCGCAGGAGGCGTACCTGAATAATCTGCTGAATGTATTGAACGAAAAAGCAGATACTACAAAACCTCTGAAAGCGACTGCCACCGGTCCGCTCTACGATAGTATCCGCAAACTCGAAAAATCAGAGGAGGATGCCTTGCTTCGTCAGCAGATGGAAGCCGGCGATAAATTTGAATTGGCCGAAGGTCCCGTAAAGGCCTTTGCTTCCGGAATTGGAAGTACTGCGTTTTTTACACCGCTAAAAGGAACCATCACGAATAAATACAATGCCGCGCAAAAGCACTTTGGGATCGATATCGTAGCTGGCGCAAATGAAGTAATCAAATCAGCACTCGAAGGAACCGTAGTCATCGCCGATTTTACTTCAGAAACCGGATACGTTATCGGTGTACAGCACGGTAATAACCTGATGACGCTCTATAAACACAACTCCGCGCTTTTAAAATCTGTCGGCGATCACGTCCGCGCCGGGGAAGTATTGGCCATCATCGGCAACACCGGCGAATTCAGCACCGGACCACATCTGCATTTTGAACTTTGGTACAACGGCAGTCCGGTGAATCCATTGGAGTACATCTCCTTTTGATAAAACTCATCTACCACACCAAATCCATCCTTGATTGATATCCCGTCAGCATTCGCCTTGCGAACGCTGACGGGATGTGATTTTCTTGATAGGGATGAT
>Ga0075163_10003549_pt1 | contig 20978 bp, 13 predicted proteins | sample JI1023141ADNA_FD_71478 | JGI IMG/M metagenome (GOLD analysis project Ga0075163, IMG submission 71478) | Wastewater effluent complex algal communities from Wisconsin, to seasonally profile nutrient transformation and Carbon sequestration -... | ecosystem: Engineered > WWTP > Effluent > Algae... | reverse complement strand
TACTTTTGATTTAGCGCACACAAGCAAGATAGCGACTTGCACTAAATGAGGAATGCTTCGGCTTCCTCTTTTTTTTGCCCTCTCATAAAACCAAAGAGGCTGCCCTTTTGAGACAGCCTCAAAAAGTATAAGTTAATCGAAAGTGCCTTAGGCACGATTTCATAACTAAGTTATTGTTATAAGGGTAATGATAGGCTTCTGAAATTTATCTGTACTTCTGTTTAGCTGACTATTAACAACGCCATAACCAATTAAACAAATTCTCCTTCAACAGAACAAAAAAGCGATTATATTTCGGCATTACCGTTAGTAGTTTCTGCGGTTTCAAAATCAAATTTATTCACATGAAGAAAATTCTCTTATTAGGATTATGGGCTACCAGCATTTTTGCATTCGCCCAGCAAAATCCAACAGCCGTAAAATATGCGGCCACTATTACCGAAAAAAACCTGAAGGATGACCTCACCATCATTGCATCCGATGCATTGGAAGGAAGGGAAACCGGAAAGCGCGGTCAGAAAATGGCAGCCGCATTTATTGCAGCTTATTTTCAAGATCTGGGTTTGAAAGGTCCCGTTAACGGAGGGTATTATCAACCTGTGCCTTTGTATGGCACCTCAGCACCTACCGTGGTTTTGAAAGCTGGGACCACCGAACTTAAACCGGAAGAATACATTTCTTTTGGCGGTAGCGATACAGGTGGGCTGGTGTCTGTGCCATTGGTTTATGCAGGAGCAGGAACTGCGGAAGAACTTGCTAAGATTGATGTGAAAGACAAAGCGGTTTTGGTATCACTTGATCCTACAGCATCGATGATGCGAAACCCTACGCTTGCGGCAGTGCGCGAGAAAGGCGCGAAAGCTGTGATTGCAGTAATTGAGAAAGCAGAAGACTTTCAACGCTTTTCAGGTATGTCCAGAAATTTTCGCGGTGGCGGATTGAATTTAAAAAAACCAGCAGGCGGTGGTCCTAACGCATTTTATGTTTCTACCGAAACAGCCGGGAAACTTTTTAATACTACCTACGAGAAGCTTAAAAAATCGGCAGGCGCTAAAGTTGCTAAAATAAAACCTGCATCTGTTTCGTATTCCGTATCAGTATCGGCTTACGAAGTAAAATCTGAAAACATTTTAGGTTTTCTGGAAGGAACCGATAAAAAAGATGAAGTGGTAGTAATTACGGCACACTACGATCACGTAGGTATTTCAGCAAATGCAACTGGCGATAAAATCAATAACGGTGCCGATGATGATGGTTCCGGTACAGTAGGTGTGCTTGCCTTGGCTAAAGCCTTTGTGCAAGCCAAGCAAGAAGGTAATGGCCCGCGCAGAAGTATTTTATTTATGACCGTTACCGGTGAAGAAAAAGGTTTGTTGGGTTCTGAGTATTATTCTGAAAATCCAATCTATGCATTAGATAAAACCGTGGTGAACCTAAACATTGATATGATTGGCCGCAGAGATCCGCAACATAAAGACAGCGCCCCGTATGTGTATGTAATCGGTTCAGACAGACTTTCGTCTGAATTGCATACACTTAGCGAAGCAACCAATAAAACGTACACCAATCTGGTCTTCGATTACACCTACAATGCCGAAGATCACCCCGATCGCATTTACTATCGTTCCGATCATTGGAACTTCGCCAAGAAAAATATTCCAATCATTTTCTATTTCGATGGTATCCATGAAGATTACCATAAACCCAGCGATGAAGTTGATAAAATGGAATTTGATTTGTTGGCAAAGCGTACGCAAACTGTGTTTCACGTGGCGTGGGAAATTGCCAATCGTGAAAACAAACTGAAAGTGGATAAAGGCGAAAAGAAATAATTTAAGGACAAAAAATTGGCTGGTGCCAGTAGCTGTTCTTTAAAGCCGTCAGGTTATATTAGCCTGACGGTTTTTTTAATTAAAGCCGACTAACTTTAAAAATCAGCACTACATGAAAATAAGAATTACACATCTGCTTTTGATAAGCATTTTATTTTTAGTGGGCTGTAAGTCCGCGCAAGTGGCTACAACCTCACAGTCCAAAGTCGAAATTTCGCTGACCGAAACAGAGCGTATAATTTCTGAATTGTCGAGCGACAAAATGGAAGGTCGGGAATATGGTACTGATGGTTATAATCGGGCAGCAGATTGGGTGGTAAAATATTTAACCGATGCAGGTGTTAAACCTTTCTTTAAGGAATATAAGGACACACTTACCCTTAACAAAAATTTGACAGCCAACATTGTCGGGTTGATTGGAAGCCGGGATGATTCCAAAGAATACATTTTGCTAGGCGCACATTTAGATCATATCGGTAAAATAGAAAGCAAGACAGATTCTGTTTACAATGGTGCCAATGATAATGCCAGTGGGGTAACAGCGGTTTTGCAAATAGCGCGGTACCTGCAAAAAACAAAACCAGATGCAAACGTAATGGTAGCTTTATTTACGGCTGAAGAAAGTGGTTTGATTGGCGCGGAGTATCTGGCGCGAAGAATGAAAAAGGCTGATATTAAAATCAGGTACATGATAAATTTTGAAATGATTGGAAAAACGATGAGTATTGGAGAAGATAAGGTTTACATTACCGGCTTTGATAAATCTGATTTTGCTCAGGTGGCCAACCAACTTTTAGGTACTCCGTTTGTTCATTATTTACCGCAAGAGGTTTCTTTTAATTTATTCAAACGGTCTGACAATTATCCGTTCTACGAAGTGTACAGTGTTCCGTGTCACACTATTTCAACTTTCGATTTTAATAACTACAACTACTATCATGAATTAAAAGATGAAGTAAAAGAGCTTGATCTCAAAAACATGAATGCGGTAATAAATACCTCAGCTATGCTGGTCGAAAAATTGATCCAGGCTGACTCGCGAATAAAATGATTTATTAATTGGTCATCTTTTTTAGTACCAACATTATTTTCATTTCCTTTACACACTTTTAAAAATTCCGATTATGAATCTATTGAGCAAGTCTTTGCTGCTGATTTTTTTAGTTTTTCCGCTCGCACTTAAAGCACAATCGTTATTTAACGAGAAAGAACTAATTGCAAATCTTAAATTTCTTTCATCCGATTCGATGAAAGGCCGCCAAACGGGTACCCCGGAAAATGCTGTTGCCCGCAATTTTGTAATCGAAAAGTTTAAACAATTCAAGCTAACTCCTTTTGGAAGCGGATATGAATTGCCCTTCGAATTTGAAAACCGGAGTGGCACTAAAATAAAAGGTGTTAATGTGGCCGGATGGATTAAGGGCACGACAGACTCGTATATAGTAATCTCAGCACATTATGATCACGTTGGTGTTCGAAGTGAAAAAATCTATAACGGTGCCGATGATAATGCTTCAGGAACCAGCGCACTTTTTGCAATAGCCGAATACTTCGGTAAACACAAACCCGAACACAATATTATAATCGTGGCTTTCGATGCAGAGGAAATGGGTTTGCGAGGCGCAAGTGCATTTGTAGCCAATCCACCAGTGCCTTTAGAAAAGATCAAAGTAAACTTGAATATGGATATGGTAGCCCGTGCCGACAAAGGTGAGTTGGTAGCTTGCGGAACATTCTTTTATCCGCAACTAAAGCCACACCTGGAAAGCCTGACATCCGAAAAAGTAAAATTAGTGTTTGGTCACGATGATCCTGAAAAGTATAAAGGTCAGGATAACTGGACCTTCTCTTCCGATCACGGGCCATTTCATCGTGCTAAAATTCCATTCATTTATTTTGGTGTAGAAGATCACAAAGACTATCACCAGCCTACCGATGATTTTGAATTAGTAAACCCAGAAGTTTATCAAGCCTGCGTAAAGCTGATTATTCAGGCTGCCGAAAAAATTGATAAAGGGCTCAAGTAGGATTAAGCAGATGACTTACTCATTTTAATACTCTTTTGGTTCTTGTTTTACGTGCCGCATTCGTAAAATAAGGATTTCTTTATCAGAATATTTATAAGCAATTCGGAATGAGTATTTTTCAAAGGCGCGATAATTCCCTGAATTAGCCTTTTTGAACTTATCGGGTGGGTACTTTTCTGGATTATCCGGAAGACTGTCTATTACTTTGATTATTCCGGTTCTTACTTTCTCTGCATTTGAATAAGAATCCTGACAAATAAACTCGTAAACTTTTCGAAAAGAATTAGAAGCTCTAAAACTCCAGACCACAATAGGCTTGGATTTTTTCACCACGCCTTCATTTGCTTCTTTAATTCATCCTGAGAAATAAATTCGCCTCTTTTTATTTCTGCTTCGGCTTCATCCAACTCTTGATTGTATTGCTCAATACTTATACGGCCCTCATTCTTTAAGCCGTAATGTAACATGGCCTTGATAGCGCGTAACAACAAAAGATCATCAACTTGTTTAAGTTCGTTGATAATTAGTGTACGTTCCACATTAATATCCATGGCTCACTTGTTTAGATACCAAATATAACGATTTCAAAAAGAAAATATTTATGCTGATTCTGAAATGGCCTTGATCAATCGAAGGGCACATGCACATGCCGCTCAGCATGGTAGCTTGAACGTACCAGCGGCCCGGACTCTACATATTTAAGTCCGCGCTTCAAACCTTCTTCTTTGTACATGGCGAAGGTATCGGGATGAATAAACTCAGCAACTTCTAAATGCATTTTAGTAGGCTGCAAATATTGGCCGAGTGTTAAGATCATTAATCCATTTGCGGCCAGATCATCCATCGCTTTAAAAACTTCTTCTTTGGTTTCGCCTACGCCTAACATAATGCCCGACTTGGTGCGCTTACCTGCTTCGCGAATGCGTTTGATCTGTTCCAAACTACGTTCGTATTTCGCTTGCGGCCTCACCATTCTGTAAAGGCGGCCCACCGTTTCCATGTTATGCGACACCACTTCCTGCCCACCTTCAATCATGCGATAAAGTGCATCCCAGTTGCCTTTGGTATCGGGAATTAAGGTTTCAATAGTTGTTTCAGGACTAAGCACTTTGGTTTGTACTACGGTTTGATACCACACTTCGGCACCACGATCTTTTAACTCATCGCGGTTAACGGAAGTAATAACCGCATGCTTTACACCCATTTTTTTAATCGCTTCTGCAACACGCTGAGGTTCTTCAATATCGTATTCAGTTGGTCTGCCGGTAGCCACCGCACAAAAGGTGCAACTACGCGTACACACATTACCCAATATCATAAAGGTAGCTGTACCGGCACCCCAGCATTCGCCCATGTTAGGGCAGTTACCGCTTTCGCAGATGGTATGCAGTTTATTTTCGTCTACCAGTTTACGCACTTTGGCATACTCAGGCCCTACAGGCAACTTTACGCGCAACCAATCGGGTTTACGCTTTTTTGCTTCGGGCGATATTACGGGTAGTTCAATCATTTAGTAGTGAGTACTTAGTCTTTAGTCTTGAGTAGTTAGTGCTTAGTACAAAGTATTTACTCAGGACTAAAGACTATGTACTCAAGACTAAGGACTAACAACTATTATTTACCAATAAGTTCCTTGTATTGATCTGCGCTCAATAAACCACTGGTTTCGGCTGCGTTGGAAATTTCAACTTTCACCATCCAGCCATCGCCATACGGATCGCTGTTTACTTTTTCAGGACCGCTTTCCAGCGATTTGTTGAACTCGGTAACCTTGCCACTCAATGGCATAAACAGGTCTGATACGGTTTTAACCGCTTCCACGGTTCCAAAAACATCGTGCTGATTAAGGCTTTGGCCAACCGATGAAATATCTACATAAACAATATCGCCCAACTCGCCCTGGGCAAAATCGGTAATACCTACAGTGGCTATGTTGCCATCAATCTTAATCCATTCGTGGTCTTTGGTGTACTTCAGGTTTGCAGGAATGCTCATGTGGTTCGATTTTAGAGAGCCAAAATTAAGACAATTGTCAATTGTCAATTACTCAATTGTCAATTATTTATTGAGCCAAATTGAAGAGAATCTTAAATCCTGCCCTGGTGGTGCTGCGCCTGAATGAGTTGGTTACCAGCGGTTCGTTTACACTGCGTTCCATATAAGCCTGTACGCGCAGTTTCTGGTTTACCAGATAGCTAACATTGGGGCGTAATTGGAAATTGATATTACCGTTGGTAACGGTGTTTACCTCTGCAATTTTGCGTTGAATGGTTCGGTTGTTGGTTACGCTCATGTTCATCTGGAAGGTGATGTCATTCTTGAGAGTAATCACACGGCCGTCCACTTTAAAAGGCATACGCATATTGTTTTTGGTATAACCAATATCAACCGACCAATCTTTACTGTTGAGTTCCGTTATCTGCGAGTTGGAAATGTTAAGTGCAAGATCGCGTTTGGTTTTATATTCAAATTTTAGATTCAGTTTTTTCTTGGTGCGAATATTAATCCCGATAAGGGGCGAAAACTGTTCGCTTATCATTACCTGACTGATTACATACACCGGAATCAACTCGCCATTTGCATTGGTCTTGCTGGCAAATAAACCATTGTTGTAATCTTCAATCGGGTTAGTAAGCCCCACCTGATTTTCATTGTACTCAAGTGAATTGGAATAATTAACAACCGAATACGAAGATGTGTACGCATGGTTGATGGTAATGGATTGGAAGATGTCTTTGAGATTACCCATTTTGCCTAACCCGGTGTAATCCACGCGCCAGCTTGGTATGGGCAACCGCGGAAAAGGCGAGAGGTTGGTGCTCTCTGCTGATTTGCCAGTGTAAGCGGCAATAAAAGCAGGAATGAGTACATCTTGCGAACGACCTTCATACGAGTTACCGGTAATCGCTGTAAAGCGAGTTTGCATAATGGCAATGTTTTCCTCAAACTGTTTAAACACTGTTGAGTTTAAACTTTCGTTGTTTCGGAAGGCTGTATTAATTGTATTGATGGAAATTTTATAAGAACCAATCCGGCTCGGGCTTAAACTCGCATAATCTCCGTTTCCTGTAGTATCTCTATAAATTTCCTGAAACGCGGTAGTAGAATTTTTCTTTACATCAAGCTTGATGCGCAGTTCTGTTGAAGGCTCAACTGCAGCGCTCAGACTCAAATCCTTCATTTGTTTTTGTGTAAAGGGCGTGGTTAACCGTGAGCTTCGAGTTAGCCAAGGTTCGGCTTTTTTCTGGAAGCCTGCTTCCTGTTGTCCTAAAACAAAACCCCAACCCGGTGCGCCCCAACCTTTTTCTAATCCAAATAAGGATGGTTCGGGTGTAAACCCAGGTAGCAATGTTCCTTGTGTTATGCTGTACGTTCCTGTAACATTTCTTACCGCCATTATCAAACGCAACATTCCTTTAAGCGCTTTTAAATCGGGTGGACGTTTTACCGTGTCGGGCTGTGCAGGTTTAGTGGTGGGTGTGCCCGGCCGCGTGGGCACTGGTCGTGGTGGTGTATTTACATTTTTAAGGAAACCGATTTTGTTATACAGTTTCACAAAATCAATCCGGCCACTCAGTGCCTGGTCTTGCGTGTTTTGAATGATGTTACCCAATCGCAACGATTCATCTTTTTCTAATGGCCCAGCTTGCCAGTTGTAACCCACATTATACCGATACTCTGCACCTAACCAATTGGTAAGTGGAAGTTTTTCTAATGGTAAGGTATAGTTGGCGGTAATGTTCTGATCGAAATTTTTCATCCGCCCCAGTTTTTTCAGATTGTCGATCACCACCTGAATGGAATCGCGATTATCCAGATCGCCATCGGGCTCGTCAATAATGGCGTTTACACGCGATGAATAATCTAACCCCAAGGTTTTGGTAATGCTCCAGCGCACATTATAAAATCTATTGAACACAAAAAATTTCTGGAAGTTGGGAACAGAACTTTCTGCATCGCTGCTGGCATTGCGGTAAACCATTTTGTTAAACGATCTGTCCAACTCACCTCGCACCGAAATATTGCTGGGCATCGGGTTGAAATTAAAATCTTTTATTAGTTGCAAGAATGGTGATTTAAGTGCCTTGGAATCTTTAAAAGGTTCAAAGCCTTTAAACTTAGGTGCGTATTGCCATACTACTGCGCCCCGGTAATTGCGCATGGTATTTTCCTGCAAGTTAAAATTGGTTTGCGTGGCTTCGCTGAAGGCATACGTAAACGAGAAATTCTCAATATCATAAATGTGCGCTACCGCTTCTTTATTGGTTTTTACTTTTCGCACGTTGGTAAAATTTAAACTTCGCCTGATGCTGCGGTCCTGAATAATTTTTAAATACTCTTCCCGTTCGGCATCGGAGTTAAAGGATTGCAAGGCAGCTTGTATGCGTAGGTCTGGATTGGCCGGATCATACTTCGGGTTGATGGTGGTGTTTTCGTAACTGATGAACATTGGAATTTTTAATCCTGTCCATTGCGGCAATAGTTTATCAATATTCAGATTAGCCGAAACATCATAGCGGGTTGTTTCGCCACGCGCCCGTTCTGAAATTTTAGATTGTACACCACCATAGCCAAAACTAATATGGCGCAGCGAACCACTAACAGTACCGAGGTCGGCAAGTTTTGTATTTAACATTACGTTAGCTGCCCAACCCGCAGTACGATCGAAATCGGTTAACCGCATTTCATTGGCCCACAAACACACATCAAAGGTTTTAGCATCATCGGTGCGCGGGTTACGAATCCCAATCATCATGGTGCGCACCTGACTTAAATCGGGCCTGCCCAAAATGCGAATGCCATGTTTACCAGCAGGCTCGGGCCCGGCTTGTGGATATAAAATACCAAGATTAAATCCTTCGCGATCGCGCCTCGCTTTTAAGGCATACAGTTCATTCAGATCAAGATCAATTTGATTCTGATCGGGCCATACTTCTTCTTTAGAGCGAACATTGGGTGGTGTAATCTTAAGCGGCAATTCAATCTCATAATAGTTCTCATCAAAGTCTGTACCTAGGCGCAGGAAAGCAACCAACTCATTATCCTGTATAGGCTTGGTGGCGTTGGTGTTATGCGCACTGATAAACATTTTAATGCGCCCGTAGTTGAAGAAATCCATCGATACGTTTTTATAAATCGCGCGTGCATCGCCATCGGGCAAATCGGTTACACACATTTGTACCGACTGCTCATTTAACCTGCGCTGTACAGCCGAAGTATTATCGCGATCACGTGTTAAGGGTTCGATATAGCCGGGCTTAATATCATTCGGGCTACCATTCTCTTCAATGTTTACAACTGATACCGAAAAATTATCCAGATTAGGTTCAATGGGTTCACCAAAGCGCGATTCTTCCAGGTTCTCGGTGTATCTTCTCCATCGGTTACCCACCGCTCTGAATTTTGCCATGCGCAACACAACCGGTTTATCAAAACCAGTAAGAATCATGCGGGCATACCGAATGGATTTAAAACCATCAATACCACCTACCACGTCATCAAACTGCCTTACGGGAATACGGAACAAATACCACGTAGCATCTGGATTTTTTTCCGAGGTAACGGCATCTACAATGTACTTGTTACCTACCTGAAGTTTGCTGGGAGTTAACTCAATGTTGTAGGTGTAATATTCTTCCAGATCGCTTAATGTATTGTCCTGATTTAAGTCTTCATTATCGGGTATGGTAGTTCCGGAAATAGCAAAAGCTTCGTTGCCGGTAAGGACAGGCGTATTGCCTTCCTGATTATTGAAGTTTTTATAACGTTCCAGAATGTTACCAACAGGGCTTGCATCCAGATCATTACCTAGAAAGTATTTGAAGTCATCAGCAGATGGATCCCTTACAATAGCGGCCTTTGCGTCATTATCTAAACCAAGAAGGTCTATTTGAGTTAGATACTCAGCAAACTTATCTCGCTCTTTAATACTACCAATCCCATCTAACCCTACATCCTGATTTGGCCGACCAGAAGCATCATTATCAAACGCATTATTGATGTATTGCTTATTGGTAACATAACCCCATTTGTTTTCGGTTACATTAATGGGCGAGAGTTCGCCATTGGCCGGTAGTCCATTTTCAAAAGCGTGTTTACCATCACGAATTACATCTTCTGAAATACTTCCCAAATGAAAAATAATTTTACCACCACTTGTGTTCGATGCGGGCGGGTTGATACCATCATTAATAACCCCTTTTGAGTTGTTAATGAAAGGATTTAATAACCAGAATTCAAGGTATTCGATGTTAGCCTTATCAAAGTCAACCTCGGTGCGAATGGCGGTGGTTATTCCTGCCCAATTGTTTTTTGGAAGGGTCAACCCTCCGGTTGGAGTTAGAATAGGGTTGTAATTATAAGGCCCACGCTCAGCTGGATAATAAGCCACATCAAAAATCTGCTCAAAGAAATTACCGATATACGGATCGAAGTTTGGGAAAATTTCCGTTGGTAATACAGAGCGCACGTAGTGATTGGTCAGGTAATTGTCATCAATATTGGAGGGCTTAAACCTGCCTCCATCCCGGTAAAACAAATTATCTACCTGATACCACGCTAACTTGGCTCTTTTATAGCCAGCCCTGGGGTCATCAGGTAAGCCAGCCGCATCATCAAAATCGCGTGGCACTGAAGCCAGTTTCCACGCCTGCGGACTAAGTAAACTGTAAGGAGTAGCGGTGTTTTCAAAGTCATCGATAAAGGAAGTGCCATCGCCATCTACAATGTTAGATGTACCCGGTAGTAATTGCGCAAACTCCGCATTAAGTGTTACGGTAGATTGTTCTTTGGTTTGCAGAAACGGAAGGGCATCTACCATTTTGGTAAGAAAGCGCGATTCTTTGCGCATGTTAAAATCCACTCCGTATTGAATGTTGCGCGCAGGCTCTGTGCCAATCAGGTTACGCGATACCAAAGGCCGCTCGTTGTAATACAGAAAAGTAGAACCAATGTTAATGTCGTCATTAAGTTTGTAATCCATGCGCGTACCCAGCAGCGATCGGGTTTGAAAAGCAAATGGATCTTGTTGCTCGTAGTTAATGTCAATGTCCTTACCGGAAGTAAGAATACCTTCGTTCAGAATGGTAACTTTTCCAAAGGTATAATCAACCGTATAATCCAGACCTTCCTGTAAAGGCATACCACCCGCATATACTTTTACTGAGCCAGGCGAAATGTTAAAACCCTGAATGATAATTTCTTTTCCTGACCCCGCCTTGAACGAACCCGTTAAGTAAAATTTGTTTTTAGTTGTTACCAGTTCGGCTTCAGCTTTTGTGGTGCGGTATAAAGTATCGTACACATACTTACGCGTTAGCTGATCGCGCAACGCGAGGTTACTTTCTTTGGTGAACAGATCGCGCAAAGCTTTGTTAAAAGGCTCCAGGTATGGAAATACAATGGTTCCGGTTTCGGAGTTGATGGTTATCTTTTCTACATAGTCGAAGTTACCATCAGGTTGCGGGTCGTTATACGGATTGAGTCGATCTAACCCAAACACGCGTATCAATTGTTGCGTGCGCGCGAAGTCGCCCTCTTGTAACTGGGGATTATCAATACCGGTGCGGTCATCGCGGTAGATTACGCGCAACTGAAACCCATCGCGGGTAAGGCCACTTACATTCAGGTTGTAAATGTTTTTCATCATCAGATCCCACGTAGGTAGAATTCTACCTTGCTGATCTTTGATGGCAATTTTGCGCGGCCGTAATAATTTTAGATAAGCCACCTGATCTTCTGGTTTGTTGCCATAGTCTTCTGAGAGTTCGCCAACTTTATAGGCGCGACCGTTATACGTGTACTCAAACGCTACAGCAAGGGCTTCATCGTTTTGAAGTTTACGTTGCAACGTTAGATAACCTAACTCTTTATGGAAGGTGTATTCTGTCGGGGCAAGCTTACGGGCCGAAGTAATTTTTTCGAAGTCGGTACCGTTTACTAAACCCAAACCTTCTAATGCCTGATTAATGCCATCGGAGCCTGCGGAGATTCCGCCCAATAGCGTAAACAAATTATTGACATTATTGGAAGTAGGCGAGGCTGGATTGGCGGTTGAGGTGATTGCATTGTTATAAATTTTTCCTGCTTCCCCCATATCCATTAAGCCCACTACGTTGCGCAGGGTTTGGGTATCGTTTTGCCGATTAAGCAAATACACTTCTACGCGGGTAATATTTACACCCGAGGTAATCTGCGGAAGCGTGCTTAACCAGTTTTCAAAATTATCGCGGAAGAATTGGCCCAAAAAGAAGTGCCGGTTTTCATCGTAGTTAGACCCTACAATTTCAAATGGCCGACCTTGCGAAGCACCGTTGGTACTACCATTTACTTTTATGCTGGATTGTTTGCCGCGCTGTGTAGTGGCCAAGGTGGTTACAAACAGTTTACCAAACTGCATTTGCGCTTTTATACCAAACAGGTTTTGCGAGCCGGTAATCAAACTGTTGTTAAGCGGCAGGCTTACGTTACCAATCTCTAACTTTTTAAGAATGTCTTCTTTAAAGCCGGTGTACTCCACCTTCATGTTGTTTTGAAAGTCGAAGGAGTTATTGTTATCGAAGTTGGTGGTAACGGCCAGTTTTTCACCCACCTTACCTTGCACACTCAGGTTTATTTGCTGATCGAACTCGAACCCACCGTTGCGTTGCTGGCGGATTGGGATAGAAGGGTTTTCTAACTTTTGAAACTGCGCCCCAAAGTCGAGATTTACAAACCCCCTTGGAATTAATTCTACATAGCTGCCACCAAAAATGCGATCCAGTACGGGGCTTACATAAATTTTGGGAATCAACCCGCGGCTGCTCACAGCACTTTCGCCATCTAATGCTTTGCTGCGCGTTTGCCAATAATCGCGTTTAATAAGTTTATACTGCTCTGCATTAAATTCATCGAACGAGATGGACGAGGGTGGTCGGTAATTAAGCGTACCCATCTTCTCGAAAATGGTGTAGTTGCGGCCAGTGTCAATCTGCAAATCGAACCCCAGATTTTTAGAGTCTTGCAAAAACAGCGGTGAAAAACTTCGGTAGTTCGAAAACGGGTCGCCATAGCGATCGCGCAAGCGAAAAGTTGGCCTGAAGGGGTTGGTAATTCTAACCCGCGAGGTATCGGTGCGCACAGTATCCTGCTGCCCCATTGCCAATGGGGAGAGGCCAATAGTCAGGCCCAGGAGGAGCAGGATCTTCCGGTATCTTACAGTCAATGGTGGTTCAGGCGTTTTTAAGTGCTTGCTTTACGAGCTCTTCTAAACTTATTGTGTTTCCTGACTTCTTCAGGATTGCATCAACACTCTTTTCAGCCGCAGCTTTGGCAATGCCAAGCGTAATCAAGGCAGTTAACGCCTCATGGCGGATGGTATTGTGTATCAGCCCCGGTTTTCCGGTATCGTCAAAGCCATCTTTGCGCAGTTTATCTTTCAACTCTAACACCAGCCGCTGGGCCGTTTTTCCACCAATTCCCTTTACGGATTGCAGGGTGGCAACATCTTCGCGTACAATGGCCGCTTTTAAATCGGTTGGCGATAAATAGGATAAAACCACTAAGGCCGTGTTGGGGCCTACTCCGTTAACCGAAATCAGATGCTGAAACATTTGTTTTTCGGATTCGCTGGCAAAGCCAAACAAAATGTGGGCGTCTTCGCGCACATGCATGTACGTAAGCAGCGTAAGGTCTTCGCGATCTTTGATTTCGGAGAATGTATTTAGCGAAATGCTCACCTGGTAGCCAATGCCGTTTACCTCCAACAGCACAAATGTGGGCTCCTTATGTGCGAGCTTTCCTTTTAAGTAGGCGATCATGGAAAAGCTTAAAAAATAAAATGCAGTTTACGAGGATTTGGGCAGGGATGCAAATGGTAGAAATCGGGCTAAAACCGGTTGTTACTCTTACCATTGAAATTTGGCAACCTTGAAACGAACTTTCAACTTGTAAGCATAATTATATCAATATGGAAACACCTCGAATAACCGGAACCCGCTATGTATTGGCCGTTAAAGACCTAGCTAAGTCTGTTGAGTTTTATAAGAATAAACTAGGCTTTTCTACACATTGGGAAGATGGCATTGGCTGGCACCAGTTGTATCGCGATAACTTTGTGGTGATGCTGGGCGAATGTGCCGATGACCGATCGGCCTTTGAAACCCTAAATCACTCTTATTTTGCGTATGTAGATGTCCAAAACATTGATGACTTGTATGCGGAGTTTAGCCGCAAAGAAGTAGAAGTGTTTGGTAAGCCCGAAGACAAACCGTGGGGCCAGCGCGAATTTGGAATTCGTACGGTAGATGGCCATCGGATGATGTTCGGTCAGCCTATTTAAGGTTGACAACCTTTTACTTCCGTTTAAGAAAGGTTGTCAACCTTAATGAATACCTTTACAAAAATTTTTTAGCTGTGTTTACACCATCACGGAATCTCGCTTTTGATATAGGCAACAACAATACATTGTTGGCCGATCAGCATAACATTTTACTTTCGCAACCTTCGGTGTTGGTGATTAACGAACTGAACCATAAAGTGGAGGCCATTGGCGAAAAGGCTTTTGAGATGCTGGAGAAAACACATGCCAATCTTAAATCGGTAAAGCCGCTAAAGGGTGGTGTAATTTCCGATGGCGAATCGGCCAAAAAGATGGTGAAGGAATTAGTTCACCGCATTGGCAAACCAACCTTTTTAAGTGGCGGATTTAACTACCTGCTTTCGGGCGTTCCGTTCGATACCACTCCGGTTGAGCAACGGGCTTTACGCGATACGCTTGAACAATTTACCGCGCGGCATACACATTTAGTATATGAACCCCTGGCAGCTGCGTTGGGTATGGGCTTAAATATTCAAGAGCCCGAAGGTAAACTGGTGGTTGATATTGGTGGAGGCATTACCGAAGTAGTCGTTATCTCCCTTTCGGGGATTGCTGCGTTTCAATCGGTGCGCGTGGCAGGTGATGCCATGGATGAAGAAATTCAGGATTATTTCAGACGTGTATATAACCTTGCCATCGGTTTAAAAACTGCCGAGCAAGTAAAGAAAAAAATCGGCTGTGTGTTTGAGTCGGTTGCTTCTGCCGATGAAACACTTTTGGTAAAAGGAAAAGATTTAATTGAAGGTGTGCCGGTAAGCAAAGCCATCAGTCAAATTGAACTATGCCGCGTGTTGGAACGGCCCTTCCGGCAAATAGAAGAATGCATTCAGCAATCATTAGAAATCTGTCCGCCTGAGTTAGCAGGAGATATTTATAAAAGTGGCATTTACGTTACAGGTGGTAATGCGGTATTAAAAGGATTGCCCGAACGCTTGAGTAAAATTTTCAAATTGCCGGTACACATCGATCCGCAAGCATTGTATTCGGTTAGCCGTGGTGTCCGTACGGTTTTATCGTCCCCTGCCAAATACAAAGCAATTTTGATGTGAGGACTCATTTATAAACTTAGGACTATATTGAAAAATTAGTTCTTCAGTTTATCTATGTGGTCTATGTGCTTATGTTGTTAAAGTATTTCAGAAGACTATCGCTTAAACTCGAATTTCTTTTTAGCCATTACTTCGCCATTAATCACAATCTCTAATACATGCGTGCCGGTGTGTAGTTTGCGAGTGGTAAAATCCTGAAAGCGTTGTTGTTTTTTTATCGCGATTGTTTCACCTGGTTTCAACACCAGTTCTTTCAGCTTAAATACTTTTGGCAACTGCACACCCGATTTTTTACTGTAATGAATCCGGTAGTCAACCATCAGGCGTTGATCCGTTTTCTTTTGCGATACCAAATCAAACTGAAAAACCAACACATCGTTAAGGCGCAGCAGGGATTTGTTAAGACTGAAATTTTTGATTGCAACCTTTATCTCTTTAGTAAGATTAAAAACCGCCATCGATTTTTTGTCACCTTGTTTTAACAACGACCGGCAACCACGTTTAATAATCCACGCAGTGTGCGGATGGCTTTGATCCCAGGTCTTAATTAAATTCAACACATGCGCGGGCGAATCTTTCGTAATATCATTCAAATGATTGGCTACCGATTTACGCACGTATAATTCGTTATCTGCTTTTAGTGTTTGCAAAATAGGTGTGGTGAGTGCTGGGTTCTGAATAATAGCATCTAATTTAAACGACCACGGTAGTCTTGGCCTGCTTCCCTCCGAAGCCAATCTCCTTACGTGTTCATTTTCATCGTTGGCCCATTTATACATTTCACCCAACGTTGCTTTTAAATCCTTTTTCAAAAAAGTACGAATGGCAAACTCAGACGAACCAAACTGTGTAAAGTATTTTAACGCATTGAGCGAAAGCGAAAAATTATGCTGCCCAAACTGGGCAACGAAATCTGGAAATACCAGGTTGGTGTAGCCGCCTTTCAATTGTGGGATTACCTCCTTCATAATGCCAATAGTGGAGACGTAATTTTCAGGAAGATGCTTTTGCAATACTTTGGAAGTATTACGCATGCGCTCATTTAGCGATAGTAGTTCAAAATTATCTGTCACCTCTTTTACAAACACCTCGGCTTTAAAGGACTTATGCACGGATGCAAATACCTGAGCCAGATTTTTATAATAGGCGCGGTTGAACATTTCTTTCAGAGGCTCCATATTTTTTTGTTGCAAATCAAAAGTACGTTAGTGACAAGAGTATGTCAGTAGGTAAAAAATGGGTTTATTCCACTTTTTTACTACTATGCAAGTTAGCCCTGAAAGGGCTGAATACATAAAGACAGGGTGAAGCCCTGTCCCATAAAGAGTGAATTTAGAGCCAGCCCCGAAGGGGTGAGATAGTTGTGGGTACTTAATGTCGCCCTTTCAGGGCTAATTGAACTTTCTGGATTTCAAACACGCAGGGCTTCACCCTGCGTTTGTTGATGTCACCCTTTCAGGGCTCAGTAATTATGAGTAGGAGCTAATTTTCTAAATAGATTAATAAGTCATTCAATCCTCCAAAGAGCCTAAACCTTCATATCGAAAAAAGAAAACGTAGTTCTCCTACAACCTGTTATTCTGATCGTGTAACTGGGCATCCACCACGGCAATAGCGGCCATGTTAATAATATCGCGGATTGAACTGCCTAATTGTAAAACATGAACCGGCTTTTTCATACCCAACAAAATTGGTCCGATTGCTTCCGCACCGCCTATTTCCATTAACAACTTGTATGCAATGTTACCTGAAGCAAGGTTAGGAAAGATTAGCGTGTTGGCTCCATCCTTCGCTAAAGAACTAAACGGAAAAATCTGCTGCTGTATGTCGGTATCAAAAGCTACGTTGGCTTGAATATCTCCATCTAAAATCAGATCGGGATATTTTTGTTTTGCCAGACGAACAGCTTCGCGGGCTTTATCCGGAATCGGACCTTTGCTCGATCCAAAGTTTGAGTAGGACAACATCGCCACGCGTGGTTCAATATCAAAAAACTTAACACCGCGTGCCGCCAGCCCGATTATCTCTACCAGATCATTGGCTGAAGGATCAACATTCACGGTACAATCCGCAAAGAAGAATGTACCCTTCTTATTCATGATAATGTACATGCCCGCAACCCGATTTACACCTTCGGCCATTCCAATAATCTGCAACGAAGGCAAAATGGTTTTGGGATAATCTTTTGTAAGACCAGACACCAAGGCATCGGCTTCACCAAATTCTACCATCATAGCACCAAAAGCATTGCGATCGCGCATTACACGCTCAGCATCTTTATACGCAATACCTTTGCGTTGCCGTTTCTGGTGATATGCTTTTGCAAATTTTTCGGTGCGTTCTTTTTCTTCACGCGGGTCAACAATTTTACACTCACTCAGATCGAGGCCGTGTTCTTGAATCAACCGTTCTATGTCGGTGCGACTCCCTAACAAAATAGGGTAAGCAATTTTTTCATCTTGCAATACCTGCGCGGCTTTCAGAATTTTAGGATGATCGGCTTCGGCAAATACAATGTGTTTTGGATTTTGTTTAGCGCGTTCTGTTATGCGCGAAGTAAGCTTTTGATCGATGCCTACACGCTTTAACAAATCCTGATGATATTGTCCCCAATCGGTAATAGGGTGGCGGGCTATACCCGAATCAATCGCAGCTTTGGCAACGGCTGGCGAAACTGTTGTAATTAATCTTGGATCAAGCGGTTTTGGAATGAGGTATTCACGACCAAACTGAATGCGATCAATACCGTATGCCTGAAACACAATATCCGGAACGGGTTCTTTGGCAAGATCGGCCAACGCATGAACGGCAGCCAGTTTCATGGCTTCGTTTATTTCTGTGGCGCGTACATCCAATGCACCTCTAAAGATATAGGGGAAGCCCAACACGTTATTCACCTGATTAGGATGATCGCTGCGTCCTGTACCCATAATCAAATCAGTTCGGGTTTTTTTCGCAAGCGCATAATCAATCTCCGGGTTTGGATTAGCAAGCGCGAATACAATCGGATCTTTTGCCATGTTCAATACATCTTCGGGTGTAATGGCATCGGCAACAGAAAGCCCAACAAATACATCACATCCTTTCATCGCTTCCTGAAGCGTGTTCAGTTTGCGGGTTGTAATAAACTCAACTTTGGTGGCATCCAGATTAGTGCGCGCAGCATTGATTACGCCTTTGCTATCGCACATAATCAGGTTTTCTTTTTTTAAACCTAATGCGATATAAAGACGTGAACAGGAAACCGCTGCGGCTCCGGCACCATTTACGACCAATACAACTTCGTCAATTTTTTTTCCTACAATCTCTAATGCATTAAGTAACGCTGCACTGGAGATAATGGCTGTACCATGCTGGTCGTCATGCATGATGGGAATGTTCATCTTTTCACGCAACACGGTTTCAATCTTAAAGCACTCCGGTGCTTTGATGTCTTCCAGGTTTACACCACCGAATGTAGGCTCCAGTGCTTTTACAATTTTTATAAACTCGTCCGGGTCTTCCTGATCAATTTCAATATCAAAACTGTCGATGCCCGCATATTTTTTAAACAACACTGCTTTGCCTTCCATTACGGGTTTCGAAGCTTCAGGCCCAATGTTACCTAAACCCAACACCGCGGTGCCATTGGAAATTACCGCTACTAGGTTTCCCTTTGAAGTATATTTATAAACATCATCTTTATTGGCGGCAATTTCTTTACAGGGTTCGGCTACACCGGGCGAGTAAGCAAGGGCAAGATCGAGTTGCGTGCTTAGCATTTTGGTAGGCACTACTTCAATTTTGCCAGGCTGGCCTTGTGTATGATAATTCAGTGCGTCTTGTTTGCGGATTTTAATCGACATACAATTGGGTTATTAATTAAAACTAAAGGAAGCAAGTTACAATTAACCCCTCAGGAATGAGGAATTTGTGGTCAGAATTTATTCGCGAAACAAATGGTTGCTCAAGGCTGAGCGGGTGCAATTTCGTTACTTGTCTTAAAAGTATAAAGAATGGTTTCAAGTTCACGCATAATTTCGCGCTGGTCTTTGCCGGGGGCGAATGTAAAGCCTTCAATGTAATAAAGCATTCCCATAGGCTCATCCACTAAAATAAATGAAATGAATGGACCGCCCATCGTGAGGTTATTGGTTCTCCAAAGCCCCTTCATTTCAATTGCAAATTTTTTGTTGAATGAAATTTCACGCGTGATTACGGGTTTGTATGGAACCGATGTTTCAGTGAGTAAATGTGTTTCAGGTCTTTCAGGATCTTCAAAAAGATATTTCTTACACACGGCATCGCGGAAAGCAATCAGACTATCTTTCTGAAACTGTGCTTGCGATGTATATTTTTTTCGGGCAATAAAAACATCCTTATCATCACCTGGGTTAAACTGACGCACCCAGAAAAAATCCGATTCCTGTTGTACCACTTGATAGCCGAAAGGAATTTTCATTTCGCAATTGAATTCTTTTTTCAACATGGGCACAATTCCTTTTGGTTGTGCTGATTTGTAAAGAGATGCCGTTAGACGCTCGCGCTCGCGCAGATTAAAGTATTCAACAAGTTTGGATTTGTTCGCGTTTATGTGATTAAGTAACTCAGCCTCGGTTTGGGCAAACAGAAAAAGCACTTCTTGATTTTTGGCAAATACATCGCGTACATTCTGACTGAAAATATTCGGATCGGCTTTAATTTTCTCCAACGACTCCGGAGTAAGGATAGATCTGATTTGGCGTGCGCCAGTTGTTTTCTGATCGAACGTAACAGCAAAGATCAGATTTCTGCGTTGCTTCAATACAAAGTTTAGTTTACGCGGATCAATCCAACGCATATGAAAAATGGCTTCCTCGCGTGGAAGTCCCTCCATTTCGGCACTAAAGATCGAATCAAGGGTTTTACCAAGTGGGCCTTTCCATTGTACGGAGTCCATGATCAGAAAAATATCGCCTGTTCGGCCCGATGATGGCGGCAGGTTTTCGCTGCCGGGTTCTGTACAGGAAATAATGGCTATGATGAATAATACGGGAATAAGAATATATTTCATAGAAAATGTCTGCATCTGTAATTCAATCAGGCTTAAATCGTCACAACAAATAACCAGTTAGCCAACAATAAGTTTTTGGCCAGGTTGCAGGCTATTACTTTTCAGGTTGTTCAGGCTTTTAATTTTTTCAACGGTAAGGCCGGGTACTTTGCGCGAAATATCCCACAGGGTATCACCTGGTTGCACAATGTAAGTTTTTGTATCGGGCGAGAGCAGCACTGGCTCGGTATTTTTTGCTTGTACTACTTTTTGTGCAGGGGCATAGATGTTTAATTTCTGACCTGCGTAAATTTTATTTGAGGATAGATTATTCCATTCTTTCAAATCGTTCACGCTTACTTTAAAGCGCAATGCAATGCCACCTAACACATCGCCTGATGCCACTTTGTACACCGTGGGAACACCATAAGCTGGAGTAGCGGCATACATCATCACAGCCGATTCTTTTTTACCTACACGCATAGCCGAGTCCAGAATAGCTACCCGATTGGAATCCAGATTTGCTTTAGCAAACAAAGGAATTTTTACTGCGTATGTTTTTCCGTTGCCGGGAATGATGTTGTGCCGGATGGATGGATTTAATTTTTGTAAATCTTCCAAACAGGTACCTGTAAGTTTAGCTAACGTGCCCAGGTGCAGGTGATGATTTACTGACAATGTATCGTAAGGAGGAAATTCTTC
>Ga0075163_10003548_pt1 | contig 20981 bp, 15 predicted proteins | sample JI1023141ADNA_FD_71478 | JGI IMG/M metagenome (GOLD analysis project Ga0075163, IMG submission 71478) | Wastewater effluent complex algal communities from Wisconsin, to seasonally profile nutrient transformation and Carbon sequestration -... | ecosystem: Engineered > WWTP > Effluent > Algae... | reverse complement strand
CTTCGCGATGCGCATCCTCGCGAACGAGAATTTCCCAGGGCCCGTTGTGCGCGAACTACGCGCTCTCGGTCACGACGTGCTCTGGGTCAGGGACTACGCGCCGGGGTCGACCGACGCACAAGTGCTCGATCGAGCCATGGCAGAGAGTCGGGTGGTCGCGCCGCTCGATCGGGATTTCGGGCAACTCGCGTTTCAGTCAGGTCTGCCTGCAAGTTGCGGCATCGTGCTCGTGCGATTGCGGCCGCGATCGCAGGCTGAGGACAATCGACGCATGACCGACGCAATCCAATCCCTCGGCGACGTCACCGGCATGTTCGTCGTCGTCGAAGAAGACCGCGTGGGCCTGCGACGCCTCCCGTGAACCTGGCCGTGCGCCGCTACGCGTTGCGGAAGTCGTAGAAGCCGGGGTTCGCCAGCTTGGGCGCGGCGGCGTGGCGGATCTGCAGCGTGCGAATGGCCCACAGGTCGCGGAAGATCCGGTACTTGAGCGCGGTCGTGTCGAGGTAGTCGACGCCGGCGCTGCCGCCCGTGCCGGTGCGTCGGCCGATGACGCGCTCGACCATGCGCGCGTGTCGCTGGCGGAAGATCACGAAGAACTGCTCGAACTCGACGAGGCTGTCGAGCACCTCGCGCGGCCACGCGAGCAGCGGCAATTCACGGTACGTCTCGATGAAGAGCATCGCCGCGCGCACGCGGCGTCGGCGGGCGCCGCCTTCGGCCTCGGTCGGGGTGAAGAACGCGCGCACGGACTTCTTCTCGGCTTCGAAGCGCGCGCGCAACGCGGCGCGGTCCTTGTCGGTCGGCGCGATCTGGACCGCGTGTTCGCAACCCGCGTCGATCTCGCGGCCGTGCGCGGCCAGGAACGACTCGAGGAACTCGTCGAGTTTCTGCTCGGCCCGCGGGTGGTTCGGATCGCAGCCGTCGATCGGCGTGCGCCACAACCACGACTCGATGGCGCCCTTGAGCGTGTGTCCGTCGGCCAGCTCCTGCTTCACGCGATCGTACGCCGGCGACGGCGTGCCGCCGGGAGCCTTCAACGCGGCCAGGTAACCCGCGTCGCTGCCGCCCGGCCCCATCGGAATGCGCTCACCTTCGTCGAGACCCACGACGATCTCGATCTGGCGCAGCTGGGCACTCTGGAATCCGCTCGCGGGGATCAGCTTCTCGCGGAACGCGAGGAAATCCCGCGTCGTCATCGTCTCCATGATCTCCCAGTGCCCGAACGAGACGCGCAACACCGACGTGGCTCGCTTGAGGCTGCGCACGGCGCCCGAGAGCTCTTGTTCGGCGACTCGGTCGGCCGTGAAGAGGGTCCGCGCGGTGCGCAGCTCGCGCAGCACGAGCTTGAACCACAGCTCGAAGACCTGGTGAACCGTGACGAACAGGACCTCGTCGTTCGAGAGCTTCGACTCGTCGCGCTCCAGACCGCCTTGCAGGGCGAGCAGGTCCTCGACGCGGATGTAGTCCCAGTAGGTCGCGGGGCGGTAGGTCGTCATGGCAGGAAACCAGCATAGGAGCGCCCCGACGCCGACGACAGCGCGCGGACCGATCGATCGCTACAATCCCCGCCCCATGACGCCGACCGAGACCGCATCCGTGCCCAAGCTGCGCCTGACCGATGTCGAAGCCCTGCTCTCGACGCCCCTCTTGGACTTGATCCACCGCGCCGCGACGGTGCACCGCGCGCATCACGACGCACGTTACGTGCAGTGCTCGCAACTCCTGTCGGTGAAGACGGGCGGTTGCCCCGAGGACTGCGGCTACTGCTCGCAGAGCGCGCACTCGAAGACGCCGGTGAAGCGCGAGTCGCTGTTGTCCGTCGACGCGGTGCTGGCGGAAGCGCGCGAGGCGAAGGCGTGCGGCGCGGACCGCTTCTGCATGGGCGCGGCTTGGCGCGAAGTGCGCGACGGCGCCGAGTTCGACCGCGTGGTCGACATGGTGCGTGGGGTCAAGGAGATGGGCCTCGAGGCCTGTGTCACGCTGGGCATGCTGAAGCCGCACCAAGCCGCGAAGCTCAAGGACGCCGGGCTCGACTACTACAACCACAACCTCGACACGGGCCGCAGTCACTACGACAAGGTCATCTCGACGCACACGCTCGACGACCGGTTGGCCACTCTCGACGCCGTCCGCGACGCGGGCATCCACGTGTGCTCCGGCGGCATCCTGGGTCTGGGCGAGGATCAGCGCGGTCGCGCCGAGTTGCTGCTGCAGCTCGCGTCGCTCGATCCGCAGCCCGAGAGCGTCCCGATCAACGCGCTCGTCGCGGTCGAAGGCACTCCGATGCAGGAACACTCGCGCGTGGACTGGTCGGACATGGTCCGCACGGTCGCCGCGGCGCGGATCCTGATGCCGCGTTCCGTCATCCGCCTGAGCGCGGGTCGACGCGACATGAGCGAGGAAGCGCAAGCGATGTGCTTCCTGGCCGGGGCGAACTCGATCTTCCACGGCGACAAGCTCCTCACGACGCCCAACCCCGAGCCGAAGAGCGACGCGGCGCTGCTCCAGAAGCTGGGGCTGACGTCGGTCGCGGCTCGTTCGTGACGTGAGCGCCGCGCTCGACGCGATCCTGGGCGCGGAGATGGCGCGCTGGGAGAGCCGCGGGTTGCGGCGGGACCTCGACGCGCAGTCGCGCGCGTCGTTCGAACGCGATCGCGAGTTCACGAGCAACGACTACGTGTCGTTGTCGGACGACGAGCGCGTGATCGCCGCCGCGCGCGACGCGCTCGAACGGTTCGGCGTCGGCGGGCGCGCGGCGCGGCTCCTGGGCGGCGGTTGCGAGCTCGACGCGCGCGCGGAGGTGGCGGCGGCCGAGTGGCTGGGCGACGAGGCGTCGCTGTTCTTCCCCAGCGGATATCAAGCGAACGCAGGGCTCTTGACCGCTCTGACCGGCCCGGGAGCGGCGATCTTCTCGGATCGACTGAACCACGCGTCGATCATCGACGCGGCACGCCTGTCGCGCTCGCGCGTGCACGTGTTCGGCCACCTGGACCTCGAGCACCTGGAGGCCCAACTGGCGAGCGAACGCACGGCCACGCGTCGCGTGGTCGTGACCGAGAGCGTGTTCAGCATGGACGGCGACCTCGCTCCCTTGCTCGAACTGCACGAGCTGTGCGAACGCCACGACGCGCACCTGGTCGTCGACGAAGCGCACGCGACGGGTTTGATCGGACCGCGCGCGGCCGGCGCGTGGTGCGCCGTCGATCCCGACGGTGCGATCGCGCGTTCGCCGCGATCGCGATTGGCGGCACGACTCGTCACGGGCGGCAAGGCGCTGGGGGTGACCGGCGCGTTCGTGGTCGGCTCGCGCCTGTTGCGCGAGCACCTGTCGAACCGCGCGCGTTCGTTCGTCTTCACGACCGCTCCGTCACCGGCGATCAGCGGCGCCCTGTGCGCCGCGATCGAGATCGCGAGCGACGACGACGAGCGCGCCGAACGAGCACTGTCGCTCGCGCGGCGCTTCGCACGGTCGTTGGGTTTGCCGCCGCCCGCGGCCGCCATCGTGCCGTTCGTGGTCGGTGACAGCCGCGAAGCCGTCGCGCTCTCGCGCTCGATCGGCGAGTCGGGTCTCGACGTGCGCGCCGTGCGCCCTCCCACCGTGCCGGAAGGGACCGCGCGACTGCGCGTCGCTTTTCACGCGCACAACTCGGACGAGGCCGTCGACACGCTCGTGGCGCGCTTGCGCGTCGAACGTCGACAACCTCCCGTCGAGCGCCGCGGCGGAACCGGCGCGGAGATGCGCGGCGATCTCGCGCCCCGAGATGCCGTCCGCGCTCGCACCGTGATCGTCGTGGGCACGGACACGGACGTGGGCAAGACCGTCGTGTCCGCCGTGTGGGCACGCGCGGCGCTGCGTCGCGGTCCGACGACGTATTGGAAGCCCGTCCAGACCGGCGACGCGAGCGACACACGCACGGTCGCGGGCCTCGCGGGTCGCGGATTGTCCGTCGCCGAGCCGCGCCACGAATTCCCGCTGCCCGCGTCGCCGCACACGGCCGCGGCCAGCGCGGGTCGACGCATCGACTTCGACGACGTGCTCGAATCGCTCGACACGTTGCGCACGCACACGCGCGGGACCTTGATCGTCGAGCTGGCGGGCGGGTTGCTCGTCCCCTACGACGCGAGGCACACGCAAGCGGACTTGATCGAGGCCGCGCGCGCCGAAATCGTCCTCGTGGCTCGCGCCGGCCTGGGCACGTTGAACCACACGCTGTTGACGATGGAGGCGCTCGCGGCGCGCGGCAGGCGACCGATCGCGCTGGTGCTGGTCGGCGACCGGCACGCGGCGAACGAGGCGACGCTGCGCGACCGCACCGGCCTGTCGGTGTACTCGCTCGAGCCCCTCGTGCCGCTCGACACGGCCTCGATCGACGCGTGGCTCGACCGCACGCCGCACGAGGAGTGGTTCCCGTGAGCGATCTCGTCCGTCGCGATCGCGCGGTCACGTGGCATCCGTACACGCAACACGGCTTGGACGACGCGCCGCTGGCCGTGCGCTCGGCACGTGGCGCGACGCTGACGCTGGAGGACGGCCGCGAGATCGTGGACGCGATCTCGTCGTGGTGGACGATCCTGCACGGGCACGCGCGACCGGAGCTGATCGAGGCCATGCGCGCGCAAGCGTCGCGCCTCGACCACGTGTTGTTCGCCGGCGCGACGCACGAACCCGCGGTCGCGTTGGCCGAACGGTTGGTCGCGCTCGCTCCGTCCGGCTTGACCCGCGTGTTCTACTCCGACGACGGATCCACGGCGGTCGAAGTCGCGCTCAAGATCGCGTTGGGAGCGCACGTGCGACGCGGCGAACCCGAGCGCCGCGTGTTCGTGGCGTTGGACGGCGGATACCACGGCGACACGTTCGGCGCGATGTCCGTCGGCGACCCCGATCCGTTCTTCAAGGACTTCGATCGCCTGACGTTCCGCGTCGAGCGCGTGCCGTGCGACGCGACGAAGATCGACGCCGCGCTGGAGCGACTCGGCGGAGCGGCGGCGGGCGTGATCGTCGAACCGATGGTGCAGGGCGCGGGCGGCATGCGCTTCCAGAACCCCGAGTTCCTGCGCGACGTGCGTCGCGTGTGCGACGAGCGACGCGTGCCGTGGATCGCCGACGAGGTGATGACCGGCTTCGGACGCACCGGGCGACTCTTCGCATGTCGGCACGCGGGCGTCTCACCGGATTTGATGTGCTTGGCCAAGGGCTTGACCGGCGGCACCTATCCGTTGGCCGTCACCTTGGCGACGGACGCTCTGTTCGACGCGTTCCGCTCGCACGACCGCGCCCGTGCCCTGTTCCACGGCCATTCGTTCACGGCGAATCCGATCGGCTGCGCGGTGGCGTTGGCCTCGCTCGAGCTGGTCGAGCGAGAGGACGTTCCGGCCCGGCTCGACCGCGCGGGTGAACGAATCGAGAGGGAACTCCGCGCTCTGTTGCCGAGGGACGCTCCCGTGGCCGACCTACGTCGCATGGGCGGCATCGTCGCGTACGACCTCGTCGGTTCCGGGTCGGGATACTTGGCGATCGATCCACGCGCTCTGCGTGCACGTGCTTTGGAGTTGGGCGTCCTGTTGCGCCCGCTGGGAAACGTGGTGTACGCGATGCCACCGGCCTGCATCGACGCGGAAGGATGCTCCGCGGTCGCACGCGCGATGACGGCGCTCGCGACGTCGAGGCGCGACTGACCGCGGTTTCCCTACGCACATCGGCGTACGGCGCAATTCGGGAGAGGCTCCTAGACTTCGCCTCGCGTGGGCTCCGGCCTCGCGCAGACCCGGATGACCGCAACGCCGAAACCGTTCTTCGATCCGCGCTTCGCACGGTATTGCGAGCAGGTGCGCAGCTGGATCCGCAAGGGCTCCGTCACGCGTGAACGCATCGAAGAGTTGCGGATGCTGGCGTCCACGTTGGTGGCCGAGCCGCTGAACCTGACGGCGGAACAGCGCAAGCTCCCGACCGAGGGTTACGGGCGCAACCTCCTCTACCGCGACGTCGACATGGGCTTCGTGGTGATCGCGATGGTGTGGCCGCCGGGCATCCAGGGCCTGCCGCACGACCACGGCACCTGGGGCGTGGTCGTGGTCGCCGAAGGCGAAGTCGAGTTGACGGACTACCAGGCGACGTCTCTCGACCCGAAAGGCGAGCGCCTGCGACTGCGCGAGACGTCGCGCGTCATCGGACAACGCGGCTCCACCGCGTACGTGATGCCGCCGGATCACGACGTCCATCGCGTGCGCAACGCGAGCAACACCGAGCCGGCCGTGTCGATTCACACGTACGGTCGCGACATCACGCGTTGTCGTGTGGTCGATCCCTCGTCGGGTCGCGTGACGTGGATCGAACCGCAGTACCACACGCTGCCCTGATGCCGCGCGAGCGACGCGACGGACGCGTCGACGGGGCCTCGTCCACGGCGTGATCGGCGATCGCGTCCCGGTCGCCGGAGCGAACCGAACCGCTAGAGCTTGCTCGCGCGGAACGTGTCGCCCTGCGTCGGATCACCCGTGTCGAGCCCCTTCTTGAACCAGCGCATGCGCTGTTCGGCGGTGCCGTGCGTGAACGAATCGGGTGTCGCGTAGCCGCGGGCGCGCTTCTGCAGCACGTCGTCGCCGATGCGACCGGCCGCGCGTAGCGCTTCGTCGAGATCACCGGGATCCAGGAATCCCAGCCGTCCTTCGTGGTGAGCCCACACGCCGGCGTAGAAGTCGGCTTGCAACTCGAGGCGCACCGACAGGTCGTTCGCTCGCGCGTCGTCGAGCTGCGACTGCCGATCGTGGACGGCGCGCGAGACACCCAGCAGGTTCTGCACGTGATGCCCCACCTCGTGCGCGATCACGTAGGCCTGCGCGAAGTCGCCGGGAGCTCCCAGCTCGCGGTCGAGTTGTGCGAAGAACGAGAGATCGACGTAGATCTTCGAGTCGCCGGGGCAATAGAACGGGCCGACGGCGGCGCTCTGGGCTCCGCACGCCGTGTCGGTGTGGCCCGTGAAGAGCTCCATGCGCGGCTCGCGGTACGCGGCGCCGAGACGCGGCAGGATCTCGTTCCACACGTCCTCGGTGCTGGCCAACACGACCTTGGTGAACTCGGCTTGCGCGTCTTCTTCGGGCGTGCGCGGCGTGGACACGCCGACCGACCGGGGCTCGACCTCGTTCGAGTCGCCCGTGAGGCCACCCAGGATCTGTCCCGGATCGCCGCCCATCAGCATCACGACGACGGCGATCACGAGGAGCCCCAAGCCACCGCCGGCCAGTCGACCGACGGGCGAGCCGCCGCCGGATCCACGGCGGTCGTCGACGTTGTCGCTCGCGCGACGTCCCTTCCATTGCATGGTGAGGTCCTCGTGAAGTGACGGACGGATCGCGTGAAGGTTCAGCGACCTCGCGCTCGCCACGCGAACGCGAACCAAGCCACGATCATCAGGACGCCGCCGAAAGGCGTGATCGCCCCGAACCAACGCGGCGATCCGAGCGCCAACGCGTACACGGTGCCGCTGAAGACGACCGTGCCGAGGAAGAAGCACCAGCCGACCCACGCCGCTTCGCGCGTGCGGTCGAACAGCCCGTACAGCACGATCGCCGTGGCGTGCAGCGCGTGGTAGAGCACGGCCGTCTTCCACTGGTCGAGGGCCTCGGGCGCGAGGCGCTCCTTCAGCCCGTGCGCGCCGAACGCGCCGGTGATCACCGCGAGTCCGCCGAGGAACGCGCCGACCGAGATCCAATTGGGTTTCACGAGTGAGTTCCTCCACGCGGCGAACCGTCGTCGTCACGCGAGCGGCGATCGTCCGCCGCGTCGTTCCTGGAACCGCGCGTCCCGCCGTCGGCGTCCGCGCCCACGCGTCGCTCCGGGTCGACGATGGAGCGGTAGATTTCGCCCGCGAAGCCGCCGGGGTTCGTCTGCGCCAGCAGCTTGCCCGCGTCGAGCGCGGCCTGCAGTTCCTTCTGACGCGCCATGCGTTCGGCGACGATCGTCTCGATGCGGCGTGCGAGGCGTCGCTCGGGGAGTCCGTGCAATCCCAACGACTGCCACTCGTCCTCGGGCAGGATGCGTTCGACGAAATTGGCCAAGCCGCCCGGCAGCGTGCGGATCAAGGCGTGGATGCGGTCGTTCTCGTGCTCGCGCGCGCTGGTCTGAGCCCACACGAGCCCCGCGACGCACGACACGAAGCCGACCGCCCACAGCGCCAAGGTGGGCGCGAACGACAAGCCCGCGGGCGGGAAGCCGAACTCGTCGGGCGTGAACGATCCCAGCGACACGCGCTTCACCGGCTCGAGGAAGTCGAACGGCAGCCACGAGATCACGGGGATGTCGACCGACAGGAGCGACCAGTGGTTGCGGCCGCCTTGGTACGCGATCCACAACCGGAACAGCAGCATCGCCGCGAGCAACGTGAGCATGCCGTTGCTCAGCCAACGTCCACCGTCCGCGCGTTGACGTCTCGCGACGATCACCGCGCCCAGGACGACGATCTCGAAGAACAACCACGGCCCTCCCGGCACGAGGACGCCGGAGATCAGGAACGTCAACGCCAGGAACGACGTGACGACGGCCAGGATCCCGGGCACGTCGCGCGGCAACGACACGTCGGCGACACCGGCGCGAGGCGCGCGCTCGTCGTGGTGGCGCGCCGCGTCGCCGCGCAACCTCACGAGCGTCGCTCCGACGGCCAACAACGCGCCGATGGCGAACGAGACCCAACCGGTCCCCGACACGGAGCCGTTCCAGTCGATCTGGAGTCCGAGCAACAGGCCGCCCACGCCCACGAGCCAGGCTCCGCCGACGATGCCGGTCACCGACGAATGCTCTCGCGTCGTGTTCACGGCGAGCAGTTTCCCTTGAGGTCGGGGAACATCGTCAGCGCGTCGGAGGCGAATCCGGACAGCGGATCGTCCGTGCCGACGAATCGCGACAGCGCGGAGCCGTGGCGGCTCTGCACGAGCTCGCCCAGAGGCGATCGACGCGACGGACCGGTCTGCAACAACTCGTTCAGGAACGTGCGCGCCCGGTCGAGCGGTGCTTGCAGCGTGCCGATGACCGGCGCGTTCTGCGCGACGTACATGACGCGTCCGTAGACCAACGCCGTCGCCACCGCGGGCTCGGACAGGAGCGGATCGGTCGCGGACTTCTCGCCCCAGGTGCGCAGCCAGTCCTGGAACAGGCTGCCCAACCGCTCGGCCGGCGCTTGCGGCGTCGTGGTCATGACACCCGGCTTCCATTCGGTCGCGCGCGCCACTTGATACAGGAGCGTGAGCCCCGCGAGGGCCTCTTCGCGCGTGCCGGTGCGCAACTCGCCAAGCAGGCGTTCGAGTCGTTGTCCGTCCATCGACGCGATCCACTCGAGCAGCGGCGGACATCCGTCGAGGTGGAAGACGAGGTCGCGCAGCGCCTTGAAGCGCGCGCGGCGGTCCGCGGCGATCCACTCGTCGAGCTCGGCCGCGCGCAGCTTGGCCCCCGACCCGAGGAACTGCATCGGCTCGACGATCCGCGGTCCCTCCTCGATCACGTCCTGCGGCGCCACCGACTTCGCCGGCGGCACGCCACGCACGCCGATCGCGACGACGAACAACACACTCGCCGCCCCGATCGCGAGCGACAGGCCCCGACCCGCACCTGTTCCGGTTTCGACCACGCGCCGATTGTGTCGAGTCGAGCGCGCGGATCCAACCGTGTGAAACGCCGGTGGCCGGAACTCGCGTTCCGGCCACCGGCGGCGAGGCTTCCCCCCGGAAGTCCCTGTGCGTGTCCCCAGAACATCCTGTGTCGTGGGGCGCGTCGAGCGTTCGAGCTCGCGCCGCGAACCGTCACCGCACCTGGTTCTCCAGGCGGCGACGCACGAGGTCGCGCAGACGCGCTTCCAGTTCGTCGTTCTGGCGGCGCAGGGCGTCGAGCGTGGCTTGGTCCATCTCGCGCTGGATGCTGGCCAGCTGTTGACGGCGGTACTCGAACTCGCGCACCTGATCGATCGCCTGGCACAGTTCGTCGCACGCCGGCATCGAGCGCAGGACGAGGTCCTTGCTCTTGCCGACGAGCAGCACGAACTCGTTGAACTCGGCGTCGTTCGGGATCTCCTTCTGGAGCTTCAACGCTTCGTTCAGGAGGTCGTCGAGCGAGTCGCCGCGAGCGTGGACGCTGCGGCGCAGGAGTTCCGCGAACTGCGCGGCCATCACGACCTTGCGGTAGCTCTGACCCGCGGCCTCGAAGGACTTCGCGTCGCCGGCCGACACGGTCCGGCTGATCTCGGTCGCCGAATCCTGTTCCGGGTTCGTGCCGAAGTTGCGCGGCTCCTTCCAACGAACGCGCACGGTGGCCAGCGGCTTCTCGCTCGCGCCCACGCCGCTCTGCCGTTCGATCTCGTACAGCGCGGTCACCTGGTGTCCGGCGCCGAGCTCACCGGCGTCGACCTTGTCGTTGCGGAAGTCCGCGTCGGCGATCGCACGGTTCTCGTAGCCGAGCAGGCGATAGCGCAGCACTTGCGTCGGGTCGAACTCGACTTGGATCTTCACGTCGCGCGCGATCGGCTGGAACGCGCCGCTGAAGTTGTCGACCAGCTGCTTCTTGGCCTCTTCGGGCGTGTCGATGTAGGCGCACACGCCGTCGGCCTTGTCGGCCAGCTGCTCGAGGAGCACGTCGTTGTGGTTGTTCATGCCCACGCCGATCGTGTTCAGGTAGATCCCCTTCTCGCGCATCGGCTTGACGCGCTCGGCGATCTTGGCCGGATCGGTTTCGCCCACGTTGGCGACGCCGTCCGACAGGAACACGACGCGGTTCGTCGCGTTCGGATCGAGACCACCCACCGCGATCCCGTATCCCAACTCGAGACCGGCGTTCGAGTTCGTGCTGCCTTCCGGCGCGAGCGGCATGATCGCCGACTCGATCGCGGCGCGGTCGGTGACCGGCGTGAGCCCCAGCACCTTCTGCGCGTCGGTGCTGAACTTGACGATCGCGATCTTGTCGTACTGATCGAGCTGCGTGACGAGCAAGCGGATCGCGTGCTTCACCATCTCGAGGCGATTCTGCTCGCGCATCGATCCGGACACGTCCACGACGAACGTCAGGTTCATCGGCTTGCGCTCGACCTTCGACAGGTCCTTGCCGCGCAACACCACGCGCATCATCTGGCGCGTCGTGTCCGTGCTGAATCGGCTGGGCGTCAGATCCGTGTGGATCGCGAACACGCCATTGGTCGGCGCGGGCACGTCCGACTTGAAGTAGTTGACGAACTCTTCCGTGCGGATCTGCGCCTTCTCGGGCACGTTGCCTTCGTTCAGGTAGCGGCGTGCCAGCGCGTACGACGCCGTGTCGACGTCGGCGGCGAAGGTCGATTGCGCGTCGAGCGCCGCGACCTCGAAGGGGTTGTCGCCCCAGAACCGATAGAACATGTCGCGCGGCCGTTCGTCGGGGCGCGGACGGCAATCGAGGAGGATGCGACGGCATTCACGGTCGAGGTAGGCCTGCTGATCCGCGGGCGAGAGCCGGTAATAGGGCACGGCCGGTCGCGCGTCGTCGTGGGCGAAGAACCCCTCGGCCGCGACGTCCTTGTCGCTCGTCTCGAGCTGTTCCTCGAGTTCTTCGTTGTCCGCGAGACGTCCGTCCTTCGCCTTCTCGCGCTCGAGGGATTCACGGCCCTTCGGGGTTCCAGGCACGTCGAGGGCGCCGGGCAAGCCGCCGGTGGGTCCCGCGGGTCCTCCACTCGTGGCCGGTCCAGCCGGCGGAGTCGAGGTCACGGGCGACGTGAGCGCGGGCAACCGGCGAGTGGCCGCGATGGCCGGGTCCGGTGCCGCGCCGCCACCACCACCACCGACCGTGATCGCGTCTCGCATCGACTTGCGAGCCTCGGTCGGCGTACCCGAAGCCGTCGGCGCCGCTTCCGTGCCCGCCACCCAGACACCGGGTGCCGAGGGGGCACCCGGACGTCCGCTGTCGCCTCTACGCGAAGCCGTCGCGTCGTCCGACTTGAAATCGGCGCGTCCGAGCTTGGTCTCCTCCAACCGCATCACGGTCTGCTCGGGCCGCTTCTTCAGCGACACCGTTGAGTCTTGCTGCTCCACGACGTCGAGCCCTCGATGGGCGCTTTCGACCCCGAGTTCTGCCTTGGGGACGGCGCGACCGAATCGAGCCTCGACGTCGACGGGTGCGTTTCCGGAATCGTGCACCCCGCCGGCGTCACGATCGTTCGTCACCGTCGAAGTGACGACACCGTTCTGGTTCTTCGACCCCGCGGGAGGGACCCCGGCGACGAAGTCGAGCTTGCTCGAGTCGGACGAAAGCGTGCTCGGCTCGGCGCGCGGATCCGCCGACGCTCCCGTCGCGGAGCGCGCGGGCGCGACGGCGCCACTGGCGTCGATCGGCGTCGTCGCGGCTCGCGGCTCGGTGAAGCCGAACGAGCCGGCTCCGCCCTTGCGTGACGAGCGCGTGTCGGCGAGCTCCGTCTCGTTCCGCGATCCGTAGCCGACCCGCTCGTCGCTCGAGCGCTGCACGAGCGTGAAGCCCAGCGCCACCGCGCCGATTCCGGCGGCGATCTGCATCCACGGCACGGCCTTCCAAGCCGAAGGCCTCGACGCGTTCGCCGCGGACACGACGACCTGTGTCGCCTGCGGAGACAGGGACTCGGCGCCCGTCATCGCCTCCTTCAACAAGCCGATCGTGCGCGCGATCTCGTCGTGTTGCGCGCGCAGCTCGGGCGAGCGCATCAGTTCGCGTTCCATGTCGGCGCGCTCGGCGCTCGTGCCCTCGCCCAAGACGTACGCGCACAGGCGTTCGTGAACGTCCGTCAGCTCGCGCAGGCTCGATTCGTGTTCGTTGCTCATCACAGTTCTCCTTGGACGACGTCCATGCGGCCAGACGCCGCCGCGCGCGCGTTTCTTGAACTTCCTTCTCGCATCGCGAGCAGCGGTTCGAGCTGCTCACCGAGCGCCTTCACGCCGACGCTCACCAACCAGCCGACGGTGCCGATCTTCTTGCCCGTGATCTCGGCGATCTCCTTGTAGGAGCGCTCGCCGATGAGTCGCAGCACGAGCACCTCGCGCTGGTCCGCAGGGAGCTTCTCGATCTCGCGCCGCACGATGGCGCGCGTGTCGCGCTCCTCCACCTGGCTCATCCCGCCGTCGAACCCCTCGTGAGCCGCGACGTCGTGTTCACGCCGCCGGCGCCGCGCTTCGGATCGCATCAGGTCCATGCACTGGTTCCTCGTCACCTTGTGGAGCCACGACAACAAGTGCGCCCGTTCGAGCCGCTCGTCGCCCGCGACTTCGGGCGGCAACTCGGGCGGCACCTGCGCCAACTTGAGGAAGGCCTCCTGCACGGCGTCCTCGTAGGGACGACCTCCGCCGAGCAGGGCGCGCGCGTGCTGCAGAAGGCAGCTCTCGTGGCGCCGAACGAGCTCCGTGAAGGCGCTCGTGTTCCCCTTGCGATGCAACCGGAGCAATTGTCCGTCAGGTAGGTCGTTCATCATCAGGAGCCTTCGATCGCGCCAACGCCGCCCGCCATGCGGCTCTTGGCGCGAGCCCGAGGAGAATTCCGTCCGCCGAGCCGTCGGGTGCGCACACGGTGACCGCCCGGCGTCTCCGGAAGACAACCGGCCGAGACGATTCTTCCGTGTCCGACGCGCGGATGCCCGTGCGGAGGCTCGAACAGCCTCGTCAGCCAGGGGTCGGCCGGGTCCCGACCCTCGTTCGGGGCCCGAGTTCCCCGGGTCGGCGGCCTCGACGCGACGCTCGCCCCTCACAGGCGCCGACGGCGGCGATCGCGGACCGTTCGGCCTCGATCCGAACGGTCGGGTCAGCCGGACCCCTCGCACGGACTCGCCCGAAGGACGAGGTCCGCTCCACCGTCGGGGATATCCTCCCCGCATGACCTCGATCCACGCCTCGAACGTCCGCGCGCGCGCCCTCGCTCGTCCCACCGCGTCCTTGCTCGTCGCGACGGGTTGGGCGTGTCGAGCGCAACCCGAACCGTCGGACGCGGAGGGCGGCGGCCCCGCGACGACGGCCGTCGAGCCTGTGCGCAGCCACGCGGGGCCCGGCACGGCCGAGTCGCGCGACGTCGAACCTCGCGCGATCGAGCACGCGCGTTGGTTGGGTCGGTCGCGAACGTTCCTGGCCGAGAACATGCCCGAGCGCGACCGCGGTCGCCTGCCCGACGAAGTCCTCGCGACGAACATCGAGTACGCGCTGCGCGCGCGCGTCGAGTTCCCTTGGTCCGCGAGCGTGCCCGAGGACCTCTTCTTGAACGACGTCCTGCCCTACGCGGTGTTCGACGAGACACGCGAGGCGTGGCGTCCGCAGCTCTTCCAGATGGGCCGCGAGATCACGGCCGGCTGCCGCACGGCGACCGAGGCCGCTCAAGCGCTCAACCGCGAACTGTTCGGGCGCATCGGCGTGCACTACGACACGCGGCGCGAGAAGCCGAACCAGAGCGTGTCCGAGTCGCGCGCCAGCGGCAAGGCGTCGTGCACGGGTCTGTCGATCGCGCTCGTGTTGGCCTGTCGCGCAGTGGGCGTGCCCGCGCGCGCGGTCGGCACGCCGAGTTGGGCCACGAAACCCGGCAACCACACGTGGGTCGAAGTGTGGGACGGCGATTGGCACTACCTGGGAGCGGACGAGTACGACGCGGCCGGGCTCGACCGCGGGTGGTTCACGGCCGACGCGGCCGCGGCTCGCGCGGACGTGCCGCGCCATCGCATCTACGCCACGTCGTGGCGTCGGTCGTCGCACGCGAACGCGAACGCCGACGCGACGTGGTTCCCGATGGTGTGGAACGAGCGCGACCGCGACGTGCCCGCGGTCGACGTGACGGCTCGCTACGCGCGTGTCTCCGCCGCGGTGCCGAGCACGCCGGTGACGTGGGTGCGCGTGCTCGCCTCGCGCGGTGGACCGCGCATCGAGGCCGAGCTGGAGCTGCTCGACGAGACGGGCGCGGTGATCCAGAGCGACCGCACGCGCGCCGGGACGTCCGACATGAACGACATGGCCGGTTTCCTGGTCGAACGCGGCGTCACGCGTCGGCTGCGGATCCGCCACGCGAACGCCACGCGCGAGGTCGAGTTGACGGGTGCGAGTGCCACGATCGTCTCCGAGGACGGAACCGCGGCCTCGACGAGCTCGATCCGCGTCCTCGAGTTCGCGTGGAGCGAGCTCGCGGGCGATTCGCCGGCGATCGCGGCCGTGCGCGCTTGGGTTCGCGGCGACGCGGCGACGCGGGGCGCCCCGCCCGCGACGGCGCTGACGCGCGAAGAGGCCGAGGTCGCGACGAAGATCCTGATCGAGGCGCGTCGCGCGGAGCTCGTGGCGGAACGACGCGCCGAGATGGACGCGCGTGCGATCACCGTCGGCGAGCACGTCCTGCGCTGGAACGAGACGACGTTCGGCGACGCGCCGGAGGGCCGTCGTTCCCTGTGGATTTCGCTGCACGGCGGCGGCAACGCGGCGCCCGAGGTCAACGATCAACAGTGGAAGAACCAAGGTGGGCTCTACCAACCGACCGAGGGCATCTACGTCGCGCCGCGCGCGCCGACGAACACGTGGAACCTGTGGCACGAAGCGCACGTCGATCCGCTGTTCGCGCGTCTGATCGAGGACTTCGTCGCGCTGCGTGGCGTGGATCCCGATCGCGTGTACTTGATGGGCTACTCCGCGGGTGGCGACGGCGTGTGGCAAGTGGCGCCGCGCATGGCGGACCACTTCGCCGCGGCCGCGATGATGGCGGGACACCCGAACGAGGCCTCGCTCCTGTCGCTGCGCAACTTGCCCTTCGCGATCCTGATGGGCGCGGACGACGGCGCCTACGACCGCAACAAGATCGCGAGGGAGCGCGCCACGCAGCTCGACCAGCTCCAGGCCGCGGACCCGGGAGGCTACGAGCACTTCGTGCGCATCTACGAAGGGCTCGGGCACTGGATGAAGAAGAAGGACGCCGAGGTGTTGCCGTGGCTCGCGCAGCACGCGCGCTCGCCCTGGCCCACGAAGATCGTGTGGTTCCAAGACGACGTGGTGCACGACGACTTCTATTGGCTGCGCCGCGGCCCGGGAGAGGCCAAGGCCGGCGACCGGCTCGACGCCGTCGTCGATCGCGGCACGATCCGCGTGACGACGCACGGAACGAAGCTCGGCACCTTGACCCTCGAACTGTCCGACGAGTGGATCGACCTCGACACCCCCGTCACCGTCGAAGTGGACGGCCGCCCCGTCCCCCACGCCCCCACCCCCCGCTCCGCCCTCGTGATCTGGAGCGCCCTGCAACGACACTTCGACCCCCACCGCCTCCCCAGCGCCCACCTCACACTCGGAGGGTGAGCGGTGCCAGGGGCTTTTCTTTCACCCGTCCCGCTCAACGCAACAGGAACGCGTCGGCGAAGCGCAGTTCCGGCACGACACGGACGTCGAACCCGAATTGCGTTTCACCTGGGCGTTCCGGCTGCGTTGAGTGCCACGAGCGAAAGAAAAGCCCCTGGCACCTGTGCGTGAGCGGGCCATGATGTCCCCATCATGGCCACATCACTCCCCGTGACGACCTCCTTTGATCCTGACGCCGCGGCGCTCGACGACGCGGGCATCTTTGGACTGCCGATCGATCCCGTCTCCGCGGCGGTGCACGTCGTGCCCGTGCCCTTCGACGCGACGACGTCGTATCGCAAGGGCACCGCTCGAGGTCCCGCGGCGGTCTTGCGGGCCAGCTTGCAGGTCGACTTGTTCGACGTGATGACGGGCAAGCCGTGGCAACAGGGCATCTGCATGCTCGACGCCGACCCGCGCATCGCGAAGTGGAACGACAAGGCCACGCGCAAGGCGGACAAGATCATCGCGCTGGGTGGCCGCATCGGGACGAACAAGCAACTCCAGAAGGACTTGGAGCACGTCAACCAGATCGGTGCGGACCTGAACGAGCTCGTGTTCGGTCACGTGTCGACGATCCTCGACGCGCGCAAGCTCCCGGTCCTGCTGGGCGGCGACCACTCGACTCCGTTCGGCGCCATCCACGCGTGCTCCGAACGTTTCCCGGGGCTCGGCGTGTTGCACTTCGACGCGCACGCCGACCTGCGCGAAGCCTACGAGGGCTTCGAGTGGTCGCATGCGTCGATCATGAACAACGTCGTCACGCGCCTTCCCAAGGTCTCCAAGCTCGTGCAAGTCGGCATCCGCGACCTGGGCGAGCGCGAGCACGCGATGATCGCGTCCTCCAAGAGCCGCATTCACACGCTGCTCGACGTCGAATGGGGCCGCGCGCGCGCCGACGGCACGAACCTGCGCGAGCTGGTCCGCCGCACGATCGCGCAGCTGCCGGATCACGTCTACGTCTCGTTCGACGTCGACGGTCTCGACCCGACGCTGTGCCCGAACACCGGCACGCCCGTTCCCGGCGGCCTGATCTGGCACGACGCGATGCTGTGGCTCGAGGAACTGGGACGCTCGAAGAAGCGCGTGGTGGGTCTCGACCTGAACGAGGTCTCGCCCGGAGCGCACGACGGCGAGGACGATTCGTGGGACGCGATCGTGGGCGCGCGATTGCTCTATCGCCTGATCGGCACGGCGTTGCTCACGCGCTGAACCGTGCTGCGACGCGAGTGCTCGAACGCGACACCTCGCGGGCGTTCAAAGCCTCTTCAGCGCGAGGCGCAACGGAATCTCCACGTCGCGGTCGCCGACCGTGATCTCGAGGGCACCACCGGCGATCGTGATCGGGTGCGTCTGGACGCGGTAGACGCCGGGGCGCACGCCTAGGATCTCGAAACGACCCTCTGGGCCGATCGTCGCGCGACAACTCGGCGTTCCGCCGCTCACAGGGCTTGCGTACACGCTGACGTCGACCTTGGACGTCCACGGAGACCCCGTGGAGGCGTCGACGGCCACTCCGGCGAAGCGCGCGCACGCGATCGTCCAGTCGCGCGTCGAGTCCGCGCGGGTCACGTTCCACTCGCCGGCGGGCCAGCGATCGACGTCGTCGCACGTGCCGAACGAGACCGCGACGCGGTACGTCCCCGGCTGCAATCGCGCGTCGTAGGAGCCCGCGGCATCGACGTCGACGGTGGAAAGCGCCTGTCCGGGCTGCGAGAGCAGGTGCAGTCGACCCGGTCCGCGCAGAACGGTGCCGTCGCTCGCGAGGAGCCGACCCGTGACGTGGGTCGCTCCACCGGCGTCGCCGAAGTCGAACTCGCGCTGCTCGCCCAACGCGAGTTCCAACGCCTGTTGCGAGTCCGCCTCCGCGCTCGAGTCCCACGCACCCGCGCGCAACACGGTGATCCAGTACGTTCCCGCCGGCAGGTCGCGGACCTCGTATCGACCGTCGGCGCCCGTGGCGCGCGCGGTGCGGAACGCGCCTTGGCTTCCCCGGCGCGGGGACATGAAGTCGAAGCCCACGCGCGCGCCCGCGATCGGAACTCCGTTCTCGTCGCGCACGCAACCGAACACCCGCGCGGACCCGAGCACGATCACGACGCGTCGCGAAGGACGATCCTCGACCTTCACGGTCGTCTCGTGTTGCGCACCCTGCCCACGGTCGACGGCCAACGTGTGGTATCCGAGTTCGAGCCCCACGATCCGGAACGACCCGCGAGCGTCGATCGGGACGGCGCGCACGTCGGAGTCCGGACCGACCCACTCGGGACGCTCGGGCAACCGCGCGAAATAGCCCGGGCGATGAACGATGCGACCGCCGGTGGTGAGCGGTTCGCGCCCGACGAGCACGATGCCCTCGATCACGCCCGCCGGCGTTTCGAGCTCCAGCGCCTCGATCTCGGCCGCAGAGGGCTCGCCCGCGCGCGCAGCGACGACCAGCGAGGACTCCGACACGACCGGCGGAGCCGTGATCGTCGGCGTGATCCGCTCCGGCGCGGTCGGCGGCTGCGACGCGAGTGCGTCGCTCACAGGTTCCTCGATCGTACGCGTGACGGGCGGTGGAACGACGGTGTCGCTCGGCTCGAGTCGACTCCACACCCACCACGCGCCCAACGACGCACACGCCACGACGACTGCGACCTTGAGACCACTCATGCCGACAACTCCGATCCATGACGCCGTCGAAGCGCCCAGGGACGTGGACGAGACAGCGTCGCGCGCGAGCACGGGCAGCGCGGCACCGAGCCACGCGTTTCCCGTGTCGCGACGCAAGCGCTCGCGCAGTCGCGCCAATCCGCGTTCGAGTCGCGTGCGCACCGTCGACGAAGGCACACCGGCGGCGCGCGCGAGGTCCTCGCACGAACGCTCGTCGAAGTAGCGACCGAGGATCGTCGAACGGTACGGCTCGTCGAGTGCCAGAACGTGCTCGACGAGGCGCCGCGACAGCTCGACCCGCTCGATCAAGTCGTCCCCGGAGGCGACGCCGTCTCCACGCGACACCGCGTGCTCGCGACGACGTCGCGCTCCGGCGCCGCGGCCCGATTCACGCGCCAGGTTCGTGAGCACGCGCGCCAACCACGCTCGCGGCTTCGCGGGCGCCGCGCGCGCGTCGGACAACACGCGGACCCACAGGTCCTGCGACAGGTCGTCGGCGCTGGAGTCGTCGGCGCAGAGCTTGCGAGCGAGCGCGCGCACCCAGGACGAATGCTGGAGCAGCGTGTCGACGGATCGGGCGTTCGGGTCGGTGCTCACGTGGATGTCGAGATGCACTCGCGGCTCGGATCGTCTCCGAAAACGCGGAGAATCGGCGGCGCGAGGTCGGTGGCGAGCGCGGCGCGCCCAGCGGACGAAATGACCTTCGTGCGACAGCGTACGTGTTGCGTACCTCGCGAGGAGGCCCGCCATGAACGACACCCCGCCGCCGTCCGAACACCGTCCCCTCGACCCTGATTCCGCCCGCACGGAGAGCTTCCAGGCCTCTCTTCCGCGGGCGGAACCCGTTTCCGACGTCGCGGGTTGGCCCGGAGCGGTGCTCTCGAGCGCCGGCCCGGTCGACGCGACGCCGATCCCGTCGCGCGACACCTCGCCGACGGCGATCCCCCCGATGCCACAGGCGCCACCGATGCCAACGACGACGACGACGGCGACGGCGACCACGAAGGCACACGACGACTCGCCGATGGCGACCACGAGGGCGAACGAAACCTCGCCGACGACGGCTCCGTCACGCGACGAGGCGCCGACGTTCACGCACGAACCGACGCCTCCCTACGTGCCCCCGACCGTTTCGCAACCGACGACGCGCGTCGAGGAAGTCGAAGCGGTTCCGGTCACGCGCTCGCAAGTCCGCGGTCCCGCCATCCGCGTCGAAGCCCAGTCGCGCGCGGCCGACGCCGGATTCGGAGCGGGCGTGCCCCAACCGCCTCCCACCGCGCCGGCGAGCACGACCGGCGGCGAGCCTCGTCCCTCCAGCGAAGAGCGCCGTGCGCCGGAGGCCGCGACCGCGAGCCGACCCGCGGACGCACGTTCCACCGCGTCGTCCGTTCCGCCCGTCGACGAGCCACGCGTCGCCGCGTCCTCGTCGTCGCGCGCGCCGAACTCCGGCGAGCGGGCGGCGAGCTCGAACCCGCCGCCGACCGGAGGAGGCGCGTACGGCGCGGCCGCGGCCGCCGTGCCGTTGGCGCACGGTGGCTCGCGCACGTGGGCCGTGTTGGGTCACTTGGCCTACCTCGTGCCGCTGCCGCCGCACGTCGCGGGCCTCGTGATCACGGTGCTCGTGTGGGTCGTGCGCCGCCGTCGCGACGCATTTGTCGAGGACCAAGGTCGCGAGTCGCTCAACTTCCAACTCACGTACTTGGCGCTGAATGCGCTGCTCGGCGTCACGTGCGTCGGCTCGGTGTTCACGCCCGTCGTGTGGCTCGTGGGTGCCGTGCTGTGCATCGTGGCCGCGGTCCACGCGGGCGACGGCCAGCGTCACCGTTACCCGTGGATCTTCCGCTTGATCGCGTGATCGCTCGTACGGCGGCCGGTCTCGGCGTCCCGATCGCGAGCGAGGACGCGAGCGCGCTCCGGTTCGAGCCGTGCTCCGGTATGCTGGTCGGCGCATGTCGCTCCAACCTCGGCCCCTCATCGCGATCAACGGACTGCTCCTCACCGGCGAAACG
>Ga0075163_10003547_pt1 | contig 20981 bp, 16 predicted proteins | sample JI1023141ADNA_FD_71478 | JGI IMG/M metagenome (GOLD analysis project Ga0075163, IMG submission 71478) | Wastewater effluent complex algal communities from Wisconsin, to seasonally profile nutrient transformation and Carbon sequestration -... | ecosystem: Engineered > WWTP > Effluent > Algae... | reverse complement strand
CCGGCGTTGGCGCCGGTCTCGCCGAACCGGAGGTCGCCGCCGAAGCCCTGCGGGTCGCCCGCGAGATCCTGCAGCGCCACCAGGCTGGTCACGAAGAAGCTGAAGTGCGGCAACGTCGACACCTCGGCGTCGATCGCCGCGTCGATCGGGGGCGGCGCGTCGATCGCGGGCGGCGCGTCGATCGTCGCGGCGTCGGGATCGGTGGTGGCATCATCACCGCCACCGCCGCAGGCGGACAGCCCGATCGCGAGCACCAGGCTGGAGCACGGGGATGCAACGTTGCGCATGATCACCTGGCCGGCCGATGGAGGCCGCCGAGAGTCTCGCCCGACTACGGCACGCCGGCGAACGGATCCGGGTACGGCCGGGCCTGCTTGATGTACAGGGTCGGCGTCCCCGGCGTCAGCTCGTCGTCGAACTTGAAGTCGACCTCGAGGCCGTAGAAGCCGGTGTTGCCGGAGGCCGGGCCGTAGGCGGCGTTGAGCCGGGCGTGGATCGTCGACAGCGCGACCCCGAGGTCGTAGAGCTGGCGGGTCGACAGCACGGTCTCGCCGGCCGGGATGATCGACGAGTGGGCCAGGTAGGCGGCCGGTCGGTTGGGCTGGTCGAAGTAGTACAGGATCTGATCGCTCTGCACGCCGGGCGGCGGCGCGACGACCTCGTACAGCCCGCCGCGCTGGACGTTGACGTAGAACGCCGGGTCGAGGCCGGTGGCGTCGAACGGGTTGGCGGTCACCGCGACGCCGTTGGCCTCCTCGGCCTCGAAGTTGGGGTGGACCAGCACCGCCATGCCGAGCGAGCGGTGATCGACCCGGTAGTAGGCGCGCTCCTCGAAGGTGCGGAACAGCCAGGCGTCGGCCCACACGTTCTTGATCGCGTCCTCCATGTCGGCGAGGTCGGCGGTGCGGCCGGAGTACGAGTTGTAGCAACCGGCGCAGGGGAAGCCGGCGAGGTCCTCGCTGTTGGAGCTGCTGCGGAAGCGCAGCTTCACCACCCCGGGGAACTGCGCCACCTTGGCGAGCAAGGCGGCCTCGAGCCCGGGGTCGACCGGCGCCGCGATCATGTCGGCGTGGAGCGCCTGCAGCGCGGCGTCGCGGGTCGCGGGGTCGGCGTTGAACATCGGGCTGGCCAGCAGGGCGTCGATGCGGTCGTAGAACCCGTTGGCCCGCATGAACTGGTCGTAGAAGTAGATCGGGATGGCGAAGCCGTTCTTCACCGGCAGCCCCGGGGTCTGGTAGAGCACGGAGTAGTTGGCCGCCTTGCCGCCGAATGCGCGCAGCGCGGTCCGCAGCACGTCGAGCAGCGTGGTGGTCCCGCCCGGCGCCGCCGTCACCCGGGCGATGTCGGTGATGCTGGTCACCGTCAGGTCGACCGCGGGCAAGACCACCGGCTCCGGCGCGTGATCGGCCCACCACTGCTCGGCCTCGGCCAGGCTGGCGGCGGCGACGGTCCAGGCGTCGGCGGTGACCGACAGCCGGACCAGCTGGCCCTCGAGGGCGCGGAGCAGCGGGTTGGTCTGGGCGCCGCGCAGGCCCATGTTGGGTGTGCCGCGGTTGCGCGACAGCACGTTGATGTGGGACAGCGGGGTCTGGAACTCCTCGGTGATGATGCCCTGGACCACCGAGATGTCGTTGGGCGCCGAGTCGAGCACGACGATGTCCTGGTACGACAGGTACGTGGTCGCGACCTGCTCGGTGGTGAGGAAGCGGAGCCGGCCGTAGGCGGTGCCGAGCGCGAGCGGCTGGAAGTCGATGCCGGCGTAGAGCTGGTCGGTCGAGATCACCGGCACCGACGCCGGCAGGGTGGCGGCGACCGCGCTCAGCGCGTCCGACGTCGGGTGAAACGCCAGGGCCGGGCCGAAGAAGCCGGCGTGCTTCACCAGCAAGAACAGGTGCTCGATCATCGCCGCCGAGGCGGTGTCGTACGGCGCCAGCTCGAGCACCCACTGCTGCGGCTGCTCGTAGTAGGTGACCGCGCCGAGCACGAAGCGCCGGTCGGGCGAGAAGTACTGCACCGAGTTGAAGTCGGCCAGGGTGCCGACCACCGGCCGGCCGTTGCCCGACAGGTGGGTCGAGGCGAAGGCGTAGTGGATCTGGAACTTGACGCTGTTCTGGAAGTACAGCGCGTCGCCGTCCTCGCGATCGAGCACGACCTTGGTCGAGCGCGCGCCCGGCAAGGTGGCGTCGATCGGCTGCGACGCCAGCGCGTCGAAGTCGGCCTTGCAGGTGATGGTCGACAACGAGTCGGGCGGCGCGTCCGGGTCGGCGATCTGGCACGGGCCCTCGACCACCTGGCCGGCGTCGATGCCGGCGTCGGGCTCGCCGGCGACGTCGTCGCCGCAGGCGGCCAGGACCAGCGCGAGCGCGCCGACGATCAGGGCGGGGATGCGGGCGGTCCGCATCACGGCACCAGCGCGAAGCAGTAGAAGCCGCCGTAGCCGCCGCCCGATCCGACCGTGTTCTCGTTGGGGTTGGGCGGCCCGGTCTCGATCAGGTTGATGCCGGCCCGGCAGCCCGACTCGATCAGCGACGACATCCAGCTGTTGATCATGCCGGTGTTGCCGCGCGGCCAGGAGTGGCCGACCCGGGGCGAGCCCTCGAGCGTCTTGTTGCCGGTGGCGGCGGTCCAGTCGAGGCAGGTCCGGGTGTTGGCCCCGTTCTGCAGCTCGAGCCGACCCTGGAGGTTGGTGCCGGTCAGCATGTCGTGGTTGTCGACCTGCGGCATCGTCGGATCGGGGCGGTGGTTGGGGACGCCGTCCTCGTTGGGGAAGTCGTTGGCGATCGCCGGATCGCCGCCGGTCGGACGGATGCCCATCAGGTTGGCCTTGGCCGGGGCCAGCATCCGGCCGAGCCGGTCGTACCAGGGGCCGTTGCCGATCCGGTCGATGGCGTGGATCGGGTTGCCGGTGCCGTCGTTGGCCGCGCTGAGGAACGCCCGCCACTGCTTGGCGGTCGAGCCCGGCATCGAGCGCTCGGCGATGGTCGCGCACAGCTTGTCGGCGCCGCGGATGCCGGCGTTGGCGCCGGTCTCGCCGAACCGGAGGTCGCCGCCGAAGCCCTGCGGGTTGTTCGACAGATCCTGCAACGCGGCCAGGCTGGTCACGAAGAAGCTGAAGTGCGGCAGCATCGACACGTCGGCGTCGATCGCGGCCGCGTCGATCGGCGGTGGCGCGTCGATCGCGGGCGGCGCGTCGATCGCGGGCGGCGCGTCGATCGTCGCGGCGTCGGGATCGGTGGTCGCGGCGTCGTCACCGCCGCCGCACGCGGCGAGGCCGGTCAGCATCAGCGAGCAGCACAGGAGTCGTCGGGTCATGGTCACCTCGTCACGAGAGCGAGAGCGAGAGCGTGAAGGTAGGGCGCGCGCCGCCGGTTCAGGGCACGAGCGAGAAGCAGTAGAAGCCGCCGTACCCGCCGCCCGAGCCGACCGTGTTGGAGGTCGGGCTCGGTCCGCCCATCTCGACCAGGTTGATGCCGGGCGCGCAGCCCGACTCGACCAGCGCCGACATCCAGTTGACGCCCGAGCCCTGGCGCGGCCACGAGTGGCCGACCCGCGGCTGGCCCTCGACCGGCTTGTTGCCGGCGTTGGCGGTCCAGTCGAGGCAGGTCCGGTTGGCGGCGTCGAGCCGGCCCTGGTTGTTGGTCCCGGTCAGCATGTCGTGGTTGTCGACCTGGCCGGTGCCATCCGGGTTGTGGTTGGGGACGCCGTCCTCGTTGGGGAAGTCGTTGCGGATGGTGGCGTCGCCACCGACCGGGCGGTCGCCCATCATGCTGGCCTTGTCGGGCGCGAGCAGGCGGCCGAGCCGGTCGTACCAGGGGCCGTTGCCGATCCGGTCGATGGCGTTGACCACCGCGCCGTTGCCGTCGTTGGCGGCGCTGAGGAACGCGCGCCACGGCTTGGCGCCGGCGCCGGCCATCGAGCGCTCGGCGATGGTCGCGCAGATCTTGTCGGCGCCGCGCAGGCCGGCGCCCGGGCCGGTCTCGCCGAAGCGGAGATCGCCGCCGAAGCCCTGGGCGTTGCCCGACAGCTCCTTGACCGCCTTGACGCTGGTGACGAAGAAGCTGAAGTGCGGCAGCGTGGTGATGTCGGCGTCGACCGGGGCGTCGACCGCCGCGTCGATGGTGCTGGCGTCGGGGCCGCCGGCGGCGTCGTCGCCGCTGCAGGCGACGAGCCCGAGGCTGGCGGCGACGAGGGTGGCGACGAGGGTGGCGGACCGCGGGGAGCTACCGGCTGGCTGCATGGTCACCTTGGTGAGTCGATGGAGTCGAGTCGATGGTGGCGAAGGGAGGGCGCGCGCGCGACCGGCGCTCACCCGCAGGTGAGGTCGGCCTGGCAGGTCTCGGGGGCGGTGCACTCGGTGTCCTCGGTGCACGACTGGACGCCGGGCACGGTCACCGGCCGCTCGACCTTGGACGAGATCACCAGATCGACCCGGCCCGAGGTCACCAGCGCCGAGCTGGTCGCCTCGCGGATCACGATCACGGTCGGGAACCCGGCCGCGCCGCGATCGAGGAGCTGGGTCATCAGGTTGGCCGACAGGGTGAGCGTGCCGGTGTCGGGCGCGTCGCACTCGATCTTGCCCTTGGACCCGCCGTGGTGGCTGATGTCGAGCTGCAGCCAGATCCGCGACGCGGCGCCGCCGACCGGCGGGCTCCAGGTCAACGTGGTGGCCTGGTTGCGGGCCAGCGCCGGATCGGGGCTGGTGAGCTGGAGCGGGGCGATGCCGGCGCCGGCCAGGGTGAACGCCGGGGTGAAGGCGCTGCCGGCGGCGGCCAGCTCGATGGTGCCGCCGGGCTGGAACGCCGGGTACGCCAGCCGGATCGCGCCCGGGACCTGGTAGTTGCCGGCCAGGAGCGTGAGGTCGAAGTCGCTGCCGCCGGTGGTCTTGGTCAGGCCGCTGGCGTGGATGGTGCCGACGTCCTGCTTGGTCGCGTAGGGCTGGCAGGTGTCGTCGTCGACGCAGACCGCGCTGCCGCCGCACGGGGTCTCGCAGAACGGCACCCGCGGGATGCGCAGCACGCACGCGCCGTCGGTGACGGTGGCGTCCCAGATGATCGCCTGCGGCTGCGGCTTGTCGAGGACCACGCCGATCACCGAGGTGAAGCCCTCGACCGCCGGGGTGGTCTCGGTCGCCGCCACCGGCGGGATGAGGTCGACCGTGAACTGGCCGACGAAGGTGTCGGGGTCGCCGGGCGGGGCGTCGACGCCGCCGTCGACCGCCGCCCCGCCGTCGTCGCCGCCGCACGCGGCGGTGGCGAGGGTCCACGAGGCGAGAGCGGCCGTGACGGCGACGCGGGGAAGGCGGTTCAGGTGTGCGATCATCGTCGACCAGGGTGGCAGGGGAGACACGTCCGCCGGGCCTGCCGGCGATCGTCGCGATGTTGCCACGAGGTCAGGGTGCCCCCGTCACCTTTCGCAAGTCTTGCGGCCCGCCCGACCGCCGCGCTGTCAGGCGCTGGCGGCCCCTGCGACCCCGGCGCCGCGGGGTGCGCGACGCCGCGTCAGAGCGGCTCGACCCCGAGGTTCCACGCGATGACCAGGAGCGACGTGCGCTCGTCGCCGATCCGGCCGGCGACGCCGACGAAGGCGGGGAGCGCCCGCAGCCGATCGCGGACCGCCAGGCCGAGGCCGACGCCGGCGGCGACGGTGACGTCGCGGACGTCGGCGCCGCCCGGCATCGCCAGATCCCGGACCCGCAGGCGGACCTCGGCCCGGGCCCGCGACTGGTCGGGCCACGCCACGCTGGCCTCGAGGGCGAGGTCGGTGCGGCGGTGATCGAGGCGGGCGTCGAGCGCGGCGAGCGACAGGCCGCCGAGGTCGAGCTCGGCCCGGACCAGCGCCCGACCGAAGGCGAGGCTGCCGCCGACCACCGGGGTCGCGACCCGCCAGTCGCCGCCCCAGCGGACCACGCCGCGCAGGCCGACGTGCGCGGTCCAGCCGTCGCCCTGCCAGCCGCGGCGGTAGGTGCCGAGGCGGACCACGGTGCGGCCGGGGTCACCGAGGTCGGGCGCCTCGACGTCGCTGAGCTCGACGGCGTGGCGGCGGACGTCGCAGCCGCCGCCCCAGCCGATCAGGACGCTGCGCACGCGCAGATCGAGGCCGAGGTGATCGGCCGGCAACGGCTCGAGGCCGTAGCGGACGTCGACGAGCGACAAGGTCGGCGAACGGTCGCAGGGCGCCGCGGCGACGGCGTCGACGCCAACCACGACCGCCGCGACCGCGACCGCCGTGGCGATCGGGGCCCGTCGCCCGCGGTCAGAATTCCATGCCATGGGCGATCCCGATCGTGAGGAGGACGACCCGGCCGGCGACCACCTGGTCGGCGATCTGGAAGCGCACCATCGACAGGCCGACGTCGGCCCACAGCACCGCCCGCCCGCCGCGGCGGCGGCCGAGGTGGAGCTGGAGGTTGGCGCCGAGGTCGAGGCCGTAGCCGGGGTAGCTGATCGACTCGGTGGTCGGCCCGGGGCACGGCTCGCCGTCATCGAAGCACGGCGGCGCCGGCCCGGGCCGGTCGCCGCCGATCGCGCCGTAGCCGAGCCCGGCGCGGACGCTCGTCTGCAGGTGCGGCGTGGCGAGCGGGTAGTAGGCGATCGACGGCGTCGACAGCACGTAGCTGGGGTACGCGAGGTCGCCGCCGGTCAGCGCGGCGAAGCTGGTGGTGATCTCGTAGCCGATCCGGCCGACCCGGCCGCCGAGCCGCAGCCGGCCGGTGCCGCCCGCGGCCTGGAAGTGGTCGGCGAGCGCGCCGCCGAGGACGGCGCCGGGCCCGAAGCCGAGGCCGACGATGGTGCCGGCGTCGGGATCGCCGGCCGCCGCCGGCGCCGGGCCCGCGGCGACGACGGCGACGGCGGCGACGATCGCGGCGACGCGGCCCGCGATGACCGGCGGTGATCGATGCACGCCCGCCGCCATCGCAAGTCCCCTGCCAGCGACGACCGCGTGGTGTCGACCACTTGCACCGTGGGCGTCGGCGCCGCCGGGCGGGGGCGCGACATGGCTGTCACGATCGGGGTCGAGTCGCGGTCAGCGCGAGCAAGGTCAGCCGCTTCTTGAGCGCGTGCGGCGACACCCGCAGCCGGCGCGCGGCCCGGTCGAGATCGCCGCCCTCGGCCGCGATCGCCTGCTCGATGGTGGCGCGATCGAGATCGGTCGCGCGCGGCAAGCCGAGGTCGGCCATCATCTTGACCAGGGTGGTGCGCGACACGCCGAGCACCACCGCGACCCGGCTCTGGTTGAAGTCGCTGGCGGCCAGGAGCGTGTACAGCGCGTCGGCCGCCGCGGCCGCGACCTGCCGGACCCGGGCCTCGCCGGTGACGGCGCCCTGGTCGAGCGCCGCCCACAGCGCGTCGAGGCGTTGGCGGTCGAGCAGCTTGGCCACCGTCTTGGGCGCGAGCGCGAGCAACTGGGCCAGGGTCGCCAGGCGGGGATCGTCGCGCTCGGCCACCGCGGCGGCCGCGGGCGGCTCGGCGTCGATCGGCGGGGTCGGCGCCGGGCGCGGCTCGAGCGCCGCCGCGACGTCGTCGGGCGCGCGGAACCGGCCCGCGCCGAGGTTGGCGCGCGCGGTCCGCTCGACCACGTTCTCGAGCTCGCGGACGTTGCCGGGCCACGGCCGGGCCAGCAGCGCGAGGACGAAGCCGAGCGGCACGCCGGGGCGACCGCCGACGTCGCCGCCGAGCAGCCAGGCCAGCTCGGGGTGGTCGGCGATCAGGCGACCGAGGAAGTGGCCGAACAGCGCCGGCACGTCGAAGCGGCGATCGGCGAGCGCGGGCACCCGCAGCACGTGGGCGGCGATCCGGTGGTAGAGGTCCTCGCGCAGCCGGCCGGCGGCGACCTCGGCGGCGAGATCGCGGTGCGACGCGGCGACCACGCGGACGTCGATCGCGCGGCCGCGGGTGGCGCCGACCGGCGTGACCTCACGCTCCTGCAGGACCCGCAGCAGCTTGGGCTGGACCGCCCGCGGCAGCTCGCCCAGCTCGTCGAGGAACAAGGTGCCGCCGTCGGCGGCCACGAACAGCCCGGGCTCGTCCTTGATCGCGCCGGTGAACGCGCCCCGCTGGTGACCGAACAGCGTGCTCTCGATCAGGTGATCGGGCAGCGCGGCGCAGTTGACCGCCACGAACGGGCCGGCGCCGCGGTCGCCGTGGCGGTGGATCGCGCGGGCGACCAGCTCCTTGCCGGCGCCGGTCGGGCCCTGGATCAGCGTCGGCCGCGCGAACCGGCCGGCGGCGGCGATCTCGTCGCGCAGCGCCCACATCGGCGCGCTGTCGCCGACCAGCCCCATGCGATCGGCGCCGGGCGGCCGGGCCCGGGCCAGCTCGAGGCCGAGCGCGATCCGCTCGCCGATCACGATCACCGCGCCCGGCGGCACCGCCACTGGCCCGTCGAGCGGCGTCGGCGTCGGGCCGAGCTCGGGCCGGACCACCGCCATCGCCCGCCGCGCGCTCGCGATCGGCTCGAGCTCGAACAGCCCGCGGGCCGGCGCCCAGCGGATCCGGAGCTGCTCGCGGCTGACCGTCGGATCGTCGATGCCGGCGTCGACCCCGGTCGGCGAGGTGAAGCGCGGCAGCGCTCGACCGACGGTGACCCAGCCGGCGCCCGCGCACCCGGCGACGTCGCCAGCCCGCGCCAGCGCCGGGTGGTGGAGGACGCGCAGCCGCGGCTCCTCGAGCGCCGGGTGGTGGGCCGAGGCGGTGGCGTGGGTCAGCTCGTCGACGGTCTCGGTGGTGGTCACGGCGCCCCCTCGCCCAGCGCGCGGACGCGCCAGCCGGGCGGCAGCACGTAGCGGCCGCGGGCGGCCAGCTCGGCCGCCTCGGCCTCGAGATCGAGGTTGAGCCGACCGACGTCGCGCGCCGCCTCGAGGCACAGCCAGCGATGATGGGGGATGGCGCCCGCCGCCGACCGGGCGATCGCGCGGTCGATCGCACGCACCGCGTGGGCGCGGCCGCTTGGCCCGGCGGCGTGCGCGAGCAGGCCGTGGGCGCGATCGCCCAGGCAGGCCTGACCGAACACGCCGTGGCGCGCCATCCACCCCGCCCAGCGCGCCGCCCGCCGCCGCGCGGCCGGCGCCAGCTCGCCGCGCCGGGCCAGGCCGATCGCGGCCTCGAGCAGGACGTCGATCCACGACGTGCGGAGCAACCCGACCGGCCACGCCCCGCTGAGCCGGGCTGCGCGCTCGCCCGGCGCGGCGAGCGCGAGCGCGTCGGCGAAGCGGCCCTCGGCGACCCGGAGCGCGACCTCGGCGTGGCAGCCGAGCAGCTGCAGCGCCGTCACCGGCTGCTCGGGCACCCGGGCCTGCAGCGCGCGGACCGCGCCGGCGGCGCGGTCGAGGTCGCCGCGCGCGGCCCACACCCGGGTCTGGCCGAGGTAGGCGACCGCCACCGTCATCAGGTTGTTGTCGCGGGTCGCGATCTCGCGCTCGGCCGCGGCCAGGAGCTCGTCGTGATCGCCGGCGCAGTAGAGGACGAACAGGTGCTGGCCGCGGGCCCGGTTGCCCTCGTACGAGTCGACCATGCCGAGCCGCGCCAGCCCGGCCAGCGCGCTCTCGCTCGCCTTGCGGGCCCGGGTCGGATCGGTCGGCAGCCAGACCATGGCGCGGTTGAGCTGCACGATCTCGCGGCCGAGCGGGACCGCGTGGCCGCGGGCGATCGCCTCGGCGGCGTCGAGCTTCTGGCCAGCGCGGGCCAGCTCGGCCGGCGAGCACCGCCGCTGCGACGCCGGCGCCGCCGCGCTGAAGGCGAGCGCGTTGACCCGGGCGTCGTGATCGCCGGCCCGCCGGCCGAGCAGCGCGCAGCGCAGCGCGGCCTCGGCCGCGACCAGCGGCAGGACGATCTGGAAGGCGCGCATGGTGAGATCGAAGAACCGGACCCGGGTCGCCAGCCACGGGTCGGCCACCGCGCCCCGGCCGTCGTCGGGCCCGGCCAGGCGCTCGCGGGCGGTCAGCGCCACCAGCGTCGTCACCCGCCCGAGGAGCGATCGCTCGAGCGGCAGGCCGAGCGAGGCCAGCCCGGCCGCGAACAGCGCCTGGCCGCGGGCCAGCTCGCCGGCCGCCATCAGGCAACAACCGGCGCGGGCCCGCAGGCGCAGGCGGGCGCAGCGCGCGGTCAGCGCGTCGGTCGCGGCGCCGTCCGCCGCCGGCATCGCGTCCCAGCGGGCCAGCGCCTCGCCGAACGCCGCGCCCGCCGAGGCGAGATCGCCGCCGTACTCGTGCAGCACCCCGATCCGCTCCCAGCGCGCGGCGCCGACCACCGTCGGCTCGTCGGGCTCGGGGTCGGCCTGCACCACCCGCAACAGCTCGGCGGCGCGGCGGAACGCCAGCTTGGTCGCGGCCAGCTCGGCGGCCTCGAGCGCGAACCGCCGCCGCTGGACGCGATCGCCGGCCTCGCCCCAGTGGCGGGCCAGCGCCTCGGCGTCGTGGCCGTCGTCGCTGGCGGTGGCCTGCAGCGTCACCGCCAGCCCGCGGTGGAGCGCGCGCCGGCGCTCGTCGGCGAGCCCGCGGTAGACGACCTCGCGGATCCGGTCGTGGTAGAGGTCGACCCGCGGCGAGTCGTCGACCGTGCCGCGGGCCCGACCGGCGTAGGCCGGGGCGGCCGGCACCGCCTTGAGGAAGCGCGCCGCCATCAGCTCGCCAGCGGCGAGATCGAAGTCGGCCGCCGACAGGCCGCTGGTGTCGCGCAGGAGCGAGCCGGGGACGTCGCCGCCAGCGGCGGCGGCGAGCGCGAGGAGCTGCTCGGCCCGCGGGCTGAGCGCGCCGATCATCTCGCGCAGCACGTCGTCGCTCGAGCCGGCGGCGTCGAGCACCGCGGCCCGGGCGTCGGGCTCGAGGCCGGCCAGGTGCTCGGCCAGCCGGCGGACCAGGAACGGGTTGCCGCCGGCGTGGTCGGCGAGCGCGCGGGCGGTGTCGGCGTCGAGCCGACCGCCGCCGACGCTGTCGACGATCTCGACCGCCTCGGCCACCGGCATCGCCGTCAGCGCGACGGTGACCACCTGCCCGGCCGCCAGCCCGAGCCGGCGGACCAGCGCGGCCAGCGGGTGGGCCCGGGCCCCGGCGCCGTCGCGGGCCAGGGCGAGGATGGCGAGCCGGGCGGCGCCGCGCGCCAGCACCGCCTCGAGCAGCGCCAGGCTCTCGTCGTCGGCCCACTGGAGATCGTCGAGCACCAGCAGCAGCGGCTGCTCGGCCTGCCACTGGCCGAGCAACCGGGCGAAGCCGTCGAACGCGCGGCCGCGCAGCTCGCGCGGGTCGATCGCGTCGGCGTCGTCGGCCGGCTCGCCGCGCTCGCCGGCGCCGGTGAGCAGCCCGAGCGCGGGGAAGATCCGGGCCAGCGCCCGCAGCGCCGGCGCCAGCGGGGCCAGCCGGTCGCGCGGCCAGCGCTGCAGCGCGACCGTGATCGCGTCGACCACCCGATCGAAGGCGACGAACGGCACCTGCTCGCGCTCGTACGATCGACCGCGGAAGCAGCCGAACCCGCGCGCGCTCGCCCGCCGGATCAGCTCGTCGGCGAGCGCGGTCTTGCCGATGCCGCTGCCGCCCGAGACCAGCGCGAGCTGGGTCTGGCCGGCCAGCGCGGCGTCGAGGCACGCGGTCAGGGTCGCCACCTCGGCGGCGCGGCCGACGAAGCGATCACCCGACGCCGGCACGATCGCCAGCCGATCGGTCCGCGCCGCCGACGGGCCCGGCGCCAGGCCGAGCGCGGCCCGGACCGCCGCCAGGTCGGGCCGCTGGTCGGGCGCGACCGCCATCAGCCGCTGGACCACGTCGACCAGGATCGGCGACACGCCGTCGACCACCGCGTCGACCCGCGGCGGCGCCTTCGCCCGCCCGGCGAGCGCGCCGGCCAGCCCGCCGCCGAACGGCAGCGCGCCGGTCAGGAGCTGGAACAGGACGCAGCCCAGCGCGTACCGATCGGACGCGGGCGTGGCGGCGCCGCCGTCGAGCTGCTCGGGCGACATGTACGCCAGGGTCCCGACCATGACCCCGTCCTGGCTGATCGCGTCGACCCGATCGATCCGGCTGACCAGGCCGAAGTCGAGGACCCGGACCCGGCCGTCGAGATCGACGAGGACGTTGGACGGCTTGAGGTCGCGATGGACGACCCCGTGGCCGTGGAGGAACTCGAGCGCGTCGAGGAGCTGGGCCAGCACCGCCAGCAGCGGCTCGACCTCGCACGCCGGCGGTCGGCGCCCGACGATCGCGACCGGCGGCGCGGGCCGCGGCCCGACGTCGATGTCGACGTCGTCGGCGGTCGCGGCCAGCGGCGCCGCGGTCGAGCCGGCGGCGTCGACCGCGAACGGATCGAGCTCGTCGCCGCGCTCGACCAGCACCCGCAGCAGATCCTGGCCCGTGACCAGCTCCATGGTGAAGAACCAGCGGCCATCCTCGGTCGCCAGGTCGAAGAGCCGGACCAGGTTGGGGTGATGGAGCTCGGCCATCAGCCGGAACTCCTGCTTGAAGCGGAGCAGCCGGCGCGGATCGTCGGTCAGCATCAGCTTGAGCGCGACCCGCGCCCCGCTCGCCCGATCCTCGACCTCGTAGACCTCGCCCATGCCGCCGGCGCCCAGCGGTCGCACCACGCGGTAGCGCTTCGTCCCCGCGAAGCCGAAGGTCATGACCGGCGGACGATATCGCCACCCGCGCCGCGGGCCCAGACCGGCCGCGCAGAACGTGCGTCGGCGATCGTGCAGCCCTGCCCGGTTCAGGGTGGCGGCGGCGGCACCACCGGCGACGCCGGTCGGCGGTAGACGCTGACCAGCGGCACGCCGTCGAAGCGCAGGACCGCGATCGGCTGGACGGTGCCGTACGACCCCCACACCAGGTAGTCGTGACGGTTGAAGTGACGCTCGTGGATCACGATCGCGAGCTGGCTGCGCGCCACGCCGGTCTCCTCGTGGCCGGCGTCGGGCAAGGACGCCGGCAACAGGCCGGCCTTGCGGTACCAGCCCCACGCCGGGGTGGCGTCGTGGGTGTAGACCGGCAGCGCCGGCTGGCCGGCCGCCGGCGCCTGCGCCCGCAGCACCGGCAGCACGCCGCGCGCGGCGTAGCCCCAGAACTGCCGGTTCATCCCCAGGTCGGCGCCGCCCGGCGCGCCGCCGGCCAGCGCGTTGTAGCTCGACAGCGCGTACGGCTGGGCGTGCCAGGTCTCGGCGGCCGCCGCGCCGACCACGATCGCGGCGGTCGCGACCACCGCCGCCAGCTCGACCGGCCGCGCCGGCAGGGTCGGCCATCGCGCCGCGATCGCGGCGGCGGCCCGGCGCGCGGCCCACACCACGCCGAGGCCGGCGGCGGCGGCGATCGTGTAGCTCGCCACCGCCCAGTGCTTCTCGGCGCCGAAGATCGGGGTCGAGCCGAGGAGGAACGGGCCCATCGCGACCACCAGCGACAGGATCAGCAGCACACCCGGCGCGTCGGTCCGCCCGCGCTCGGCGCCGCGACCGCGGACCTGGGCCAGCCCGCGGACCACGCCCAGCCCGGCCGCCACCAGGGTCGCGAGCGGCACCGTCAGGAGCGTGGTCACGATCGCGACGTGCCAGGGGAACGGCGGGTGGTTCCAGTTGTCGCCCAGGTACTCGAAGTTGTAGTGGACGTGGTGGGTGTGGAAGCGCAGCCACGCCGCCAGGTGATCGTAGGTGTCGAACCACAGCCACGGCCACAGCGCGATCAGGGTCAGCGGCCCGAGGACGATCAGGGCCACCGCCGACAGCCAGCGGGCCCGCAGGCCGCGGCCGAGCGCGATCACCGCGCCGCCCACGCGCGGCGGCCCGGGGTCGCGGTGGGCGCGGATCGCCACCCACACGAAGTGGGGCGCGATCGCCAGCGGGAGCAGGAACGCGTTGTGCTTGGTCGCCAGCGCGCAGCCCCACAGCACCCCGGCCGCCACCGCCCAGCCGCGGTGCGACAGCCCGCGCCAGTAGGCGTAGAGGGTGAGCAGCCACCACGACGCGATCGGCGCGTCGAAGCACGCGAGCCCGGCGTGGAACAGCGCCCGCGGCACGAACAGCGCGCACAGCGCCGCGATCACGCCCTCGGCCTGGCCCCAGGCCGCCGCCACCCACAGGAACAGGATCGCGATCGCCAGCGCGTGGACCGCCGCGGTCGCCGCCCGCGACGCCGTGATCTCCGACGCGACGTCGAGCTTGTCGTGCAGCCCGATCTGCGCCAGGCCGAACAGGGTCTTCATCAGCGGCGGGTGCTCGCGGTTGTTGTCGGTCGGCCCCTTGCCGCCCCACGACCGGGTGATGCCGGCCTCGCTGGTCCGCTTCGGTTCGAAGGTGGCGACGTCGAGCCACCAGCGGGCGTAGGTCTTGCCGGCGCCGACGTAGACCACCTCGTCGCGGACGATGCCGACGTGGCGCTGGTTGATCAGCACCAGGGTCAGCGACAGGACGAACAGCGCCAGCGCGATCAGCCGGACCCGCCACCCGCCGCCGCGGTCGACGTCGGCGGCGCGAGGACCGCCGACCGGCGCCCGGGCGGTCGTCGGGCTCGGAGACCGCGCGGCCGCCCGTTCGCGCGTGGTCGGCGCCAGGCCCGCCCGCGGTCGGTCGTCGAGCTCCAGCGCGACCGGCGCGTCGGCGTCCGGCGGCGCGAACCGGGCGTCGTCGAGCGCGACGGCGACGTCAGCGCGCGGCGGGTCGCCGCCAGGCTCGGGCGGCGGCGCGGCCGCGACCGTGTCGGTCGGATCGCCAGGCGGATCGCCAGGCGGGTCGGCGGGCGGGTCGCCGGGCCGGTCGGTCATCGCCGCGCCTCGATGGCGAAGCACACCAGGCGATCGCGCGCCTCGCGGCCGATCGCCGTCACCGTCACCGTCAGCGCCGCGGTCCCCGGCGCGGTGGCGCCCCGCACCCGCACCCAGCCGCTGTCGACCCCGACCCGGGCCCGGGTCACCTCGCGGCCGCCGACGTCGACGATCACCTCGGCCGGCGCGCGGACGTCGCGACGGGTGAAGACGTCGGCCAGCCCGACCCCGAGCACCAGCTCGCCGCCGAGCGCGACCTGGTCCCAGCGCAGGGTCACGGTCTGGCCCGCGCTCGGCACCACCTGCCAGCACCGATGCGGCTCGAACCCGACCTCGGCCAGGGTCAACGTCGGCGGCCGCGCGGCCGGCCCGGTGGTGGTCGGCGGCGGCAGGGTCAGCACGTCGGTCACCACCGCGGCCGGCGCGCGCTCGAACCGCCGCACGATCACGCCGCCGACGTCGTGCACCTCCGCCGCCTTCAGGCCGCGGGTCTCGGGCGCGCGCGCGCCGCGGATGTCGAGCTCCCAGATCCGGCCGTAGCGCTCGCCGTCGAGGCGACCGGCCATCTCGACCGGGATCAGGTCGCCCAGGTGCAGCCGCCCGACCGGATCGTTCCAGCGCGGCGCGAACACGATCAGATCGCCGGGCTGGTGGCCGGCCCGCACCCGCGCCGCCGCCCGCGCCCACGTCGCGTCGTCCGGCACGCCGGCGCCGGCGCCGACCGTGCGGCACGTGCTCCAGGCCGCGATCGCCGCCAGCGCGATCGCCGGCACGAGCCCGAGCAACAGCTTGCGCACCGCCGGCATCCTACACGACCGCTCGCGCCCTCGCCGCCGCCCACGGTGTACAGTCGCGCGCCGCGTGCCGCTCGCCCGCTATCGCATCCACGCCCTCCTGTTCCTCGTCGGCCTGCTCGGCTACGGCGCGCTCGCCCACGATCGCCTGCGCAAGCAGTCGAGCGATCCTCACTTCGTCTACCAGGCCGACGCCTGGCTGCACGGCCGCGCCAGCATCCCGCTCGAGTACGTGGTCGTGCCCGAGGCCTGGGTCCGCGGCACGCCGGCGATGGCGCCGGTGCCGCCGCGCGGCGACGACTGGGCCAAGGTCGAGACCGTCCGGCTGGCGGACGGTCGGACGGTCCGCGGCCGGCGGCTGAGCTCGCGGCCGCTGTTCGTCACCACCACCGGGGCGCAGGTGCCGATCGCCGACGTCACCGAGTCGCTCGCCACCACCCACTACGTCTCGTTCCCGCCGTTCCCGGCGGTGGTGATGCTGCCGAGCGCCATGCTGTCGGGCACCCGCGGCAACGACGTCGTCCCGACCGTGCTGTGGGCGGCCTTGATCCTGCCGCTCGCGTTCGGCGCGCTGCGCCGGGTCGCCGCCGCCGGCCAGTCGACCCGCACCGTCGCCGACGATCTCTGGCTCACCGCCGCGCTCGGCTTCGGCACCGTCCTGTTCTTCGCCTCGGTCCAGGGTCGGGTCTGGTTCACCGCCCACGTCATCGGCGTCGCCCTCGCCTGCGGCTACGCCTGGGCCAGCATCGAGGCCCGCCGGCCGATCGTCGCCGGCCTCTGCCTCGGCCTGGCCGCGATCACCCGCACGCCGATGGCGTTCATGTTCCCGCTGTTCGTGCTCGAGGCGGTCCGCATGCACGGCGGCGCCGCCCGGCTGCGCGCCGAGCCCCGCGCCGCCGCCCGCGACCTGCTCCGCCCGCTGCTCACCTTCGCCGCCCCGGTCGTCGTCATCGCGATCGCGGCCATGGTCTACAACGCGGCCCGCTTCGATCAGCCGACCGAGTTCGGCCACACCTACCTCAGCGTCCGCCAGCAGGCCCAGATCGAGGCCCACGGCCTGTTCAGCTACGGCTACCTGGCCCGCAACCTGGCCGTCGCCTTCACCCTGTTGCCCGAGCTGCCCGGCAAGGCGCCGTGGATCCAGATCGGCGGCCACGGCCTCGCGCTCTGGGTCACCACGCCGGTGTTCCTGTTGCTGCTGTGGCCGCGCGAGCGCCCGGCGCTCCACCGCAGCCTCTGGCTCACCGTCGCCCTGGTCGCGCTGCCGACGTTCTTCTACCAGAACTCGGGCTGGGTCCAGTTCGGCTACCGCTTCTCCCTCGACTACACCGTGTTCCTGATCCTCCTGCTCGCGGTCGGCGGTCGGCCGCTCGGCCGGGTCACCCGCGCCCTGATCGTCGTCGGTATCGTCGTCAACCTGTTCGGCGCCTGGTCGTTCGCCCGCCACGGCGAGTACTACCGCATCGGCGGCAACGCCTACGGCACCGTCGTCGCCCACTGACCTGCTCACCGCCCCGGGCGACGACTGACCCCACCGCGGTGGCCACCACGCTGGCCGGTTTGTGGTAGTGTCCAAATTTGAATCCGCCGTCGACAACCAGCCCGCGAGTGTCCTCAATGCGGACATGACGATCCTCCGCGCCCCGACTCGCTGGCAGCGCCCACCGCGCATCGACCCGGCCGACGATCGGCGCCTCACGCGCAACGAGCAGGACCACGTCCGCCGGCTGGCCTTCGCGCTCCAGGCCCGGCTAGGCTCGCGGTCTGCGCTGGCCATGGCCATGCGCACCACGACCGATGCGCTACGCAAGTCGACCAACGCCGACGCGTGACGATGCGGCTGGCCGGCATGGTGGCGTTCGCCGCGGACATGCCGGTGTCGGACGTCCTGCGCGGGGAGCCGTTGCCGGGATGTTGTCCGCTGTGCGGGCGGGGTGCGTAGACTTTTCAAAAGCCGGGCAGCCGCGGTGGGCCCATTCTGACGATCAGAACGCCAGCGGCGGCGAGGAAAGGCGCCGGGTGCACTCCATGGCGCACGTATCGGCACGGTGCCATGCGGCGTTGCCAATAGTGGACCCGCCGGGAGTCGAACCCGGGTCCAGAAGTGCAGTGCAGCTGTCCCCCTACGCGCGTAGTCGACGATTTGATCTCGCCCTCGCCAGCGCCCATCGACGGGCTTTCGCGGAGGCCAGTCCATCCTGCATCTCGCCGCCCGTGCGATGGTCGCTCGCGAGCAGCCCAGCCTGATTGTTGCGCCGGTCCGGGAGCACAGACGGAGCCACCGGTCGGCGTCGCCTTACCGGTTTTACGCGGCGAGGGCGAAGGTGTGGGCGACGTTTTCGTTCGCTTCCACGGTTTCCCAGCAGGTTTAACGAGGTGAGCAGGGGTCCTCGGCGCGCGTCCAGCTACCCTTCACCCCCGTCGAAACCTTTTCGGGCCCATGTAGGCTAGCAGCCTAGATGCGGCCACTAGGGAACGCAAGGAGGAAGTTACAGGTTCGGGATCTGGCCCTTCGCGCAGTCGAGGATGCCGAGGAACCGGGCCATCCTCCTCACGTGCCCGATCTCGATCCGCACGGTGCTCGTCTTGCGAGCGCCGTGCTCTCCGAGCGGGAACGATGGGTACGTCTTCCCGTTGTAGCTGATCGACCAGTTGTGGGTGCGGAGTTTCCGCGTGTAGCCCTTGGCGCAGTGATCGAGCATCGCCCAGATCACGGACAACGGGATGGTGCCGTTTGACGACATCTCAAAATCTCCCCAGCCAGGTCAGATCACGCCGCCGCGGCGACGTGATCCAACTCGTTCATTGCGGGCTGGGGGATCTTGATGTCGATGATGCCGATGCGTGACGGCACGGTCTCCGCCTTGACGGTCGGCAGATCGTCGAGCGAGGCGTTCGATCGCCGCACTGCTTCGAGCGCCTCGTTCCACTCTGCCTCGTCCTCCGCGCTGACGCCCGCGAAGAATTCCTCGACGCCTCGCTTGAAGTCGTCGAAGGTCTTCACGTCGCCTGCGATGTCGAACAGGACGGACTGGTAGCGCGCCTTGAATTCGTTGAGTGCGGTCGAGGAGTCCGCTGCGCCGCCGGCCACTGCGCCGGGCTGGACGCCGTTGACCCAGTGGTCGCCGTCGTCTTCGACGACGAGCAAGGCTCGGCCGTCCAAGATGACGTGTGCGAGGAATCCGTTGCCCGCGACGATGTCGCGGAAGCGGAATACGATGGGGTACTTGTTCATGACCTTGGCCTGCACGGTTGGGTGCACGGTTGGACTCGCCTTCCAGGTGGGAGGGCGAGTCTAATTACTGCGAATGGTATGCCAGGTCATAGCGGTGCCCTCAGTTTTCGTCCCTTGCCAACGCCGCCGCATCGCCGCCACCAATCCATCTACTCATATTACGACGCGCATGCGCTGCGGTTCTCCACAAAAAATAAACATCGGCCGCCGTAAAGTATGTTCCATGGGCGAAACACAAATCGGCGCGCCGATTTGCCTCAATGCGGCAATCTGCCGCGCCCACCCGGGAGTGTCTCATCGAACACCCCAGCCGGGCTAGCGGCGTGCGCCTGACGGTCAGGATAGCTCGGCGGCGCCGGCTGGCAAGCCGCCCGGTCGGGCGGGTGCGCGGTCCGTTCTGACGGTCAGAGCGGCCGGGGGCTTTTCAAAAGTGCTACCCGTCCTGCGCCGCGACGAGCAGCGCGCGCCGTACCCAGTTCGACAGCGCGATCCCGTCGCGCTGCGCCGCCGCCTCGATCGCCGCGCGCTCACCCGCGGTGAGGCGCAGCGAGAACATCGACGACACCTCGCCCGGGTCACGGCGCGGTCGTCCGCCTTTCGGACGTTCGACCTTCTGTCCGGCTATCGGACGAGTCGCCGACTGTCCGGTTGCCGGACGGCCTGCCTTCTTCGCCGCGCTCACGACGCGCCCCCGGTCGCCGCGTCGAGCAGGTCGCCCATGTTCCACGTCTTCGTCTCGACGCTCGCCGCCATCGCGGGCGTCACGCGCAGGGTGCGGTGGATGCGAACGAAGTTGTACTGCGCGACGTGGGGCGCCACCGCGGCGCAGTGGTTCTCTAGCTTCTTGGAGAACGCGTTGGTCAGGCGAGTGAAGCGGCGCATCGACATGCGCATCGTGAGGTTATGGCGCTCGACGTAGCTCGTCGAGACCAACTCGGCGATCGGCTCGCCGAACACGGGCGTCTTCTCCACCGACGAGACGCGCGGGGGCGAGCACCTACCCTCACCGATGGGATCGGCTTCGCACGACTTTACGATCTGCGCGTAGTCGACGCCGTCGGTGCCGAACGAAGTCCGGATCGCGTCGATGTACATCCGCAGGCCATCGGTCGAAACCTGGACGCGGTTGCGAAGGCGCGACGACACGTCCGCGATAGACGCGTTCGTGCTCGCCTGCGTCCGGCGACCGACGAGCCACGACGGGATCAGCTTCGTGTCCGCGTCGATCGCGACGTACGTCCACGCGTCGCCCATGTCGGCGCTGTCCGAAGACCGGACATTGCGCTGCTTCTTGCCGACGAAGCTCCACGACTCGTCGATCTCCAGGCGGTTGGAGTCGAGGTCGACCATGCGCTGATCGATCAGATTGGCGCAGCCCTCGCCCACGCGGACCAGCAGGCGACAGATCGTGTCGCGGTGGACGCCGACCATGCGCTCGGTCGAGCGGACCGAGCAGCCCTCGACAAGCGCCGAGAGGACGGCGACCTGCTTCGCGTGGGGGAGGTTGTTGGCCATGACAATAACGTAATACGTAACATGGGTCGCGTCAACGTTCATCGCGATATTAATCGGCTAAGCAATTCTGCCGCGTTGGCGCCAGCCGTGCACAGGCGATTAATTTCCGATTTAGGTTGCGTTAGGACATCGCCGCGGATATCGTTTTCTCACCATGGCAGCCACCGACGAGACCTCCGCCGCGCCCGCCGCCGATACCGGCGCCTCGCGCGCCCGCTCACCCAACTACCCCGCGCTCCCGTTCACCGAGGCGCTGGAGCGGGCGAAGACCATCTACGAGAAGGACCACCGCAGCCCGCTGAGCCCGGACGTAGCCGCGCAGCACATGGGCTACTCCAAGATGAACGGCTCGTCGTTCCCCATCATGGGCTCGCTCAAGCGGTACGGGCTCGTCGTGCCGGCCGGGAAGGACGGGAAGGACATCCGGATCTCCGACGACGCCCACTACATCTTCGCGCACGAGGACGGCTCCCCCGAGCGGCTGGAGCGGATGGCCAAGCTGGCCATGAGCCCGTCGCTGTTCGCCGACATCCTCGCGAAGTACCCGCCGCCGTGGTCCGACGCCAACCTCGTGGCGAAGCTGCAGGTCGAGTGGAAGTTCCTGAAGCCGGCCGCGGTCTCGATCGTGAAGGCCCTCAAGGACGCGGTGCGCCTGCGCGATGAAGCCCTTGCCGGCGGTGCGCCGGCGGCGGATACTGGCGCGGAGCC
>Ga0075163_10003546_pt1 | contig 20982 bp, 18 predicted proteins | sample JI1023141ADNA_FD_71478 | JGI IMG/M metagenome (GOLD analysis project Ga0075163, IMG submission 71478) | Wastewater effluent complex algal communities from Wisconsin, to seasonally profile nutrient transformation and Carbon sequestration -... | ecosystem: Engineered > WWTP > Effluent > Algae... | reverse complement strand
GGCCGTCCCCACGGCCGGAAGATTCAGAAATTTGGGCGTCAAAATTATGGATTGCTTTTGCTTTCCTTATAGATGTGGGGCTAGGATCGAGTCACACGGGTTGACCATTCAGGTCTTTGAATGGCGAGCGGCCCATCCATCACACACTTTTCAAGTAGGAGACTTATGAAGCGATTTCAAATTGCTCTGGCCTGCCTCCTTGTTCTCGCCTTCGGCTTCGTGGCCACGGCGCAGGAACAGGGCGGTTCGATTCAGGGCGTCGTCAAGGATGCATCGGGCAGCGTGATCCCCGGGGCGACCGTCGAAGCCAAGGCCGCAGCCGGCTCCACGTTCAGCACCACCAGCGGCTCGGACGGCGCCTTCCGTTTCCCCTCGCTCCCGGCCGGTAAGTACACCGTCACCGCGAGCCTTGCGGGATTCACCACGGCCCGCTTCGAGAGCGTCACCCTCTCCCTCGGCCAGAACCTCCGCACTGACTTCAACCTCAAGGTCGGCGGACAGACCGAGCAGGTCGAAGTCACCGCCGAAGCCCCCATCGTCGACATGAAGCAGACCGCCCGCATCAACAGCTTCCGCGACGAAGCCATCACCAAGATGCCCAAGGGCCGCGACTTCACGTCCCTGGTCACCCAGTCTCCCGGCGCCAACTCCGAGAGCAAGCTCGGCGGCATTTCCATCGACGGCGCCTCCGGCGCCGAGAACCGCTACATCATCGACGGCGCGGAAACCACCAACATCCAGAACGGCACCTCGGGCAAGGCCCTCATCACCGACTTCGTCGACGAAGTTGAAGTGAAGTCCTCGGGCTACACCGCCGAGTACGGCGGCGCCACCGGCGGCATCATCAACGCCGTGACCAAGAGCGGAACCAACGCCTGGCGCGGCGAGGTGGGCGGCTACTTCAGCTCTAACGCCATGGCCGGTGCGGCCCGCCCCACTCTCCGCATTTCCCCGAGCAACGCGACGGCCGCCGAGTACATCACCTACCCCAAGGATGATTCCACCCGCATCGAGCCCGGCTTCCAGATCGGCGGACCTCTGAAGAGCGAGAAGCTCTGGTTCTTCGCCGGCTACCAGCCCGCGATCATCGACACCGACCGCACGGTCACCCCCGCCAGCTCTTTCAACACCGGCGCCGCCACCATCTCAAAGTCCCAGAAGTCCACGGTCCACTACCTGACCTCGAACATCACCGCTCAGCTCTCGCAGAAGTTCCGGGCCCGCATCGCCTACAACCGGAGCACCTCGAAGACCGAGGGCCTTCTTCCCGCGCTCGGCGGCACCTCGGCGGCGACTTCGAACTTCGACGTCACCTCCACGTTTCCCAACCAGTCCATCTCGGGCAACGTTGACTACGTCCGCACCTCGTCGCACTTCATGAGCGTCCGCGGCGGTTACTACCTCTCCGATGCCAAGGACGAAGGCATCTTCCAGGGTCCCCGCTACCTCTTCAGCGTGGGCAATGTGGGCCAGGCCGGTGTGCCCGTGCAGTTCCAGCAGGCGACCAACTACTCCACGGTTCCCACCAACACCTCGCGTCAGTTCGACAAGCAGAAGCGTCTGAGCCTCCAGTTCGACAACTCGAATTTCTTCACCGCCAAGGGCCAGCATGCCTTGAAGTTTGGAGTTCAGCTCGACCGAGTGGGCAACGAAGTTCTCCGCGGCGAAACCGGCAATCTGGTCCGCCTTCAGTGGAACCGCACCCTCGGTGGTCAGCGGGGCACCTACGGCTACTACCAGGTCCGCAGCAACGGCGTGAACCCGAAGCTCGGCTTCGTCACCCAGGGCGACGTCAGCAGCAACAACATCGGTCTGTTCATCCAGGATGCCTGGTCGGTCAACGATCGCCTCACCCTCAACCTCGGCCTGCGCAGCGAGCGTGAGGATGTTCCGTCCTACACCTCGGCCGACGGCACCCTGCCGGTGGCCATCCATTTCTCCTTCAAGGAGAAGCTGGCTCCGCGTCTCGGCGCGGCATGGGACGTCAAGGGCGACGGCAAGTGGAAGGTGGCCGCCAGCTGGGGCGTCTTCTACGACATCACCAAGCTCGAAATGCCCCGTGGCAGCTTCGGCGGCGACAAGTGGCTCGAGTACTACTACACCCTCGACACCCCCGACTGGACCAACCTGGTTGGCAGCGCGGGCTGCCCGCCTGCCTGCCCCGGCACGCTCCTTCGCGGACCGATCGACTTCCGTCACGCCAGCAACTCCCCCGGCGCCAATACTGTCGATCCGGACATGAAGCCCTTCAAGCTCCAGGAAGCCGTGGTCGGCATCGAGCACGAGTTCTCGTCCAAGGTCTCCCTCTCCGCTCGTTACGTCCACAAGCAGATCGACACCGCGATTGAAGACATCGGCTCCCTCGACGCTCAGGGGAACGAGATCTACACCATCGGCAACCCGGGCTTCGGCGCGGCGGCTCAGACCGGTTTCGGCCCTGCCTTCCCCAAGGCGGTTCGCGACTACGACTCCGTCGAGTTCACCTTCAACAAGCGGATGGCCGACAATTGGAGCCTTCGCGCGAGCTACCTCTGGAGCCGCCTGTACGGCAACTACTCCGGTCTCGCCCAGTCCGACGAGAACGGCCGCACCAGCCCCAACGTCGGTCGTGGTTTCGACTACCCGCTCATGGCCTTCGGCCAGGACGGAAAGCCGGTCTACGGCGTGCTCGCCACCGACCGCCCGCACCAGTTCAAGACCCAGTTCGTCTACGACACGTTCGTGACCGCGGGCCTGAACTTCTACGCCGCCTCCGGCATCCCCATCACGCGTGAAGCGGCGATGGTCACCGGCAGCGGTTTCCCCATCCAGTATCTGGGCCGCAACAGCGATGGCCGGACCCCGTTCTTCACCCAGCTGGATCTGTTCCTCCAGAAGGAAATGAAGCTCTCGGGCAACAAGCGGATCGTGTTCAACGTGAACGTGCTCAACCTTCTCGACCAGGACACCGTGACCAACCGGAACCCCACGTATCTGGGCTCCGGTCAGCAGGTGAACATCGGCGAGGCTGAGTTCTTCAAGGGCTTCGACGCTCAGGCCCTGATCGCCGCTCAGAAGCTGGTCCTGAACCCCCTGTTCCTCAAGGACAGCGAGTTCCAGGATGCCCGCGCCATCCGCATCGGAGCGAAGTTCATCTTCTAAGGAGCCCTTCTGGTCCTTAGACCAGGCGCTTCCTGCAACGCACCGCAGGGAGCGCCTTTTTTGTTGCCCCACTTTGCTACACTTCCAAGTCGAACCCTCGAAAGGAAAATACTCACCATGAACATTGTTGAGCGCCTCGTTGGCGACGTGACCATCATCGACCTCCAGGGCAAAATCATGATCGGTGAAGGCGACGAGGCCTTGCGCGATGCCGTGACCAAGGCCATCGACTCCGGCAAGACCAAGCTCGTCCTCAACCTGGCCGAGGTTCCCTACGTGGATTCCGCAGGACTCGGCGAACTCGTGCGCTGCTACAGCACGGTGAACAAGAAGGGCGGCAAGCTCAAGCTCCTGAACCTCACCAAGAAGATCCAGGACCTGCTCGCCATCACCAAGCTCCTCACTGTCTTCGAGACGTTCGACTCGGAGGATGAGGCCGTCAAGAGCTTCGCTTGATTCTCTCGGCCCCTGCGGCCGGAATACTGGCGTCGAGAACCCGCGGCCTGGCCGCGGGTTTTCTGTTTTCCTGCTCAGGCTCATAGGCCATGACCGCCTTCCTTCGCGCCCTGCGACCGCACCAATGGACGAAGAATCTCCTCGTCTTCGCGGCTCTGCTCTTTTCGAAACACCTCTTCGAGCCCGAGCCGTTTTTTCGCGCGTCCCTGGCCTTCGTGGCTTTTTGCGGACTGGCCGGGGCGGTCTATCTGTGGAACGATGTCGCCGACATCGAGCGGGACCGGTTGCATCCCCGAAAGAAGCTGCGACCTCTGGCCGCGGGCGAACTCTCGATCCGGGCCGCCACTCTGGGCGCCCTGTCTCTGGTGGTCCTGGCGTTGTCCCTGTCCTTCTGGCTCGATGCCCGTCTCGGTCTGTGCGCGGCCTCCTACCTGGCTCTCAATCTCGCGTACTCATTCGGTCTCAAGCACGTGGTCATCCTGGACGTCCTGTGCATCTCCCTGGGTTTCGTCCTGCGCGCTCTCGCCGGGGGGTACGCCATTGATGTCCCGGTCACCGAGTGGCTGCTCGTCCTCGCCCTGCTCCTCGCCCTGTTCCTGGCTCTGGCCAAGCGGCGACACGAGATCACCTCGCTTTCCGAAAGCGCCACCGGCCACCGGGCCATCCTGGCCGAATACTCGCCCTACCTCATCGACCAGATGACCTCGGTGGTCACGGCCTCGGTGGTCACGGCCTATGCCTTCTACACCCTCTCTCCCGAGACGGTGCAGAAGTTCGGAACCGCGAAACTCTCCTGGACTCTGCCCCTCGTGCTCTACGGGATCTTTCGCTATCTTTACCTCGTCCACCAGAAGGAGCGGGGCGATTCCCCCACCGACATGCTCCTGACCGACCGTCCCCTGCTCGCCACCGTGGCGCTGTGGGTGGCCCTGGTGATCGCGATCGTCTACACCGCTCAAGGTGTAGCCACCCCGCTCGGAGTTCCAAGATGAGTATCGAGATCGAATCCAAAGAAGTCGACGTTCGCCAGATCATGAAAGAGATCCGCGAACGCATCGCCGAGAAGAAGCGGGGTCTTTATACCGACGAGGAAATCCGCGAGATCGCCGAGCGCAAGCTCGAAGCCGTGCTCGAGGCCCGCCAGTTCAATCCCGATTTCCTCAAGGACTTCAAAACCAAGTCCGAGGTCTGGAACTACTCGTTCAACCCCGAAACCATCTACAAGACGAGCCGCGGCGGCGTGGGGGGATTTCTGGGCAGCGTCCGTAAGGTCTTAAAGCCCATCCAGAAGCTCTTCTGGAACCCCACCCCGATGATCGCCGCCCTCTCCCGCCAGTCCGACCTGAACCTCTACACCGTGCAGATGCTGCACAACCTCACCCTGGAACTGACCCGCCTGAATCTCGAGGTGCAGGAGCTGCGGGCCCGATTGCAGCAGACCGACGCGAGCCTCGAGGAATTGCGGAAGCGCGAACGCGCTCTCGAGTCTCTGGCGGTGTTGAAGGACGACACCAAGCCCGCTTCCTGAATGACGGGAAAACTGAAGCTCGGTTTCGTGGTCCAGCGGTACGGCCTGGAGATCGCGGGAGGGGCCGAATACCACTGCCGCCTCATCGCCGAGCTTCTGCGCGACCACGCCGAGGTGGAGGTGTTCACCACCTGCGCTCTCGACTACGTCGAGTGGAAGAACCACTACGCGGAGGGCCCGGCCGTCCTCAACGGTGTGCGCGTCCATCGCTTCAAGGTTGAGCAGCAGAGGGAGATCCTTCGCTTCGCCGCGCTCTCGGCGACGATCGCCTCCCCCGAACACACGCGCGCCGACGAAGAGGCCTGGATGGACGCCCAGGGCCCTTACTCGAAGGCGCTGCGGGATGAGGTGATGCGGGTGGCTGCGGAAGGCCGGTGCGATGCCCTCATCTACTTTTCCTACCGCTACTGGACGACCTGCAGGACACTCGCGCCCTCGCGCACCCCGGCGATCCTGGCCCCCACCGCCGAGGACGATGGCCTTTACCGCCTTGCCCTCTTTCGCCCCCCTTTCGACGCCGTGGCCCAGTTCGCCTTCAACAGCGTCGAGGAGCGGGAGATGCTGGAGACCGCGGTGGGCCGCGCGCTGCCCGGCGAAATCGTGGGTGTGGGGTCCGCCCTGCCCGTCGCGGTGGACGGCGAGGCGTTCCGGAAACGTCATGCGATCGAGGGCCCGTTTCTTCTATACGTGGGGCGGATCGACCTCAACAAGGGCTGTCCCGAGCTTTTCCAGCACTTCCTCCGCTACCGGCAGGAGACAGGCTCGAGCCTGAAGCTGGTCTTGATTGGCCGGGCTCTGTTGCAGCTGCCGAAAGACGATTCCATCCGCTCCCTTGGCTTCCTGCCCGACGAAGAGAAGTGGGATGCCCTCGACGCCTGCCTGGCCCTGGCCATCCCGTCGCGCCTGGAGAGTCTGTCGATGGTCACTCTCGAGTCCTTCCACGCCGAGCGGCCGGTGGTGGCGAACGCTCACTGCGCCGTCCTGCGTGGTCAGTGCAGACGCTCGGGCGGGGGCCTCTACTACGCGAATTACGACGAGTTTCGCGAGGTCCTGAGCGTGCTCGAGGCCGATCCCGATCTGCGCGCGCGCATGGGCCGGGCCGGGCACGCCTATTTCGAGACGCATTACGCCTGGCCGGTGATCCTCGAGAAGTACCTGAGGCTCATCGCGGCCGCGCGTCGGAACCACGCGGCATGAAGCCCCGGGCCATTCATCAGGTCCTCGCCGCCCTAGCCTACGGCGACGCCATCGGCAACGAGGCTCTCGCGATCCGCAAACACCTGCGCGGGCTGGGCATCGAGTCCGAGATCTTCGCGGAGAAGGTGCACCCGAAGATGGCGGGGCTTGCTCACTCCCTCTCCGAATACGAGGAAGCGGCGAGAGGCGACACCTTGTGCCTCTTTCACTTCTCGATCGGCAGCGCGGCCTCGTCGCTCGTCTACCATCGGCGGGATCCTCTGATCTGCGTGTATCACAACATCACCCCCGCGGAGTTCTTCTTTCCCTTCCACCCTCACCTGGCGAGACTCTGCCATCACGGGAAGCGTGAGCTGATCGCTTTCGCCGAGCGGTCGTCCCTGGGCCTCGGCGACAGCGAGTTCAACCGCAAGGAGTTGGTGGAAGCCGGCTTCAATCCGACCGGCGTCCTTCCCATCGTTCTTGACTGGGACCGTTATGCCGAGCAGCCGAGTCCGGTGATGGAAAGACGTCTCGCCGGCTTTTCGGGACCCACCGTTCTCTTCGTGGGCCGGATCGTGCCCAACAAGAAGATCGAGGATCTGCTGACTTCGTTCGCGGCTTTCCAACGTCACCACCAGCCGGAAAGCCGGTTGGTCCTGGTCGGGGACACCATTGGCCACGAGCGCTACCTGCGTCGCCTTCTCGAACTCACCCGCTCCCTCCGCCTGCGCAACGTCATCTTCACCGGCCAGGTGACGCAGGGCGATCTGATCGCCGCGTACCGCAGCGCCCAGGCCTTCCTCTGCCTGTCGGAACACGAGGGCTTCTGCGTGCCCCTGCTCGAGGCCATGCACTTCGGCCTGCCCGTGGTGGCTTTCGATGCCGCCGCGGTTGGCGAGACCATGGCCGGAGGCGGCGTCCTGCTCGACGATAAGGACCCCCGCTTGGTGGCTGCCACCCTCGACCTCGTCCTGACCGACGAGGGCTTCAGAAGCCGTGTCCTCGCCTCGCAGCAGCGCACCCTGGCCGCGGCTCGGGCCATCGACTTCGGGGCGCTCCTCGAGGCGCACATCGCCACCGCGGTCGAATCTTCGGGGCGCGCGAGATGAAGATCCGCGAGGTTCACCAGATCGTGGCCGCCCTGTCGCCCGGCGACGCGGTGTGCAACGAGGCCCTTGCTTTCCAGCGCCTTCTGCGCGCGCGGGGGTACGCAAGTGAGATCTACGCGGGCATTCTGGCCCCGGAGATGACCGCGTTCGGCAAGCCTTTCTCGGAGTATCCCGAAAACGGAGAGTTGCGCGGTGCGATCTCGATTTTCCACTTCGCCATCGGCAACCCCGTGGTCCAGGGCGTCCTGCGTCGGACCGAGCCCTTGATCCTGCGCTACCACAATGTGACCCCTCACGAGTTCTTCCTCGGCTTCAACGGCCACCTCGTGGGCCTTTGTTACCACGGAGCCCGGAGCCTCCCGGAGTTCGTGCCGCGCACCACCCTGGCCCTCGCGGTGAGCGAGTTCAATCGTCTCGATCTCGAACGCGCGGGCTTCGAGCGCACCGCCGTGCTTCCCCTGGCTCTGAATCGGGTGGCCCTCGACGAACCGCCCGATCCGGTGGTGACCAGCCGCTTCGGCGACGCCCGGAAGAACCTGCTCTTCGTGGGCCGGGTGGCGCCCAACAAGAAGATCGAAGACCTGATCCGCGCCTTCTGCGCCTATCAGCGCTACGTCGAGCCGGAAAGCCGGCTGTTCGTGGTGGGGGAGGGCCGCGGCTTCGAGAACTACACAAGGCGGCTCGCCGAACTGGTGAGCCACCTGCGCATCGACGAGGTCGTGTTCACCGGCGCCGTCACCCAGAGCGAGCTGAACGCCTATTACCGCCTGTCCCATGGCTTCCTCTGTCTCTCTGAACACGAGGGCTACGGCGCCCCACTCATCGAGGCCATGACCTTCGGCCTTCCCGTGATCGCCTACGACGCCGGTGCGATCCGCGAGACCCTGCAGGGCGGAGGCATTCTGCTCGACGATAAGAAGCCTGAAGAGATCGCCGAACTCCTCGGCCTGGTGATGTCGCCAGGGTCCCTGCGCGAGGCCGTGCTCAAGACTCAGGCCACGGCCCTTGAGAAGATCCGCTCCGTGGATATCGGCCGCCGACTGGACGACGCCCTCTTCGTGGTCGAGAGCGCGCGATGACCGGAGCGAAACCCGTCGATGTGACGCGCATCGTGGATGACATCCGCGATGAGATCGCGCGTCGGCGTGCCGCGGGCGACCTGACAACCGAAGACATCGAGTGGCTCCTCGATCGCCGTCTGAGAACAAGCATCGCCAAGGCCCGGATCGACCCCAGTCTCGCCGCCCGGATGCTGCATGAAAGCCACGACTGGAACACCGACACCGGCTATGAAATCCGCACCCGGCGCCCTGGCTTCGTGGGCGCCCTGCTGCGGGCCGCCAAGTTCGTGGTGCGCCCCTTCGTGCGCCTCTACACCGATCACATTCTGAATCGGCAGAGCCAGCTCAATCTCGCCATGTGGCACGTGCTGCTCGATTCGGTTGAGCACAGCGCCACTCTCGAGATGGAGGTCCGCAAACTCCGCCAGGAAGTCCAGGATCTGAAGGACCGTCCTTGAAGCTCGCCCTGGTCATTCATCGTTACGGCGATTCGGTCGCGGGCGGGTCGGAGGCTCACGGCCGGGGTCTTGCCAACGAACTCGCGAAGAACCACGAGGTGGAGATTCTCACCACCACCGCGCGCGACTATCTCTCCTGGAAGAACGAGTTCGAGGCGGGGGAGTCCTTGGTCGACGGCCTTCGCGTGACGAGATACCCGGTGAAGAAGTCCCGCGACCTCGGCCGGTTCGCCGCGGTTTCGGATCACGTGTTCAATGAGCCGCACGACCGCGCTGACGAGGAGCGGTGGATCGTGGAGAACGGGCCCCTCTGTCCCGAGTTGGTGGAAGCGATTGGCAACCGCGCCGACGTGGACTTCTTCCTCTGCTATTCCTATCGCTACTACACGGGAGTGAAGGGCGCGCTGGCCGCGGGTGAACGCGCGATCCTCGTGCCCACAGCGGAAGAAGACGACGCCATCCGGCTGTCGGTTTTCGCCGATCTCTTTCGCGCCGTCCGGGGCTTCCTCTACCTGACCCCTGAGGAGAAGGACCTCATCGAACGGGCCGCGGGTCGTCCCCTGACCGCGCCATCGCGGGTGATCGGCAGCGGTCTCAACGTTCTGACCGCGGGTCCCGCGCCGCGGCAGAAGATGGGCGTGCCCGACTCGTATGCCCTCTACGTCGGTCGCATCGACCGCAACAAAGGTGTCGACACACTGTTCCGCTACTACCTCTGGCTCGCGGAGGAGTGGCCCGACTGTCCGCCCCTCTTGCTCGTCGGCCATCCCGTGCTCGACATTCCCTCTCACCCCAAAATCCGCCATCTCGGCTACGTCTCCGATGACGAAAAGTCCTCCCTGATCGAGGGAGCCTCGGTGGTCCTGATGCCGAGCCGCTACGAAAGCCTTTCGATGATCGTGCTCGAAGCGTGGGCGCTCGGCCGGCCCGTGCTTGCCAATGCCGGCTGCGCGGTGCTCGAAGGCCAGTGCCGCCGCAGCAACGGCGGCCTCTATTACCGCGACTACGCCGAGTTCCGTCTCATGCTCCGTCGCCTCATGGGCGAGAAAGCGTTGCGCGAGACCCTTGGAGCCCAGGGGCAGGCGTACGTCACCGCCCACTACTCCTGGGAGCGGGTGGCCCGGGCAACCACCGACCTCCTGCTCGAACTCGGTCGGGGGAGTCGCAGCGCATGACCCGTCGGGTCGATCAGTGGGTGCCGGCCCTCCATCGCGGCGATGCCATCGGCGATTCCACCATCCTCATGCGTGAGGCCCTCATCTCCTGGGGCTACGTCTCGGACATCTACACCTACAACCAGGATCAGGGCGTCTCCGCGATTCCCTTCGACCAGTGGCGGGAGGGGGCGACTTCGGACATCGTCATCTTCCATTACCCCATGGGTTCGCCCATGAACGACCGCTTCGCGCGCCTTCTCTGTAAGCGTGTGCTGCTGTACCACAACATCACCCCGCCCCACTTCTTCGCCTCATGGGACAAGGAGATCCAGAAGATCCTCCGTCTGGGCCGGGAAGGTCTGGCCGTCCTGCCGTCCGTCACCACCCTGGCTCTCGGCGACAGCGAGTTCAACCGCGCCGAACTCGAGAGCCTCGGGTTCGCGCCCACGGGCGTGCTTCCCATCGCCATCGACTTCGGGCGCTACCGGACCCCGGCCAATCGGGCGATCAAGAAGCGCTACGCGGATGCGCGGACCAACCTGCTGTTCGTGGGGCGGATCGCTCCGAACAAGCGGCACGACAATCTCCTCCGTGTGCTCGCGTACTACAAGAAGAAGATCTCGCCCGCGGTCCGCCTTCTCGCGGTGGGCAAGCTCCCGCGACGGGAAACCGGCATGGGAGTGGCGATCGAGGCCCATTATCTCGACGCGCTGATAAGGCTCTACTCGAATCTGGGTATCGAACCCTCGGACGTGGTCTTCACCGACGGCGTCACCCACGATGAACTTCTCGGCTACTACGAGAGCGCGGACGTCTTCGTATCGATGTCCGAACACGAGGGCTTCGGCGTGCCTCTGGTCGAGGCCATGCTGAAACGCGTGCCCGTCATCGCCCTCAAGGGCACGGCCGTCGGAGAAACCCTGGGCGAAGCCGGCCTTCAGTTCGACAAGGCCGACATCGTCGAGTTCGCGGAGGCGGCGGCGTTGCTCGCCGCCCCCGGGCCCGCGCGCGAGGCGGTTCTGCGCAGCCAGGACCGGCGCGTTCTCGATTTCGCCACCGAGGCCACCTTCCGCAAGCTGCGGGATGTGGTGGAGAGCCTTTGATGCCGCGCTCTGTGGCTTTGGTCGTACAGCGGTACGGCTCCGATCTCGTCGGCGGATCGGAAACGTTGGCCCGCGCTTACGCGGAACGACTGATCGGACGTGGCTTCGCGATAACCGTTTACACCACCACCGCGCGCGATTACGTGACCTGGCGGTCCGAATACCCCGCCGGGGAGTCCGCTGAAAACGGCGTGCGGATCCTGCGTTTCGCGCCGGAGCGCGAACGCGATCTGCAGGCCTTCAACGCTCTGGCCGAGCCGATGTACACCCGGCCGACCACGGCCGAGGACGAAAGGGCCTTCCTCGAGGCCCAGGGTCCCCTGACGCCTGCGCTGGTCGACGCGCTCCGCTCGGATCTGGGCCGCTATGAGGCGGTGCTCTTTCTCACGTACCTTTACTACCCGACGGTCGAGGGCATCCGCGTGGCCGGCGACAAAGCGGTCTTCATCCCCACCGCGCACGACGAACCGCCCCTGCGCTTCGGGATGTTCAAGCGCGTGTTCGAGGGCGTGCGCAGTTATGCCTTCTGCTCGGCTCCCGAGGCGCGCCTCGTGGCTTCGCGGTTCGATCTGTCGCGGTGTTCACAGGATGTGGTGGGCATCGGCGTCGATCCGCCCGAGCCCACCGATGTTGAGGAGTACCGGATCCTGCGCGGCATCGAACGCCCGTATCTTCTCTACGCGGGACGGATCGACGCGGGCAAAGGCTGCGACGAGATGCTCCGGTTCTACGAGCGGGCCCAGGCCGAAATCATGGGCTGCCCGGATCTCCACCTGATCGGCAAACTGGCGATGGAATTGCCGCGCATTCCGCGCCTGCGACACCTCGGGTTTGTCTCCGAGGCCGACAAACGCGCGGCCATGGCGGGGGCCGAGGCGCTGATCTGTCCGAGCCCGTACGAGAGCCTGTCGATCACACTGCTCGAGGCCATGTCGCAGGGCACGCCCGTGCTCGCGTCCTCGCGTTCCGACGTCCTCGTCGATCACTGTCTCAAGAGCCAGGCCGGTCTTGTTTATGGCGACCCAGAGGAGTTCACGGAAACCGTGCGCCGCCTGGTGCTCGACGAGCCGCTGCGACGCGCCCTGGGCCGGAACGGGGAGCGTTACGCCCTCACCGAGTTCTCATGGGAGAGCGTGCTGGACCGCCTGGTCAGGCAGATCGACGCGGCTTCGCGCTCGTAGGGGAGCCTACTTGGTCGCGCGGAGACGTTCGAGGACTATGTCCGTCGCCTGGGGGCCTTTGATGACCGCGGCGGCGGCGGCGATCTGCTGAATCGCCTGCTCGACCACCTCGACTCCGGCTCCGCGTTCGATAGCGAGGCGCGCCGCGATCACGTGCTTCTGGACCACCGCTTCGCCGCCCGCGCCGAGCAGGGCCACCGCGGTATCGCGGATGCGCAGAAGCCGCTGGATGAACTCGAGGCTCGCCTGAGGCATGCTGCCGGGCGGGATGGTGGCCTGACGCGGCAGGGAAGCCGTGGCGGGGCGGGCGGTGGGGCCGGTGCCGGTTGCCGGTGCCGCGGGAGCAGGCGCCGGAGGGCGCGGAGGGGCAGGCGCGGCCGCCGGTTCCTTGAGGCGGATCAGATTGGTGGCGATCAGGCCGTAGAGGATTTTGCAGGCGTCGAAGGTGGAGTGGCTCGAAGCGTTGGCAATGGCCTTGATCGAGCGGCGGCCATCGATCTTGGAGAGGATCAGCCACTCGCTGGTGTTCAGGTTGATCTGTCCTTCCCGGCCTTCGGGAATGACGAACTCGGGAACCAGGTCCATCGAAGGGACCTTCTTCTGCAGCACCCGCCATTCATCGAGTCGGCGCGCCGCTTCCATCAAGAGGTTGGTGTTCGTCTTCGTGATGGTGTTCGCGGCCACGGAGGCGCCGGTCTCGAAGAAGAACTCGCCCTTGCTCCAGATGGCGAGCTGGTAGACCGCTTCTTCGCCGGAGAGATCCTCGACCTGGGCGTGGACGATCTTGCCCTCGTGGATGTAGATCTGACCTTTGATGTCTCCGTCGGTCAGGTGAAAGCAGCCGGTCTTCCCGGACGAGGAGACCAGCTGGACGACATCGGGCAGCGGGAGCTCGGAGAGGGAACCTTGGAAACTCATCGGGGGGTCTTAGGACACTTTCTTCGTGACGAGAATGTGGAAATCAGGCTACAAGGCGGCTTGGGGGCTGTCAAACAAGGACCCGATCACGGGCGGCCGAAGGTCTCCGCCCCGGCCAGACGCGCGACCACCGTGTCCTGTCCGAGGCATTCCAGCAGATCGAAGAGCGGCGGTCCCACCGACACGCCGGAGACCACGGTCCGGGAGCCGTTGATCAGCAAGCCGGCCTTGATCCCCAGTTCGTCGGCCAGTTTCCGGAGTTCGACCTCCGCGGTTTCCTTGTTGAATTCGGGGATCGACTTGAATCGCTGGGACAGTTCCACCAGCCATTGACGCACGCCCGGGTCTTTGTCGACGTTCTTCTGCACGGCCACGGGGTCGACATCGAAGGTCTTGTCGAAAAAGGCGCGACCCATGCCGGAGAAGTCCTTGAGGGTTATGAAGCGCGGCCGCAGCAGGTCGACCGCTTTGCGGAACCAGTCGCGGCGGTTCCAACCTTCGGCCCACGATTCGTCCCACAGGCCCGCCCCCTTGAGCTCGGCCTCGACCATGGGGAGGAGAGAGTCGATGGGCATCCGGTTCATGTGCTCGGAGTTCAGGTGCAGGGCCTTGCGATCGGTCCACTGCCTCGGATCGCTCTCCGAGAAATTCACGATGGCGTTGCCCCGCGACACGCCAGCGAGGGTGAAGGCCTCGATCAGCTCGGAGGTAGTGAAGAACTCCTTGTCGGTTCCCGAGGACCAGCCGATGAGGGCGAGGAAGTTGCGGAAGGCCTCAGGGATGAAGCCCTTGTCGCGATAGGTAGTCACCGACACGACCTCGCCATGCTTCCGTTTGGAGAGCTTGGCCCGGTCGGGCGCGTTGATCAGGGGGAGATGGGCGAACTCGGGCGGCTTCTTGCCCAGGGCCTCGTAGATCAGGATCTGCTTGTGGGTGTTCGAGAGATGGTCCTGGCCGCGGATCACGTGGCTGATGACCATGTGGATGTCGTCGCACACCACCACGAAGTTGTAGAGCGGCGAACCATCCGGGCGCAGCAGGGCGAAGTCTTCGGTGTCCTTGTGCTTGCGCTCCTGGGTGCCGTACACCCCATCCTCGAAAACCGTGGCTCCGTCGCCTTCGGGGACGAGGAAGCGCAGGGTGAAGGGCTCGCCCTTGGCCGCGCGCGCGTCGGACTCTTCTTTGGACAGCAGGCGCGAGGGCATATCCCGCTGCCAGGGGCGCTTCTCCGCGTCGGCCTGTTTGCGCTGGGCCTCCATCTCGGCCGCGGTGGCGAACGAACGGTAGGCCTTCCCCGCGGCCAGAAGTTCGGCCGCCACCTGTTTGTGACGCTCCACACCGTCGCTCTGCAGGAACGGACCTTCATCCCAGTCAAGACCGAGCCATTTCAGGCCCTCGAGGATGCTTTTGGTGTTGTCATCGGTCGACCGCTCTTTGTCGGTGTCCTCGATGCGGAGGATGAACGTGCCCCCGTACTTCTTGACGTACAGCCAGTTGAAAAGCGCGGTGCGTCCGCCCCCGATGTGCAGGTAGCCGGTGGGAGAGGGGGCGAAGCGAACACGAATGGCGGGGGAGCTCATGAGGTACCCGCCATTTTAGCGGGCGGCGGGCGCTTTACCTTCGGGCGCCATTCGGGCCATTAGGTACGATTGGAACAATCGCCGCGGATTGTCGTTCTATAGTTTGAACCGAAGGTGTGCCAGAGAACCCCATGACCCATGCTCTTGAGTTGAAGAATGTCCGCAAGGCCTACCAGGGCCATGTGGCGGTCGCCGGACTCGACCTCGAAGTGCCGAAAGGATCGGTCTTTGGCCTGCTCGGCCCAAACGGCGCGGGCAAGACCACGTCCATCCGCATGGCCATGGACATCATCGGCCCCGACACCGGCGAAGTCTTGATCCTGGGCCGCAAGGCCGACAAGGCCCTGCGGAATCGCATCGGCTACATGCCCGAGGAGAGGGGCCTCTACCAGAAGATGGTGGTGGAAGAACTTCTCGTCTTCATGGCCGAACTGAAAGGCGTCAAGCCCGCCGAATCGAAGCGGCGCATGATGCCCTGGCTCGAGAAGCTCGGCCTTGGGGGCTGGCACAAGAAGAAGGCCAACGAACTCTCCAAGGGCATGCAGCAGAAGGTGCAGTTCATCCAGACCCTGCTCCACGACCCGGACATTCTGATCCTCGACGAACCCATGAGCGGCCTCGACCCTGTCGGCACCAACGTGATGCGGGACGCCATGATCGAGTTGTCTCGGGCGGGCAAAACCCTGATCGTCAGTTCCCACCAGATGGCTACGGTCGAGCAGATGTGCGACCGGGTGGTGCTGATCAACAAGGGCCACAAAGTTCTCGACGGTCGGGTGGCCGAGATCAAGGCGAGCTACGGCAAGAACACGCTGGTCCTGGCCTTCGAGGGCGACGGCTCATTCCTGAAAACCCTGCCCGGCGTGGCGTCGGTCAACGACCACGGCCGCTACGCCGAACTCCGGCTGGGGCCGGGAGCCGACGCGCAGGCCATCCTTCGGGCCGCGAGCGACAAACTGAAGATCACCAAGTTTGAAGTGGTCGAACCTTCCCTGCACGACATCTTTATCGAACGCGTCACCGAGGTGCCCGCATGAGCGACATTCTGGTCATCGCGAAACGCGAGTTCATTGAACGCGTTCGCACCAAGGCCTTCGTTATCGGCACCATCCTCGGGCCCATCTTCATGGCCGGAATCATGATCGTGCCGGCCCTCATGGCCCGCAACCTCGCCAAGTCGGTGTCCGTCACCGTGATCGATGCCGAGGGCTCGCTGCGCGCGCTGGTCGAGGAAAGCCTGTCCGGCGATGCGGAGCCGCAGGCGGCAAGCGGCGGAACCCCTCTGGGCCGGCGCGATCAAGGCACAACCAAATTCGTCATCAAGCCCGCCGAAGGCGCCGATATCGCGGCGCAGCGAGAAGCGGCCAAACAGGCGGTCCTCAAGGGCACGCTCGACGCCTACGTGGTTCTCCCTCCCGATGTCCTCACCGAATCGAAGGCGGAGTACTACGCCAAGAGTGTCACCGACTTCGAAGGGATCCGCGCCGTCGACCGGGCCATCGAGAAGGCCGTCTTCTTCAAGCGGATCAGTTCCGCCGGCATCGATCCGGCCCACGTGGCCGCCCTCACCCGTCCCCTCGACCTGAAGCGGCTCCGCGTCAGCGACAAGGGCGAAACCGAGGACCGCGGGGTTTCGTTCTTCCTCTCCCTGATCCTGGTCATGATGATCTACGTGGGCACCCTCATGTGGGGCCAGGTGGTGATGACCGGCGTTATCGAGGAGAAGACCAACCGGGTGGTGGAAGTCATCGTGTCCTCCACCACGCCCCGCAATCTCCTGTTCGGGAAACTCGTGGGAGTGGGCGGAGCGGGCTTGCTCCAGTTCGGCATCTGGATCCTCGCCCTTCTCGGGGTGTCGCTCGCCTCGGGGTCGATGGCGTTCCTCTCCGGTGTCGACCTGCCGGAAATCAACCCTGTGCTCATCGCCGCGTTCCCCATCTTCTTCCTGCTCGGTTTCTTCCTCTACGCCTCGCTCTACGCCGCCATCGGCTCCGCGGTGAACACCATCCAGGAAGCCCAGAACTTCATCTTCCCGGTGATGCTGCCCATCATCCTCGCCATGGTGTGCTGGCCGGTGGTGATGCGCGCTCCCGACTCGAATCTCTCGGTGATCCTGTCGCTCATCCCCTTCATGACTCCGATTCTGATGTTCCTGCGCATGAGCGTGCTGATGCCTCCGGTCTGGCAGATCGCGCTGTCCATCGTGCTCACGAGCCTCACCATCGCTCTCGTGATCTGGATCGCCGCGCGCATCTATCGCGTGGGCATCCTGATGTACGGCAAGCCCCCGAACTTCCCCGAGATGGTCCGCTGGGTGCGGCACGGCTAAACACGAGAAGCGGCGGCGGGGGCCCCAGAGCCTTACGCCGGTTTCATGGCGAAGCCCGTATGGAAGCGGGCGGGATTGAAAGGCGTGAGGTCATGGCCGGGATCCGCGCCCAGGGCCAGGGCCGCCGCCATTTCACCGACCAGGGGCCCCAGAAGGATGCCGTTTCGGAACAGGCCCCCGGCCACGATGATGCCTTCGGCCGATCCCTTTCCGATCACGGGAAGGCCGTCGGGCGTGGCAGGCCGAAACCCGATCCAGGTCTCGACGACCGACGCCTGTTTGGTGGAGGGAGCGATTCCCGTGGCGATGGCGAGGACGCGCGAGATGCCCTCGACGGTGACCCGCGCGTCGAAGCCCGCCTCTTCCATTGTGCTGCCCACGATGAGCCGAAAGTCGCCCCGCGGCACGATGTACCCGTGATTCCCGTAGACCACGTGTCGGACGTGAGGACCACCCACGAGCGACAGCATGTGCCCTTTCACTGGACGCAGCGGAGGGCACGGCGAGTCGCCCTCGAGTTGTGAGCCCCAAGCGCCAAGGGCGTTGATGAGGGTTTTCACTTCGATGCGCTCGTTGTCCGTTCGCACTGCCACCAGCCGTCGCTCGCGGGTTTCTACCCCGCGTAGCGCCGTGTACTCGCGAATCTCCACGCCCAGGCTCATCGCCAGCGTCTTCAAGGCTTCGAGCAGCCGGCCATTGTCGACGCGGTGATCGTCAGGGAAAAGGGCGGCGGCAATGGCATCGGGGTGGGCCGCGGGTTCGAGCCGGGCGATGTCCTCACGCGAGACCATCACCGCGCGTAGTCCCTGCTTTCGCTGGGCCTCCGTGAGGGCTGTCAGTCTCGCCTCATCCTCGCGGGCGAAGGCCAGAGACAACACACCTTCGCGATGGTGCTCGACCGAACGACCGGTTTCGCGCTGCAGTTCTTCGGCCAGATGAACATGGCGGTCGCGCGCGCGCAGGGCGAGAGCGAGCAGTGGAGAGTTGGGTGGCGCCTCGGATTGGGGGGAGAGGATGCCGCCCGCCGCGGAGCTTGCCTCCGAGCCGGCCCGGTCGCGGTCGAAGACGAGGCACCGCGCCCCGCGACGCGCCAGTTCGCAGGCCGCCGAAAGGCCGACGATTCCAGCGCCGGCCACGACCACATCAGGGGAGATCCGGGTCATGCGATTGTTTTTGAGGAGGAGTGGTGCGGTCGTCCGTCCCGCGGGTCGGCTGCTTATTCCAGGTGATTCGCGGCCAGCAGGGTGCCAATGACCTTGTAGACCCAGAAGGAACAGCGTCCGGATTCCTTCTCGAGATCTTCGATCGAAGCGCCCTTCTTGAGGCGCGCGAAAACGTCCTGGGCGGGGGCGAGGCTCTCCGCATCGGTCCAGGTCAACTCGGCGGACTTCGCTTTGTAGACCTTCTTGCGATCGGTGAGCCGCTCCTGCAGAAGCGGGAGTTCGTCGGACATCCGGATCGATTCCATCAGGAGCGAAATGCCGGGCAGGGTGATGTCGATGCGCTGCTGTTCTTCGACTTCGCGGCTGGTGAAGGCGAACTCGCCCTCGGGCTTCGACTGGAACAGCTGGAACACCGCGTCGTCGCCTTTGAGCTGCTGAAACTGGGCGCGCACGATGTTGCCCTTGAAGAAAACAATCTCCGACACCCGCTCGTGTTTGAGCGAGCTGACGATCAGCGAACCGGTCTGGTGTGATCCGATCAGAGTCTGGATGACGGTGGCGAGATCGAAGAACTCGAGGTTGCCCGAGAGCTGTTTGGGTTCGGCCCGGCGGGACTTGAGGGTGGTGGCCTCCAGCCGGCGCGCGATGACCTCGCACATCGACCGGGCCATGCCGGGAAGCGAGCCCATCAGGTCGTCGAACACGGCCTTGTCCAGACGGAACAACTCGGCGTTTTCCGGACAACGGATGGTGGCGCTGCGCGGCGAACCGGTGAGCAGGGCCAGTTCGCCCACCACCTCGCCCACGCCCAGGAAAGCCACGGTGACGCTTGGAGTGTTGTCGCTCGGCTGAGTGATGACTTCGAGGACGCCCGACTTGATGACGTACATGCGGTCGCCGGGGTCGCCCTGCTTGAACACGATGCCGGCCGGCCCGACGTGTTCGAAAGTGCCCTGAGAGAGGACAGCGGTCAGGACCAGGGGGGCCTGATTCGCGAACAGTTCACTCTGGCTCAGGAAATCGACTTCGGGGTTGGGCATCGCGTTCAGATCGGGGAAGGGCGCAGTATAAGGCTGCGCGCTCCCGCCGGGCTTTGAGCGTCCCGGCGCGGGTCGGGCCTTTGCGTCTCGGGAGCAGCCTTGTGATACTGAGACATGTCCAAGCCGAATTCTGAGACGGCCCCCGAAGAAAAGCCGACCCCGAGATCTCCCCGCAGATCTGCGGCCAAGCCCGCGCTGAACAAAGGCGTCAAGCTCGCGAAGAAGCCCGCGGGCCGTTCCTCCACGAAGGCCACTGCGGCAACCACTCCGCGACCTTCAGCCAAGCGGCCATCTCGCCCCAAACCTCGGCCCCGGACCACTGGTGTCCGCACCGCTTCGGTCTCCGCCAGGCCCGTCGATGTACCCCTTCTCTCGCCTCCGCTTCCGCCTTCAATCTCGATTTCGGACGCCCAGTCGGCGGTGGTGGCCTCGAAGTTCCGGACCGAACTTCCCGTGCCCAAACCCCGGCCGCTTCCCACCCTGCCCTCGAGCTACGGAGAGAGCCACCTGCTCCTCCTCGCCCGCGATCCCCGCACCCTGTTCGCGGCCTGGGACATGGCTCCCGCCGCGGTGAACGCCGTGAAGTCGCGCCTCGGCAACCGCGGCTTCGCGGTATCCAACCTCACGCTTCGTCTGAGCGGCGCCGGCGCCACCAGCGTGTTCCACCTCGGCAAACGCGCCCGGTCCCGTTACCTCAAGGTCGATGGCGGCCCGGTCTATGTGGCCGAGATCGGCCTCACCACGCCATCGGGACGATTCGAGCTGATGGCGCGCAGCGCGCCCTGCGTGGTCCCGATGGGACCGGTCGCGGGTCGTGAGCCGGTCGAAGGAAAGCGGGCGGCCCTTGGATACCGCGAAGCCCAGGCTCTGGCCCGGCGGGGCCTGAGCCCCGCCCTTCCCGCAAACGGCGCGGCCGGACATGGTCTTTCCGCGTCGACCACCACCGCGCCGTCGGCCGCACCAGCCGGCGCCGAGTATGCGGCCCGGATCAAGTCGGCCCCTCGCGTTCTCGGAGGAGCGAGCGATCTCTATCGCCGCTGACGCGTCGCTCCCGCCGGATCCTCTCGGATACTGGTGCCCGGTTCTTCACGCCCATCTGCCTTTCGTCCGGCACCCCGAGCACGAACACTTCCTCGAGGAGGACTGGCTCTACGAAGCGGTCATTGAAACGTACCTCCCGCTCCTGCGCATGATGGACGACCTGATCCGCGACCGGGTCCGGTTCCGTCTTACCCTCACTCTCTCCCCGCCCCTGCTCGCCATGATGCAGGACCCGCTGCTCCTGAAGAGATGCGAGCGACGCATCGACTCGCTCCTTCGTCTCGCCTCCCGAGAAGTGAAGCGCACCGCGGTCCATGATCGCGGCCTCTTCGAGGCCACGCTTTTCGCCGAGCAGGACCTCGCGAGCCTTCGTGAACTTTTCGTGAGCACCTACAAGCGCGACCTCGTGGGGGCCTTCATCAGACACCGGGCCGCGGGATCGATTGAGATCATCACCTGCGGAGCCACCCACGGTTTCCTCCCCCTCATGCGCCTCACTCCAGAGGCGGTGCGGGCGCAGATCCAGGTGGCCACCACC
>Ga0075163_10003545_pt1 | contig 20984 bp, 21 predicted proteins | sample JI1023141ADNA_FD_71478 | JGI IMG/M metagenome (GOLD analysis project Ga0075163, IMG submission 71478) | Wastewater effluent complex algal communities from Wisconsin, to seasonally profile nutrient transformation and Carbon sequestration -... | ecosystem: Engineered > WWTP > Effluent > Algae... | reverse complement strand
GATTGCCCTTGCCAGCCCGACACCGCAATCCGGGCGCCCACCATCCTGATCGCCGACGACCATGACCTGGTGCGCGACGGCGTCAAGCTGATGGTGGCGGCGATGTGGCCCGGCGCCCGCCTGCTGGAGGCAGCCGATGCCGGTGCGCTGCGCCAGCAGGCGCGCCATCTGGCGCAGCCGGCGCTGGCCCTGGTGGACCTGAACATGCCCGGCATGGACAAGGGTGCTGGCCTGGCGCTGCTGGCGCGCGAGTGCCCGCAACTGCGCATGGTGGTGGTGTCGGCGTTGACCTCGCCCGACGTCATCCGCCGCGCGCTCGACCTGCCCAGCGTGTATGCGTTCGTACCCAAGAGCGCAGGCGCATTGCGCATGCAGCAGGCCATCGATGCGGCGCTGGAAGGCCGGCGGCTGCCTTATCAGCCGCCGGCGGCGGCCGTGCCGCTGCCGGCGGCCGGCCTCACGCCGCGCATGGAGGAAGTGCGCGCGCTGTTGCGCCAGGGCCTGTCCAACAAGCAGATCGCGCGGCAGTTGGACCTGTCGGAGGGCACGGTGAAGAACTACCTGTCCGAGATCTTCCGCGTGCTCCAGGTTTCCAACCGCACCCAGGCAGCGCAATACGACCCCGAGCTGGCGTGAGCCGGTTGCCGCTGCCCATGCAGGTGAAGGCCGTCGGCACCACCCAGCAGGTGTCGCTGGTGCTGCTGAGCCGCCTGTGCGAACTGCTGGGCGCGATGCTGTTCCTGCCCGCGCTGCCCTGGTGGAAGCCGACGCTGTGGTTCGTGCTGGTGGCCAGCGCCGGCACCTGGGGTTTCCTGCGCGTGCGCCGGCCGGACTTCAAGACCCTGTCCCTGCGCCAGCGCCGCGGCATCTACCGCCGCTACCTCTGGCAGTCGTCGGTGGCGGTGGGCAGCGCCTGTTGGCTCCTGTACGTTCCCGGCAACCACAGCCTCCACTCCTTGCTGGGCGTGTACCTGGTGGCGACCGCGGGCATAGTGGCGATGTGGGGCGTGCGGGACATCGAGCGCACCGCGCTGGCCGTGACCCTGATCCTGGGCCCGACGGTGCTGCGGTTCATGGTCGATGGCGTGATGGAGCGGCGGCCCATGGTGTTCTTCCTGGGCGCGTGCGGCGTGGTGATGGCCGCCATGATCATCTACACCGCCGCCGTGCATGCGCAGCGCATCGGCCGCGAATCGGTGCGCCGCCGCCAGGCCGAGCGCGCCTCCGACGCCATGGCCGACCTGAGCGTGGCCAAGTCGCGCTTCTTCGCCGCGGTGAGCCATGACCTGCGCCAGCCGGTGCACGCCATCGGCCTGTACCTGGAGCCGCTGGCGCGCGCGCTCGGCCCGCGCCCCGACGCCGAGGCGCTGCGCGCGCTCGGCGGCATCCGCCAGTCGTGGCGCGCGCTCGACGACCTGTTGTCGCAGGTGCTGGACCTGACCCAGGCCGATGCCGGCTCGATGCAAGCCCGGATCGCCGTGGTGGACCTGCCCCCGCTGATCCGCGGCGTGGTGCAGCAGCACGGCCCCATGGCCGAGGAAGCCGGCGTGCGCGTCGTCGCACTGATGCGCGAGGGCGCCGGCCGGTACGTGCATGCGGACGAGATCATGCTGCGGCGCGTGCTGTCCAACCTGCTGGACAACGCCATCAAGTTCTCGACCGCCGGGCGCTGCGTGGCCATCGCGGTGCGGCCGGGCGCGCAAGCATGCCGCGTACAGGTGCGCGACGCCGGGCCGGGCATCGCCGCGGACCAGCAGGAGAGCGTGTTCCACGAGTTCGTGCAGATCGACAACCAGGCACGCAATCGCCAGCACGGCTACGGTCTCGGCCTGGCCATCTCGCGCCGCTTCGCCGAGCTGATGCTGGGCAGCCTGGCGCTGCGCTCGGAACCCGGCCGGGGCACCTGCTTCACGCTGACGCTTCCGTGCGCGGATGCGCCGCCGACGCTAACCCCCGACGAGTCCGAGCAGGAGTCGCCCGAGGCAGCGCAGACCGAGCCGGGGCAACTCGATGCTCCGCCCCTGCCGGCGCGCGACATCCTGCTGGTGGAGGACGACGCCCTGGTGGCCGACGCCATGCGCCAGTTGCTGGGCCTCTGGGGGCAGAACGTGCGCCACGTGGAAACGGTGGCCGATGCCTGGCGTCTGCGCGGCTTCGGGCAGTTGGCCATCTGCGACGTGCGCCTGCCCGACGGCGGCAACGGATTCGATCTCGCCCTGCGGCTGCGCGCGCTGGGCAAGCCCGTGTTCCTGCTTAGCGGCGAAACCGACCCGGAGCTGAGGGCGCGCGCCGCCGCCGCCGGCCTGCCCCTGCTCACCAAGCCGCTGTCGGCCACGCGCATGCTGGCACTGCTGCGCACGCTCTGATTCACCGTCTTCCGAGACATCCCAGAAACGGCAATTGAACGCGCCCGCCAGTGCCGTGATCGGCGTGGCGGGCCAGGGTAAGCGCACGTCACAGGGCATGCGGTTTTCCTGAAGGTGGCAAGCGGTCGACTGCCATTTCCAGGGTCGAGCGGGACCGCAGGTGACGATCTTCACCTGTGCGCCGAGCGGCGTGATTTCTACAGTCCTGACATCGCCCCGCGCATCGCGGCGCGAGCCCACCTCAGGAGAACCTGCCATGTCCCCCACCGATTCCTGTGCCGTGATCACCCCACCCCAGGGCCTTGCCTACCCCGCGCCCCACGCGCTTCCCAAGGCGGGGCGATTCGTCGAAACCCCCGCCGTGAAATGGCTGCGCCAGACATTCGCCGTCCTCCACGCCACGTCGCCCGCCGCCGCCGCGCACCTGTCCTATGTGCTGCTGACACGCCCGCCCCGCGTGGCCGAACGCCCCTGGCAGGCGTGTCTGCGCGAACGCGCCGAAAGGGCCACCCTGCCCTTCGGGCGTGGCCACCTCGCGTTGTACAGCTGGGGCAGCGGCCCCACGGTACTGCTAGTCCACGGCTGGGGCGCGCGCGGCACGCACCTGGGCAAGATGGTGCAGCCGCTGGTGGATGCCGGCTACCGCGTGGTCGCCTTCGACGCCCCTGGGCATGGGCACTCCAGCGGACGCTCGGCCACGCTGCCAGAGTTCGCCGGCGCCGTCGCCGCTGTCGCCGCGCATGTCGGTGAGATCCATACCCTCGTCGCCCACTCCTTCGGCGTGTCCATGGCGCTGTGGGCGCAGCTCGACTGGGGCCTGCAGGCGCGGCGCCAGGTGCTGTTCAGCTCGCTCGACCATTGCAAGTGGGTAACGGAGGAGTTCGCCCGCCTGATGCGGCTGCCGCAGTCGGTGCTGGCGCGCGGGCGGCAGTTGATGGTGGAGCGCAGCAAGAGTCCCATGGACTGGGAGCGTCTGGCGGTAGGGGAGATGCTGGCGCAGACCTCCCAGCCCACGCTGCTGGTGCACGACGCCGAGGACCCCGAAGTACCGATCGAGCACATGTTCAACCTGATGGCCGCCTGCCCCCAGCGTCCGCTGGAGGTGCACGTCACCGAAGGGCTGGGGCACCACCGCCTGCTGGGCCACCGGGAGGTGATGGACCGCTTGGTGGCTTTCATCGGCGCCCCGCAGGCGGCATGAAGCCCCCCGCTTTCAAGGAGAACATCATGCCCTTCGAGAACCTCATGCCCATCGACATCGCGCCCCCCTTCTGGATCTGGCTGTCCATCGTGCTGCTTCTGGCTGGCCTGTGCGGGGTGGCATGGCTGTTCGGCCTTGTCCGGCGGCTGGCCCGCCGCCTGCCCGACCGCAACGAGGACATGGTGCTGAACGAGCAGCCGCTGCGCTGAAAGCGGTCGCATCCTCGCTGCAGCGCCGCGCGCGCCTGCTCAGGGCCGCGCCATGCTGCAACTGAAGGGCCGCGCCGCGTCCGCGGCGGCGGTTTCCCGCACGACGCGAAAGCCGTAGCCCGAGCCCTCGACGTCGAAAGGCACGCCGGGCGCATCGCGGCGGTCCATCACCCCGACGACCAGGGGCTGCTGGAACTGGTGATCGTCCGGGCGCATCTGGCCGCGCCGGCCGGCCAGGGTGACGTCCGCGCGTTCCAACTGCCGCGCCACCGCCAGCGGGTCGGTGCCGCGCGCGCGCGCGATGGCCTGCGCCAGCGCCTCGATCATGAGCTGCATGCGCAGGTGCACGTAGTCGTCCCGCGGGCTGGGAAAGCGCCGGCGGAACGACTGGTAGAACGCCGCGCTCTCGGGCGTGGGCACGTTGGGCAGCCAGTCGGCCACGGCCACCACCTTGCCGACGCCCGCCTCGCCGATGGCCGCCGGCGCGCCCAGCGCGTTGCCGTAGAAGGTGTAGAAGCGCCCGCCGAAGCCCACGTCGCGCGCGGCCTTGACCAGCAGGGTCAGGTCGTTCCCCCAATTGCCCGTCAGCACGGCCTGCGCGCCGCTGGCGCGGATCTTGGCGGCGTAGGGCAGGAAGTCCTTCACGCGGCCGACGGGGTGCAGCTCGTCGCCCACGATGGCCACGTCGGGCCGCTGGGCCGCCAACTGGCGCCGGGCCTCGCGCAGCACGGCCTGGCCGAAGCTGTAGTCCTGGCCGATCAGGTAGATGCTTTTCAGCGCCGCGTCCTGCCGCAGCACCTCCATCAGCGCCGCCATGCGCATGTCGGCGTGGGCGTCGAAGCGGAAATGCCAGAAGCTGCACAGCTCGTTGGTCAGAATGGGATCGACGGCCGAGTAGTTGAGGAAGATCACGCGCCGCCGCGGATCGCGCGCGTTGTGCTTGTTGATCGCGTCGATCAGCACCGCCGCCACGGCGGACGAGTTGCCCTGCAGCACGAACTGGCAGCCGCTGTCGATGGCGGCGCGCAGCATCGACAGCGACTCTTCCGTCTGCCCCTTGTTGTCGTAGCGCTCCAGCACCAGCGGCCGGCGCCCCTGCGCCGTCGGCACGCCGCCGCGCGCGTTCACCCGCTCGGTGGCCAGCACCAGGTTGCGAAACACCGCCTCGCCGGTGTTGGCGAACGAGCCGCTGAGCGATTCGATCAGCGCCAGCTTGATCGGCTGCACGCCGCGCCCCCGCTGGCCGTAGGCGGACGTCGAGGCGGCGCCGAGCAGCGCGAGCGAGGCGCCCAGCAGGGCGCGGCGAGAGGCGGGATGTGGCATGAACACTCCAGTCAGAACACGTAGACAGGGCGGCCGGCTCAGCGGCGGCCCTGGGGTAAAGGGAAACGCGGGCGGTCAGAAACGCTGGGAGCCGCCGGCGGCGATGCGCCGGCCCGGCCCAGGGACTCGCCCACCAGGTTGAAGCGTTGGCAGCAGCGCCTGCATGCCACCCAGTGACGCGCAGGCGGCGAACGCCAGCCTCGATCCTAACCCGTTCCCAAGCCGGCCGGCCGCCCCTCGGACCCGGTGCGCCATGGGGCAGGCCGGCGCGAAATCAAGCGGCGCCGCCGCGATTTCTTTCTTGCGCGGCCCGCTTGAAAACGCCCTCGCCGCGCGCATTTTCGAAGCACGGAGGAAACGGCGCCGCCGCCCATCGGCCGCCGGTTCCATTTAAGTCGTCACCGCAAAGGAGATTCACCATGTTCTTCGCCACCGCCGCCACTCCCGCCATGCGCCGCTCGGTCTATGCGCCGGCCCTGCGTTCGCTCGACCGCTTCCTGGACGACACCTTGGCCGCCACCCGCTGCGCCGGCACGCAACTCAAGGACGAGGGCGCGCATTGGAGCCTGAGCATCGACGTGCCCGGCGTCAGCCGCGAGCAACTGGCCATCGCCATCGAAGGCCGGGCCGTGAAGGTCGAGACCGTCGAAGGCGCGCCGCGCCAATACAAGAGGGCCTACGAGTTCACCCAGGACATCGACGCCGCCGCCAGCAGCGCCAAGCTGGAAAACGGTGTGCTCACGCTGACCCTGGCCAAGGCTCGGCCCGAAAGCAAGGCGACCACGCTGCCCATCGGCTGACGCCGCTCAAGCCTCGGCCAGTTGGTCCAGCGGCCAGCGCGGCCGCACGTCGAACGCGTAGTCGGTGCGCGGCCGGGCCACCCCGGACTGCAGCCGCATCGCGGCGGCCAGGGCGATCATGGCGCCGTTGTCGGTGCACAAGTGCAGCTCGGGGTAATGCACGCGCACCTGGCGCTGGGCGCAGGCCCCGTCCAATTGCTCGCGCAGCCGCTGGTTGGCGCCCACGCCGCCGGCCACCACCAGGCGTTTCAGGCCGGTGGCTTCCAGGGCCTTGAGCGACTTCTTCACCAGCACCTCGACGATGGCCGCCTGCGTGCTGGCGGCCAAGTCGGCGCGCGTCTGCTCGCAGGGCTGGCCTTCAAACCGGCGCGCCTGGGTTAGCACCGCCGTCTTCAGGCCGGCGAAGGAGAAGTCCAGGTTGCCGCTGTGCAGCAGTGGACGCGGCAGCTTGTAGGCCGCGGGGTCGCCAAACTCGGCCAGCCGCGCCAGCGCCGGCCCGCCGGGGTAGCCCAGGCCCAGCAGCTTGGCCGACTTGTCGAAGGCCTCGCCCGCCGCATCGTCGATGGTTTCGCCCAGCAGCGCGTAGCGGCCCACGCCGTCCACCCGCATCAGCTGCGTGTGGCCGCCGCTGACCAGCAACGCGACGAACGGGAACTGGGGTGGGTCGGCGCTGAGGAACGGCGACAGCAGGTGCCCCTCCAGGTGGTGCACGCCCAGCACCGGCCGGCCCAGGGCCGCGCCCAGCGCGCAGGCCACGCCGGCGCCCACCAGCAGCGCGCCCGCCAGGCCGGGACCGCGCGTGTACGCTACGACATCGATAGCTGGAAGCGCTTTCCCAGCCTGGGCCAGCACCTGATTTGTCAAGGGAAGCACGCGCCGGATGTGGTCGCGGCTGGCCAACTCGGGCACCACGCCCCCATAGTCCGCGTGCATCGCCGCCTGCGTGTGCAGCGCGTGCGCCAGCAGGTGCGGCACGGCGCCGTCGTCGTCGGCCCGCACCAGGGCCACGCCGGTTTCGTCGCAGGAGGATTCGATGCCGAGGACCAGGAGGGACATGGCGCCGGATTATCCGCGCCAGAACCTCTCGCAAGGCCGAAGGGCCATGCAGCGCGCGAAGACTACCTCAAGCCCCCGGCGATGTAGCTTTCGAGCTGCGCGATGAGGAAGCGCTGCTCGGCCAGCATGGCGTTCACCAGGTCGCCGATGGACACCAGCCCCACCACCTGGCCGGAATCGACCACCGGCAGATGCCGCAGCCGGCCCTGGGTCATGATGCCCATGCACTCCTGCACAGTCTGGCGCGGGCTGACGACGTACAGGCGAGCGGTCATCACGTCGGCCAGCAGCGCGTCGGCCGAGGACAGGCCCTTGAGGGCGATCTTGCGTGCGTAGTCGCGCTCGGTGAAGATGCCCAGCAGCACTTCGCCCTGCATGATGAGCACGGCGCCCACGTCGCGCTCGGCCATCAGTTGCAGCCCATCGCGCACGGTGGCGGTGGGCGGCAAGGATGCCAGCGAGGCGTTTTTCTTGGCCGACAGGACATTGGCGACGGTGGACATGGCGGGATTCCTCAAGGATACGGTATTGACCGCATGGTGCCAGAAGCGGCGGCGAACCGCCAGCGCCGCGACGGGCGGCGGCGGCCTCAGGTGTCGCGGACGGCACAATGGGCGGCCGCGCGGCAACTGCCGTATTCTTGACACCCATCAAGCCCAGACTCGTCGCCGCGCCACCACAATCGCCCCATGGGAATCAGCATTTACCTCAAGGACATCGGCCGCGGCGCGCGCGGCGCGCGGCCGCTGTCGCGTGCGCAGTCGGCGGACCTGCTGGGCCGCGTGCTCGACGGCCAGTGCACCGACCTGGAGGTCGGCGCCTTCTGCATCGCCATGCGCATCAAGGGCGAAACACCCGAGGAAATGGCTGGCTATCTGGACGCCCTGGACGCACGCCTGGCCAGGCTGCCCGCCAGCGGGCGCCCGGTGGTGGTGCTGCCCAGCTACAACGGCGCGCGCAAGCTACCGGTGCTTACGCCCCTGCTGGCGCTGCTGCTGGCGCGCAAGGGCCTGCCGGTGCTGGTGCACGGCACCGCCACCGAGGACGCGCGCATCACCGCGCGGGCGGTGTTCGACGCCCTGGGCATCCACGCGTCGCCCGCCGGCCAGCCGGTCCCGCCCGGCCGCGTGCACATGGTGCCGACCGAGGCGCTGCACCCCGGCCTGGCGCGCCTGCTGGATGCTCGGCGGGCCATCGGCCTGCGCAACCCGGCGCACAGCCTGGTCAAGCTGATGAACCCGGTGGACGGCCCGGCGCTGGTGGTGGGCAGCTACACCCACCCCGAATACGCCGAGTCGATGGCCGCCACCTTCCAGCTCACGGGCACGCATGCCCTGCTGCTGCGCGGCACCGAGGGCGAGCCCGTGGCCGATGCGCGCCGCACCCCGCGCATGGACCTGTTCCTGCATGGCCGGATGGAGCGCGTGCAGGAAGCGCAGACAGGCCCGCTGGCCAGCCTCCCCGCCCTGCCCGCGAGCGTGGACGCGCCCGCCACCGCCGCGTACATCCGCGCCGTGCTGGAAGGCCAGTTGCCGCTGGCCGAGCCCATCGCCCGCCAGGTCGATCACCTCGTGCGCGCCTGCAAGGCCATCGAGGCCGCGGCCGACTCTCCCAGCCTGCAGCGGTTGTCGGCATGAAGCCCATGCCACCCCCCGGCCAGGTCACCCTGGTCGGCGCCGGCCCCGGCGACCCCGAGCTGCTGACCCTCAAGGCGGTCCGGGCCATCGCCGCCGCCAGCGTGATCCTGGTCGACGACCTGGTGGGCGACGGCGTGCTGGCCCACGCCCGCCCCGGCGCGCGTATCACCTACGTGGGCAAGCGCGGCGGCTGCCGCAGCACGCCGCAGGACACCATTGAGCAGCTCATGCTGGACGCCGCGCGGGCAGGCGAGAACGTGGTGCGCCTGAAGGGGGGCGACCCCTTCATCTTCGGCCGCGGCGGCGAAGAGGTGGAAAGCCTGCGCCGCGCCGGCATCGAGCCGGCGGTGGTCAACGGCGTCACCGCCGGGCTGGCCGCCCTCACCAGCCTGGGCGCGCCGCTGACGCACCGCGAGCACGCGCAGGGCGTGATCTTCGTCACCGGCCACCCGCAGAAGGACGGCCCGGGCGTGGACTGGGCGCGGCTGGCCGAATCCGCGCGCGACCTGCGCCTGACCCTGGTGATCTACATGGGCATCGGCAGCGCCGCGGGCATCCAGGCTGGGCTGCTGGCGGCGCTGGCGCCCGACACCCCGGCGGCCGTGATCGAGCGCGCCAGCCTGCCGGCGCAGCGCCAGTGCGTCACCACGCTGGGCGCGCTGCTGCAGGACCTGCGGGCCGCCGGCCTAGGCAGCCCGGCCATCATGGTGGTGGGCGACGTGGTGCGCGGCGTGGCCGCCGTCCATGCCCGAGGTTGACGCCGTCATCCTCGGCGCCGGCGCCGCCGGCCTGTTCTGCGCCGCGCAAGCGGGCCAGCGCGGCCTGCGCGTGCTGTTGATCGACCACGCCGAGCGCGTGGCCGAGAAGGTGCGCATCTCCGGCGGCGGGCGCGCCAACTTCACCAACCGCGCGCTCGACCCGGCCGCGCCGCACCGGCACTTCATCGGCCGCAACCCGCACTTCTGCCGCTCGGCGCTGGCGCGCTTCACGCCGCAGGACTTCATGGCGCTGCTGCGGCGGCACGGCGTCGGCTTCCACGAGAAGCACAAGGGCCAGCTCTTCTGCGACCGATCGGCCGAGGACCTGATCGCGCTGCTGCTGGCCGAGTGCGACGCCGCGACGGCGCACGGCGGCCGGGTGGAGCGCTGGCAGCCGTGCCGGGTGGAGAAGGTCGAATTTCAAGCAGAATCGGCATCAAGCCCGCATGGATATTGTGCCAACAGCTATATTATTCATAGTGAAAGAGGTGTCATCGAAACCCCGGCGCTGGTCGTGGCCACCGGCGGGCTGTCGATCCCGAAGATCGGCGCCAGCGGCCTGGGCTACACGCTGGCGCGGCAGTTCGGCCTCAAGACCACCGACACGCGCCCCGGTCTGGTGCCCCTGACCTTCGACGCCGCCGCCTGGGCGCCCCATGCCGCGCTGGCCGGCCTGGCGCTGCCGGTGGAAGTCAGCACGGGCGACGGCAAGCAGCGCGCCAGCTTCCACGAAGATCTGCTGTTCACCCACCGCGGCCTGTCGGGCCCGGCGGTGCTGCAGATCTCCAGCTACTGGCAGCCGGGCACGCCGATCCACATCGACATGGCGCCCGGCGTGGATCTGGCGGCCGAGCTGCGCGCGGCCAAGGCGCGCTCGCGCCGGCTCATCGCCAACGAGCTGGCCGCCTGGCTGCCCGCGCGGCTGGCCGAGACCTGGCTGGCGCAGAACGCCGCATGGCAGCGGCCCATCAACGAGGCGTCCGACAAGGCGCTGGCCCAGCTCGCCGAGAGCCTGTCGCGCTGGTCCCTGGTGCCCACCGGCACCGAGGGTTACCGCAAGGCCGAGGTCACGCTGGGCGGCGTGGACACGCGCGAGCTGTCGTCGCAGACCCTGGAGTCCGCGCGCCAGCCGGGCCTGTACTTCATCGGCGAGGTGGTGGACGTGACCGGTTGGCTGGGCGGCTATAACTTCCAGTGGGCCTGGGCCAGCGCGGCCGCCTGCGCCGAGGCGCTGGCGCGGCGGCCCGCCTGAGCCGGGGCCTGCGCGCCCTAGAATCCGCCACCCTCGCTTGCGCACCGCCCCCATGCTCGATCTGGACCGCCTGAACCGCTACGTCGACAGCCACGGCGCGCTGACGCGCGGGCGCGGGCTGGTGAGCGGCACCATCGCCCTGACCCTGGCCATCCTGTGCCTGCTGGGGGTGCTGGCCTTCCACTTCCCCGAGTACCTGACCACGCCCGAGCTGCGCCGCGGTTACGACGTGGGCATGCTGCGCACGCTGCTGTTCTGGTCGATGGTGATCGCCGGCAGCCTGGCACTGGTCAACATCATCTTCGACCGCGCGCGCTGGCTGTCGTCGTTCGCCTTCCTGCTGGTGGCGCTGGCGGTGCTGCTGGGCGGGCACAAGGTCGCCGTGGATCCCGACTTCCCCGACCACACGCCCTACATCGGGCTGGACTGGTTCATCCTGGACCTGCTGGGCTCCTCGCTGATCTTCATCTTCATCGAGAAGCTCTTCCCGCTGCGGCGCGGCCAGCCCGTCTTCCGGCCCGAGTGGCAGACCGACCTGACCCACTTCATCGTCAACCACATGGTGGTGGGCTTCATCCTGCTGGCCACCAACCTGCTGGTGCACCAACTCTTCGGCTGGGCCGCGCACGACGGCATCCGCGGCTGGGTGGCGGGGCTCAACTTCTGGGTGGCGCTGCTTCTCATCATCCTGGTGGCCGACCTGGTGCAGTACTGGACGCACCGCGCCTACCACGAGGTGCCGCTGCTGTGGCGCCTGCACGCCGTGCACCACAGCGTCAAGAGCATGGACTGGATGGCCGGCTCGCGCCAGCACATCCTGGAACTGCTGATCACCCGCACGCTGGTGCTGGCGCCGATCTACGTGCTGGGCTTCAGCAAGGACGTGATCGACGCCTACATTGTCATCGTCGGCTTCCAGGCCGTCTTCAACCACTGCAACGTCAGCGTGCGGCTGGGGCCGCTGCGCTACGTCATCGTCACGCCCAACTTCCACCACTGGCACCACAGCCAGGACGACGAGGCCATCGACAAGAACTACGCCGCGCACTACGCCTTCCTCGACCACCTGTTCGGCACCGCCGTACAGAGCGACCGGCCCTGGCCCGAGCGCTACGGCGTGGTGGGCGATTACGTGCCCGACGGGTTCATCCGGCAGTTCAAGTTCCCGTTCACCTGGAAGGGCTGACGGCCGACGCGGCCCGAATGCGCGGGCCCGCCCAAAAATGGCATAAAATCGCAGGCTTTGCTGGCAAAGCCCTGCCGGCCAAATACTAGTTACACAGGCGGGGCACATCCGCGGCGCATGGCGTGAAGGCCCGATCTTCCTTCCCACCCTCTGGCCGCACATTGGAAAAACTGTCTTCGAATGACCACCATCCGCGTAAAAGAGAACGAGCCGTTTGACGTGGCGCTGCGCCGCTTCAAGCGCACCATCGAGAAGCTGGGCCTGCTGACCGACCTGCGTGCCCGCGAGTTCTACGAAAAGCCCACCGCCGAGCGCAAGCGCAAGAAGGCCGCCGCCGTCAAGCGCCACTACAAGCGCGTGCGCAGCATGCAACTGCCCAAGAAGCTGTACTGATTCCGGTCGGTCTCTTCACCGCCAAAGGCTCGCCGGGGACGCTCAGCGGGCCTTTGTCGTTTCTGCCCCCAAGGAAAACACCATGAGCCTGAAAGACCAGATCACCGAGGACATGAAAACCGCCATGCGCGCCAAGGACACCGGGCGCCTGGGCACCATCCGCCTGCTGCAGGCGGCCATGAAGCAAAAGGAAGTGGACGAGCGCGTCACGCTGGACGACACCGCCGTCGTTGCCATCGTGGACAAGCTCATCAAGCAGCGCAAGGACAGCATCGAGGCCTTTGCCAAGGCCGGCCGCCAGGATCTCGTGGACAAGGAAGCCGCCGAAATGTCCGTGCTCCAAGCCTACCTGCCCGCGCGCCTGTCGGCGGACGAGATCGCCGCCGAGGTCCAGGCCATCGTGGCCGAGCTGGGCGCCGCCGGCCCGGGCGACATGGGCAAGGTCATGGGCGCGGCCAAGCAGCGCCTGGCCGGCAAGGCCGACATGGGCGCCGTCAGCGCGGCGGTCAAGTCAGCACTCACGGGCTGACCCGCACACATCCGGTTGCACACGGGACGCCAGCTTTGCAGACCCGATCGGGTGGCGACAAACCGATCGGGCCGCTGGCGCGTTGAATCAAGGGGCGCGAGAGCCGTTTTCCCCTCGCCGCCCCCGACCACCATGGATGCAACCCCCTCGACCTCCGTCTGGCGCCGCTGGCTGGCCGCCGCGCTGCTGCTGGCCGCGCCGCTGCCGGGCTGGAGCCAGCAGCAGGCCGAAGCCGACCCGCCCGCGCGCGTGGCCTACGTCAGCGCGCTGGAGGGCCCGGCCCGCATCGCTCAGGACGAGCGCGCCGGCTGGGCGCCCGCCACGCTCAACTGGCCCGTCACCACCGGCACGCGCGTGGCCCTCGACGCCGGCTCGCGCGCCGAGCTGCACGGCGGCTGGATCGCGCTGCGCCTGCAGGGCCCCGCCGACTTGGGCGTCACCGCGCTGGACGACGACACCACGCAGGTCGCGCTGACCCAAGGCACACTGTCGCTGCGCGTGCGCGAGCTGCAGCCGGGCGAGCGCGTCGAGATCGACACGCCGCAGTTGGCCGTGGTCGCCAGCCAGCCCGGCGAATACCGCGTGGACGTGGACCCGCGCGCCGACACCACGCGCGTGACGGTGCACGCGGGCAGCGCCACCGTGTACGGCGAGGGCGGCCAGTCCACCACCATGGCGGGGCGCCAGCAGACCGTGTTCGCCGGCCGCGCCCTGGGCGTGGTGCAGGCCGGCCCCGCGCTGGGCCGCGACGCGCTGGACCAGTGGGCCGCCGCGCGCGACGCGCTGGAAGACCAGTCGCGCTCGGCGCGCTACCTGTCGCGCGACATGCCCGGCTACCAGCAGCTCGACCAGTACGGCGAATGGGGACAGGACGCGACCTACGGCCCCGTCTGGTACCCCAGCGTCACCGTGGCCGACTGGGCGCCCTACCGCCACGGCCGCTGGACCTGGGTCGCCCCCTGGGGCTGGACCTGGGTGGACGACGCGCCCTGGGGCTTCGCGCCCTCGCACTACGGCCGCTGGGCGCAGATCGGCCCGCGCTGGGCCTGGGTGCCCGGCCCGGTGGCGCGCCGTCCCGTGTACGCGCCGGCGCTGGTGGGCTTCGTCGGCGGCGCCGGCAGCGGCGGCAGTTGGGGCGTGTCGCTGGGCGGCGGCCTGCCGGGCGCGGCGTGGTTTCCGCTCGCGCCGGGCGAACACTGGCAGCCGCACTACCACGCCAGCCCGCGCTACCGCCGGCGCGTGAACGACTGGGGCGGCCCGACCGAGCGCGTGCGTCCGCCGGCCGACAACTTCCATTTCCAGCGCCGTCCGCACGCCATCACCGTGGCGCCGCACGAGCAGTTCGGCGGCGGCGAGCGCGGGCGCCGGCCGCGCTTCGGCGACGGCAGCCGCCTGCCGCCCGGGGTGCTGGACGGCAGCCGCGTCATCGCGCCGCCGCCGCGCGCCTACGTGCCCGGCCTGCCGACGCAGGCCCCGCTGTCGACGCGCCGGCCGGATGCGCGCATGACCGATCCGGACCGCTTCGGCGCCGAGCGCGGCGTGGCGCCGCCGCGGCTGCGCCAGGAAGCCCAGCCACCCCGCATCATCGAAGGCATGCGGCCCGAAGACCGCCCGCCCACCCGGTCCACGCCCATGGTGCGGCCCGGCTTCGAGCGGGATCGGGATCGCATGGTGCGCGACCAGCCGCCGCGCCCACCGCAGGTGCTGCCCATGGCGCCCGCGCCGCCCCGGCCGATGCCGCAGGCCGCGCCGCGGCAGATGGAGCGGCCCGCCCCGCCGGACCGCCTGGGCGGCGAGCGCCACCGCGCGATGCCGGGTGTCACGCGGGGCAACGATGCGCCGCTGATGCAGCAAGACCGCCAGCGCGAAGAGCGCCGGGGCCCCGCGCGCCAGCAGCGCGGCCCCGACGGCGCCCAATAACCCGCCGCGCCGCGTCGATTGCTACTGAATAGATAGCTGTCGGCGCAATATCCGCACCGGCTTCAGGCCAAAAACACTTGAAAATCGCGGCCCGGGAGACGGCTTCAGCTCCCGGCCACCGTCATGCGGTCGATCAGCACCGAGCCGACGGTCTTGGCGCCGTAGTTGTAGGCGTCGGCGCCGACGGCCTGGATGCCCTTGAGCATCTCGCGCAGGTTGCCGGCGATGGTGATCTCCTGCACCGGGTAGGCGATCTGGCCGTTCTCCACCCAGAAGCCGCTGGCGCCGCGCGAGTAGTCGCCGGTGACGTAGTTCACGCCCTGGCCCATCAGCTCGATCACGAACAGGCCGGTGCCCAGCTTGCGCAGCATCTCGTCCAGGTCGTCGCCCGGCCGCGTGAGGCGCGAGGACAGCGTCAGGTTGTGCGAGCCGCCGGCGTTGCCGGTGGTCTTCATGCCCAGCTTGCGCGCCGAGTAGGTGCCGAGGAAGTAGCCCTGCACCCGCCCGCCGTCCACCACCTTGCGCGGCTGCACGCGCACGCCCTCCTCGTCGAACGGCGACGAGCCCTTGCCGCGCGGCACGAAGGGGTCTTCGTCGATGTCGATGTGGTCCGGAAACACCGGCTGGCCCAGCGAGTCGAGCAAGAACGAGGTCTTGCGGTACAGCGCGCCGCCGCTCACCGCCTGCACGAAGCCGCCCAGCAGCCCGGCGGCCAGGGGCGACTCGAACAGCACGGGGCATTCGCGCGTAGCGATCTTGCGGCTTTTCAGGCGGCTGAGCGCGCGCTCGGCGGCGTAGCGGCCCACCGCCTCGGGGCTGGCCAGTTCGCGCGCGTCGCGCATGGAGCTGTACCAGTAGTCGCGCTGCATGCCGTCGCCCCTGCCAGCGATCGGCGCCACCGAGATGCTGTGGCGCGAGCTGGCGTAGCCGCCACGAAAGCCGTGTGTGTGGGCGGCGAAGAAATGGCTTTGCTGCGCCGACACGCTGGCGCCTTCGCTGTTGGTGACGCGCCGGTCCACCGCGAAGGCCGCGCGCTCGCAGGCCAGCGCGATGCCGGCCGCCTGCTCGCTGGTGATCGGCCAGGGGTGGAACAGGTCCAGGTCGCGGGATTCGGCGGCGGTGGCGATGTCGGCCTCGTCGGGCAGGCCAGCCGCCGGGTCCTCGGCGGTGAAGCGCGCGATGTCGTAGGCGGCCTGCACCGTGCGCTCGATGGCCGCGCGCGAGAAGTCGGAGGTGCTGGCGTTGCCGCGCCGCTGGCCCAGGTACACGCTCACGCCCAGCGACTTGTCGCGGTTGCGCTCCACCGTCTCCAGCTCGCCCTTGCGCACGCTCACCGACAGGCCCGTGCCCTCCGACGCCTCGGCGCCGGCATCGGTGGCGCCGAGCTTCTTCGCGTGCTGGATCGCCGTGTCCACGAGGTCTTCGAAGAAAGCGCGGGAATAGCTGAAGCCCGCCTGGGGCTGGTGTGCGGGGAGAGAGGAACTCATGGTGGCGGCTATCATACTTGTCGACTTTTCAACTCCTCACGCATGTCCCGGAAACCCAAGAGAGGCTACTTCGTGCGCGGCCAGTTCGTCGCCGAAGGCAGCGAGATGGACCTCGAACTGAAGCGCGAGCAGCGCGGCGAAGTCCCCAGCAAGACCGAGCTGAAATCGCACAGCGCCGAGCTGCAGGCGCTGGGCGAGCAGTTGCTCGCGCTGCGCGCCGACCTGCGCGAGCCGCTGGACCTGCCGGCGCGCCTGATCGACGCGCTGCAGGAGTTGGCGCGCATCAAGGACTTCGAAGGCCGGCGCCGCCAGAGCCAGTTCGTCGGCAAGCTGATGCGCCTGCTGGACGCGGACCAGATCGACGCCATTCGCGCCGCGCTGGAAGTGCAGCGCAAGGGCTCGGCCGCCGACACCCTGCGCCTGCACGCCGCCGAGCGCTGGCGCGAGCGCCTGGTCGAGGACGACGCGGCGGTGGGCGCCTGGGTCACCCAGTTCCCGGCCACCGACGCGCAGCAGTTGCGCGCCCTGGTGCGCCAGGCGCGCAAGGACGCGCCGGCCCCCGCCAGCGCGCAGCAGGCCCTGTCCACCGGCCAGGCGCCGCGCCAGGGCCGGGCCTACCGCGAGCTGTTCCAGTTGGTGCGCGACGCGCTGGCGCAGGCCGAGGACAGCGCGCCCGAAGTGCAGCCCATCGACGCCGAGGACGCAGGCTACACCGACGACGGCCGCGCCGGCTGAGCGCCGGCCGCTCCTGATTTGATTGCAACCAAGCCATGAGCCAGACCTTCGACGCGGTGCGGATCGGCATCGTCTCCATCAGCGACCGCGCCTCCACCGGCGCCTACGAGGACCAGGGCCTGCCCGCGCTGCAGGACTGGCTGGGCCGGGCGCTGAAGAACCCGCTGGCCTTCGAGCCGCGCCTGATCCCGGACGAGCAGGACGTCATCAGCCGCACCCTCGTCGAGCTGGTGGAGGCCGGCTGCGCGCTGGTGCTGACCACCGGCGGCACCGGCCCGGCGCCGCGCGACGTGACGCCCGAGGCGACGCTGGCCGTGGCCGACAAGGAGATGCCCGGTTTCGGCGAGCAGATGCGCCAGATCGGCCTGCGCTTCGTGCCCACGGCCATCCTGTCGCGCCAGGTGGCGGTGATCCGTGGCCGGAGCCTCATCATCAACCTGCCCGGCCAGCCCAGGGCCATCGCCGAGACGCTGGAGGGGCTGAAGGACGCAGCCGGCCGGCCCGTGGTGCACGGCATCTTCGCCGCCGTGCCCTATTGCATCGACCTCATCGGCGGGCCGTACCTGGAAACGCACGACGCGGTGTGCCAGGCGTTCCGCCCCAAGTCGGCGGTGCGGCCGCCGCGATAGACCGGCCGACTGGCGGGGCTATTTGCCCACCAGCTCGTTCAGCTTGTCGGCCGAGAAGCGCTCTTCCTTCGCCGCGTCGCACGGCACGCAGTCGGGGTCGAGCTTGCAGGCGAGCTTCTCGACCGCCTGCCACAGCAGGGCGATCTGGTGCTCCTGGCTGGCGGTGCCGTCGATCAGGCCGCGCAGGGCCTGGCTGACGGGGTCGTCGTTCTGCGTCACGCCGTAGGCCGAAAAGCCCATCTTGGCTGCCACCTCCTCGCGCCGTGCGTCGGTCTCGGCGTGGATGATGCGCGCCGGGTTGCCCACCGCCGTGGCGCCGGCCGGCACGGGCTTGGTGACCACGGCCGACGAGCCGATCTTGGCCCCGTCGCCCACCACGAAGCCTCCCAGCACCTGCGAGTTGGCGCCCACGATGACGCCCCGGCCCAGCGTGGGATGGCGCTTGGCGCCCTTGATCAGCGCGGTGCCGCCCAGCGTGACGCCCTGGTAGATGGTGCAGTCGTCGCCGACCTCGGCCGTCTCGCCGATCACCACGCCCATGCCGTGGTCGATGAACACGCGCTCGCCGATCTTCGCGCCGGGGTGGATCTCGATGCCGGTGAGGAAGCGCCCCCAGTGCGAGACCCAGCGCGCCAGCCAGTGCCAGCCGGCGGTCCACAGCGGATGCGCCAGGCGGTGCAGCACCAGGGCGTGGAAGCCGGGGTAGGAGAACACCACGTCCCACACGCTGCGCGCGGCGGGATCGCGCTCGAGGATGGCCTGGGCGTAGGAGCGGATGCGGTCGAACATGGTGCGGGCGAGTCTAGCGCGGCGGCTGGCCGGCCGCCGGTGCCGTCGGCGCAACCTCGTCCGCCGCGTGGGCACGCTGCATGGCGCGGGCGATGCCGCGCAGGATGTGGATTTCCTCCGCGCTCGGTTGCGCGCGGTTGAAGAGCTGGGCCAGGCGCGGCATCAGCTTCTTGGGCGCGGCGGGGTCGAGAAAACCGATGTCCGCCAGCGCCCGCGCCCAGTGCGCCAGCAGGCCGGCCACCTGCGCGGCATCGGCCGGCCGGTGCGCCGGCACGCCGGCCGGCGGCCGGGCCGCCCAGCCCCCGTGGTGCGCGTCCAGCGCCAGCCGCCAGTCGTAGGCGATGAGCTGCACCGCCGCCGCGATGTTGAGCGAACCGTAGGCCGGGTCGGTGGGAATGCTGAGGGCGACGTGGCAGCGGTACACGTCGTCGTTCTTCATGCCGTAGCGCTCGCTGCCGAACAGGAAGGCCACGCCCTCGGGCGGTGGATTTTGAGCGTTTTCGGCCTCCAGCCCGCTCGGGTATTGCGCCGGCAGCTCATTATTCAATAGCAAATCGAAGTATTCGCGCGGCGCGCGCGTGGGCGGGCCGAAGTCGCGCGGCGTCATCGCCGTGGCGCACAGGTGGGTCATGCCGTCCAGCGCCTCGTCCAGCGTGGGCACGGCGCGGGCGCGCGCCAGCACGTCGGTGGCGCCGCTGGCGCGCTCGATGGCCTCGGGGCGGCTCAGCACGTCGGGCCAGCGCGGGGCGACCAGCACCAGGTCGTCGAAGCCCATCACCTTCATGGCGCGCGCCACGGCGCCCACGTTGCCGGCGTGGCTGGTCTCGATCAGCACGAAGCGGGTGCGCACGGGGGTCATGGCGGCGATTGTCGCCGGGCGGCTAACATCGGCGGCTTTCATCCGACCCCCCGCGCCATGACCACCGACACCATCGCCGCCGCCACGCTCACCACCCAGGCCAACGTCTATTTCGACGGCAAGTGCGTCTCCCACGGCTTCACCCTGGCCGACGGCTCGCGCCAGAGCGTGGGCGTGGTGCTGCCGGCCACCCTGACCTTCACCACCGGCGCGGCCGAGACCATGGAATGCGTGGCCGGCTCGTGCGAGTACCGGCTGGCCGGCAGCGATGAATGGCAGCAGTCCGGCCCCGGCGACACCTTCGCCATCCCGGCCAATTCGTCTTTCGACATCCGCGTGGCCCAGGCGTACCACTACATCTGCCGCTACGCATAGAACGCATGTCCGCCGCCGCCGACCCCAGCCTGATCGATTCGCGCACCGCCGCCTGGCGCCTGGCCACCACGCTGGGGCTGGTGGCGCTGGGCAACAGCAGCATGTACGTGGTGTCGGTGGTGCTGCCCGCCGTGCAGGCCGAGTTCGGCGTCGGCCGGGGCGCGGCGTCGCTGCCGTACACGCTGATGATGCTGAGCCTGGGCCTGGGCGGCATCATGATGGGCCGGCAAGCCGACCGCCACGGCATCGCCCGCGTGCTGCAGGTGGGCGCGCTGGCCGTGTGCGCCGGCTACCTGTCGGCCGCCGCGTCGGGCAGCGTGTGGAGCTTTGGCGCCGCGCACGCGCTGCTGGGCTTTCTGGGCGGCGCCGCCACCTTCGCGCCGCTGATGGCCGACACCACCCTGTGGTGGCACAAGCGGCGCGGCATCGCGGTGGCCATCTGCGCCAGCGGCAACTACGTGGCCGGCGCGCTGTGGCCGCCGCTGGCGCAATGGGGCATCGAGCACTTCGGCTGGCGGCCCACCTACATCGCGCTGGGCCTGGGCTGCGGCCTCGGCATGGCGCTGCTGGCCCTGCGCATGCGACAGCGCCCGCCCGCGCAGCCGACCGAGGCCGCTGTGGCGGCGGCGGGCCACGCCCCGCGCGCCTCGCCCTACCCGCCCGAGCGCCCCTTCGGCCTGCCGCCCGCGCACGCGCAGGCGCTGCTGTGCCTGGCCGGCGTGGCCTGCTGCGTGGCCATGGCCATGCCGCAGGTGCACATCGTGGCCTACTGCACCGACCTGGGCTACGGCGCCGCGCAGGGCGCGCGCATGCTGTCGCTGATGCTGCTGTGCGGCATCGCCAGCCGCCTCGTCTCGGGCCTGATCTGCGACCGCATCGGCGGCATCCGCACGCTGCTGCTGGGCTCGGTGCTGCAGGGCGTGGCGCTGCTGATGTTTCTGCCGTTCGACGGGCTGGTGCCGCTGTACGTGGTGTCGGCCCTGTTCGGCCTGTTCCAGGGCGGCATCGTGCCGTCGTACGCCATCATCGTGCGCGAGCACTTCGCCACCAGCGAGGCCGGCGCGCGCGTGGGCGCGGTCATCCTGGCCACCATGGTGGGCATGGCGCTGGGCGGCTGGATGTCGGGGTGGGTGTTCGACCTGACGGGCAGCTACCGGGCGGCGTTCCTGAATGGGATCGGGTGGAATCTGCTGAACATGAGCATTGCGGGGTGGTTGTTTTTCCGCACGCGGAGGGGGACGGGGCGGATGGTTGAGGCGGGGTGAAAGGCAACGCTGACGGTGCAATACCGAGATCGACCCAGTGCCTCCTTGCGAACGTTGAATTCAAAGCCAGATAGCTGTCGTACACAGGTCAGCGGGGGCCTGTCTGAATTTTTGTGTTCGAGGCGGTTGGTTGATCTGCTCTCGATTGATTTCTCTTCTGTCTTCAGGCCCCTGCCAGGCCGCCGGAGGCGCCCCGGTTGAGCCATGTATTCATG
>Ga0075163_10003544_pt1 | contig 20986 bp, 16 predicted proteins | sample JI1023141ADNA_FD_71478 | JGI IMG/M metagenome (GOLD analysis project Ga0075163, IMG submission 71478) | Wastewater effluent complex algal communities from Wisconsin, to seasonally profile nutrient transformation and Carbon sequestration -... | ecosystem: Engineered > WWTP > Effluent > Algae... | reverse complement strand
GACCACCGGCACCGGCTGGTACCAGGCCAACCTGACCATCAACGGAGTGGCACGCGCCGTTCGCTTCTTCGACGACGGTACCCACGCCCTCGTGCAGTAGCTACTCCGACCCTGAGGGACAAGGCAGAGGCAGATGGTGAACCGGAAGCGCGCTTCAGCCGCGTGAGGGTTCGTCTTACCCAGCCACTCAAGATGCTTGTAGACACAATGAACTTCATTTCACTCTGCTGCACGGGACGCCTTGTCATCGTCGCGCTGGCCGGAATCTTCGGCGTGTCCTGCGGTGGCGGTAGCGCGATTTCCGCGGTCGGCCCAACGCAGTCCACGCTGTCCGTTACGGTATCGGGCGAAGGTTCGGTCGCATCGGTTCCCGCTGGAATTCAGTGCACGGGCACTGCTGGCGGCAATTGTGCGGCGGACTTCGGGCAGTCGACCTCGGTGAATCTTGTCGCAACTGCAAGTGCTGGAGTCGCCTTTTCGGGTTGGAGCGGTGATGCCAGCAATTGTGCGAACCAACTGAACTGCACGATCGCCTTGGACCGAGCACATCAGGTGACGGCGACATTCGTGCGCAGTGGCAATTTCACGCTGGCGGTAACAAAGTTGGGCGCAGGCGCCGGGACGGTGACAACCTCGACCGGCGGTCTGAACTGCGGCACGGCCTGCAGTGCCGGCTTCGTGGAGGGCACGACCGTCACTCTGACAGCAAGCGCTAGTGCCAACAGCGTGTTCTCGGGTTGGGGCGGCGCCTGCAGCGGCGCCAACTCTACTTGCACCGTCACGATGTCTGACAACATCAGCGTGACAGCGGCCTTTGCTTCAAGCGGAGGTGGCGGCGCTGGTGGTGGCCTGCTTGCGGGCGTTCAACCGGCAATCACTTACGTGCGCGACGGGAGTTGCTCGGCCAAGGACCTGAGCGACACCTACTTGAATCTCGCCACGGTCAACGACGCAGTGGCTGGGGCACAGGTTGAGTCGGCATGCTATTCAGTAGCCGGATTGCCGATCGGTCAGAACGCTACCTTGACTCTGTCGACAGGGAGCTTCTCGATCAATGGCGGCGCCTATGCCAGTAGTTCCTCAGGCGCCACTGTCGGAAATGGCGATAGATTCCGTATGCGGATGGCCGCGCCGAGTAGCGCAGACGCGCAGTCGAGCATGACGATCAATTTCGATTCGAACGCTGGACGGAATTCGCTGTCGTGGACCGTTCGAACACGCAACAGCACGCGATCTGCGCAGGTTTGGCAAGTGGGGCCGAATCGTGCCAACCAGCAGTTGTCTGCCGTGGCTCCTCTTCTGCAGGCCGGTGACTTGGTCGAAATCGATCCGGGCACCTATGCCCCGGTGCGATTCACGCGAAGCGGAGCCGCAGATGCGCCCATCATCATCCGTGGAGTCGGTGCGACCCGGCCAGTGATCCAGGGCATCTCGGCCGACTCCTTCGGCGCTACCGTGCACTTTGAGGATGTCCACCACTACCTGTTGGAGAACGTCGAAGTCAATGGCGGAGGCGGAACGCGAGAAACGAGCAACCACCAAGTCTGTGTCCGGCTGATGGGCAACGTTCTCGTGCTGCGCAACGTTTGGGTGCACGGTTGCCCCCGACACGGGATCCTTGGCACGGACGAGTATGGCGGTACGGTTGTTCTTGACCGTGTCGAGGTGAGTCAGGCAGGGGCACCGGCAAACGCAAGCGAAAACACGAAGCATGCGGTCTACATTGCAACGGACAGGGATCGATACCCTGGAAGCACCAATCGCGTGATGCACAGCTTTATCCACGACTACGAAGGGTGCGGCGTGAAATCGCGGTCCGAGCACAACGAGATCTATTTCAACTGGGTCGACTCCGCGGTACTTCGACCACGCCGTAGCGGTGAGACGCAGGATAGCTCCATGTACTCGGTGGAGATGTATGGGTACGAGGTCTACACTACAGCGCCGCGCATCGACAGCGATATCGTAGGCAACGTACTGGTGCATCGTGCGGGATATGGCCTGCGCCTCGGTGGTGATGGAACCGGGGCATCGCGCGGCCGGGTCACGCTTGTGAACAACACCGTTGTCCTCTCGTCGAGCTTCGCGACCGCGCCGGCGATCCGCCTGTTCCATTCGCTCGAGTCGCTCTATCTCTTGAACAACGCCTTCGTGCGACAAGATGCGGCGACTCAAGGGGCAATTCGACTAGTTCGTGATGACATCACGGGAGCTGCCGATCCGGGCTACGGCTGGGTTCAGCGGACTGCCGAAACTGCCGGCCGCAACAATTGGCTGCCCACCGGCAGCGACATCAGTCTGACGGGGTCCTCCGCAATCGTCACCCTCTCGGGATCGCTTTCCGGCAGTTCCAATCCGGGCTTGGCGAGCTTGGCAAGTTTCGACACTCTGGACGTCAATCGGGCAGCGGGCAGTTCGTTGACAGGAGCCGGTGCAGCAATCGAGAGTTCGGTTCCGGCCGCGTATCAAATCCCTTATCGGCAGGTGGCCGTTGGCTTCCTCGCCCCGCCAACTCGACCCGCGGTCGGCGGTACCCTGCTGATTCGCTCTCGCCCCACTGGTGGTGCGACGTCGGTGGGCGCACAATGAGCTTCCAGGCTATGTCTTGAAGAAGGCAGTGACCGAGCCAAATACCACGACTCACAGTCGGCTAATGCTTCCGCGCTGATTGCCCATGCCCTGGCGTTTCAGCCACTGGACCGGCAGCGCCAGTTTTGCCAGAGTGCGCCAGGTCAGCTCGCTGAAATGATGGTATTCCCAAGCCGCCATCCACCACCATCTCCACGCTAGACCCGGCCGGGATTCTGCGTTGGCGTATGCCGCATCGATCGCGAACTCTCCCAGTGTGGAACGCATCCGCTGCCGGTGTCGTTGCATCAGCGAAGGATCCCGATCGACCATCCTCTGTGCGACTTCGAGTGTGATCTGGTGCCCGGAAGCTCGATGCTGCAGCCCGGACATTTGTGATGGCGACCGGCGATAGTCGAGCAGTGCACGATGCACATGCCCGACATGACAGTGCCGGGAAACGCGAACGTTCCAGTCCCAGTCACATGTCGTACGAGCTTGCGGGTCGAAAGCGCCGACCTTGCGGGCCACCGAAGCTCGCACCATGACTGTGGGCGGATGGACGAAGTTTCCGAAGACGAGCGCGTCGTAGACATCGCCCTTGTAGTACGGTGTTAGCGCAGCCCCCTCGTGCGGAGTCGGCACAAGGGCCGTGACATCGAAGGTGCCGGTCTGTGGGTACAAGGCCGCAACGCCGCCCTTCGCGGCACTGCATTGAGAGTAGTAGGTGGCGATGTGGGACGCCTCGATCGGACCCTTGTCGTTGAATGCGCTGAAGTCTGAACAGCACAGACCCACCTCCGGATTCTGCTTCAGAAAGGCAACCTGAACTGCCACGCGCTCCGGCATGCATATGTCGTCGTGGTCCATCAACGCAATGAACTCACCGCGCGAATGCTTCATGGCGGTGTTTCGGGCTGCCGGCAGCCCACCGTTGCGCTGCCTAATGGCCACGATGCGGTCACCGTAACTCTGCAGGATGTCCCACGTGCCATCCGTCGAACCATCGTCAACTGCCACGAGTTCAAGCGGCCGATAGGTCTGCGTGAGAACGCTGTCTATCGCGGCGCGCACATCCTTGCTTCCGTTGTAGACCACCAGCGCTACCGACACCAGTCCCGCCACCGGTTCGCTCGCATGCTCAGAGGGCTGGATGTCGGATTGGTTCATGATCGTTCAGACAGGCAGATGGAACTAGGTCGCTGCCGCGTCGTCCGCCGACCAGGCCGCCGTGGGGCTCTTGTTCGACTTGCGTGAGTCGACGACGCGACGGGCATAGGCATCCATGCGAACCAGCGGTGTCTCTCGGGTGAATACGCAGTGGGCCATGGGCTCGAGATTCGTCGCCAGAGATGCCTTGTACCGATAGTCACCTGCCAACAGGTCATACCAGGCGTGACCCAGCTTCATGTTGTGTTCAATGGCCAGCGCATGACAGACAAGTCCGGGGCGACCGTGCTTGTTGTCGATCAGTTCGTAGTTCAGACCCGACTGGTAGTACGAAATCACGCCGCGGAACACGAAGTTGTAGATGTATCCCAGGTCGGAGTCCCCCACCGTGACGCGCAACATCTGCACCTCACCGCGAGGAAAGGAGTGACGAATCAGCGCGTCGTGGAAACGCTTTGCGACCTCATCATGCGCAAAACCGGATCGGACACCACGCTCGCGCCATCGCCGGTCATGCATCGCGCGCAGCCGAGCGAGATACTCCAGTGCCTGAGGCAGATCGGCAGCCGCCTCCACCTTGATCTCTCCGGCTGCCGAATATGCCTTGAGGCTGCGCCGGATCTGGCTTCGAACATTGCTGCTGATCAGCGGCAGATAGCCCTGGCGGGCTCGCGCCTCGATCAGCGAGACCAGGTACGAAGTCAGCGGCACCCGGCGAGCGACCATCTTTGGGGCTGGTGTTTCCGCAAGTTTGCGGATGCTCGCCGACGATCCACGAATTTCGACGATCCCCTTGGGGGCTTGCCATACCAGCCAGTTCAGCATGGCCATGCGCGTCGTGTCGACCACGCTGCGATCCATCAGGAAATCGTTGTACTCCATCGAGAGGTCGTCGATTTCGAAGATGCCGGTCGTGTGAAGCCGCCAGGCGCGAATTCCGATCGTCTTCAGCAGCCGTGCAGATCCCTCCACCACGATGCCCATGCCGACCCGCTGCCCGTCATGCTCGGCCACCAACAAGCGGGCCGCTGCGGGGTCTGGCAACAGGTCAAGCCAGGCATTGATCCAACTCCAACTCGTGAAGAAAGACAGGTCGGCTCTCGATTCAAGCTCGCACCACCACGTCGCCAGGACCTGGCGCTCCGGCAGCGACTGCAACGAGATTTGAAGAGATGACTGCATTTGGATTCTTACGCTGCCCGCTATCGGGACTGCACGACCTGCGGCATGCGGGACGGCCACAATTCTTTGTTTGATTCTCGGCACTCTATGTGCGCTGCACCATCCCGCGTTGGCAGGGGGTTTCACCCCAACATTCGCATGCGGGCGAAACCGAACGGAAATGTGCCGGATGCCCACCGCCACCGTCGTGCGAGGCTTACTTGCGAAACGTCGGCAAGGTCTGCTGCAGTCCGCGAGAGATGCTGATCGTGGGCTGCCACCCGATGGCCTTGAGGGCCGCATTCGAGTACTTCAAAGGCCGGTACATCGAACGCACGATGTAAGGCGTCAGGATGGCCGGCAACTGCCCCTTGGAGCGAAGAGAGTACGACCGCAACACGCGCGCACCCAGCATCAACAGAACATACGGCAGGCGCAGCACGCGCAGCCTCTCGACTTGCCGGCGATAGAGCCCGAGGTATTCATTGCAGCTTGGAAGGTCGTCGTCCACTGCGTTGAACACGGCTCCTGGCTCTCCCCGCAGAGCAGCAGCCACCACTGCGTCGGCGCAGTTGTCCACGTGGGTCAGCGGCAGCAGGCAACTGCCGCCCAGGCTGGCAAACCAGCCCAGCGCACGGATGCCCACTCGCGAGGACATCGCCGGCCCACCCTCGCCATAGATGACCCCGGGTCGGATGAAGACGCACTCGAATCCATGTCGCCGCTGGTAGTCCAGCACGAGTTGCTCCTGGCGGACCTTGGACAGCGCGTACGGGCCCTTGTCGATGCCAACCGCCTCGACGGGTGACTGCTCGTCCAGCAGCGCCCCGCTGGCCATCGTCTCGGTGTTGTAGACGGCGAAAGAGCTCACGATCGCCAGCCGCTTGGTGCCTGCCGCCACGGCGGCCTCCAGCAGGTTGCGCGTGGCCACCACCGTGTTGAGCATCATGTCGGCCGGTGTGCCTCGGGTGCCCGCTGCGGCATGGATGATGAGCTCTACGCCCTCCACCAGCTTGGCCGTGTCCTGTCGCGACAGCAGATTGCAGGCCACGACCTCCAGTTGGCCCTCCCTGAGTTCTCGCGCAAGGGCGTGCAGCTTGTCGCCACCACGGCCCTCGCGGATCTGGCAGCGCAGGTCGTGTTGGCCGGCTGCAAGCAGACTGCGTACGATGCGCGCGCCAAGAAACCCGCCGGAGCCGGTAACTAGGATCTTCATGCGGCCTCCTGCGTGCCGTCCGCGGTCAGCGCGGGGATCTGCGCCACGATGCGATCGATGGTCTGAACCGACCACAGGATCTCCTCATAGGGCAGCGGCAGGGGGGTGTCTTCCTGGATGCTGCGGTAGAAGCCGTCAAGCAACACACGCATGCCTTGAAAGAAGTGGTACTCGTGTCGCCAGAATCGCCGGACGTTCGCGGTCGCACTCCTGGCATAGGCTCGAGCCTGCGCGACGGCGGGCCCCAGTCGCCCGATGGAGCCAGGCTGCGTCTGGCGTGGGGCGGGCACCAGCGTGCGGCCGACGTAGTCGAGAACGGCGGTGTCATTGTTGCCGTAGACGCGCATGGTGTGGCCCACGGGCCGTGCATGCCCGCTGATCACCGCCGTCGCAGTCACGGCGCCCGCCTTTAGCGTGACACGCAGTTCGTCCGCCAGCGCGTCGATGACTGGATTGCCGACGGCCTTGCGCAGCCGGTAGGCCAGACACTGGACTTGGACAGGTTGAAGCGGCATCACCAACGCGAGCTTGCAGACCAGATGGTCCAGCACGTTGTGAAAGAGCTTGCCGGGCAGTCGGTGGACCCAATGTCCGGTATCGGAGAGCACGGCCACACCGTAGTCGCCGGCCAAGTCATAGCCATACGTGGCCTCGACATGGACGATCGATCCAAGCCTGCCCGATGCCAGCCACTGCTTCAGTTCCAGGGACGGTGCCTCGAAGTTGTAGAGGTAATTCACAGCCACCTTGCGTCCCGTGGTTTCCGCCACCTGCAAGATGCGCTGAGTCTCGTCCTCAGTCAGCGCCACCGGCTTCTCGAGGAACACATGGCAGCCGGCCTGCATGGCTTTGGTCGCGAGTACCAGGTGCGAGTCAGGCGGAGTCGCGACGTGCAGCACGTCCACTCGCTCCTTGGCCAGCAGGTTGTCGAGATCCGTGTAGTGCGCCGGAATCCGGTAGCGCAGCGCCAGTTGCTCGGACATCAGCGGTTCCGCGTCACACACCGCGACCACCTCGCCTCGACCTACGGCCCGGATCTGTTCGACATGGCTATCGGCAATCTTGCCGCAGCCCACAATTGCAATGCGCAGAGTCATTTTGCGGTGAGGGCGCTTCGCTCAGTTGCGCTGCGTGCTGCGCCACGAACCCGAGTAGCGGCCCGTGACATAGCGCCAGTACGCGACCGCGAATGCCCAGTTCAAGGTAATGAAGAAGACGACGAGCTTGGCCAGCTTTGGCAGGGGAGCGTCGGGCTTGATGCGCTGATGCACGGCACTCAGCCCGTAGGTCGCCCACTGAAGCACGGCCAATCCCAGGTAGAGGGTGCTGCGGGAGGCCAGCCAGGTGCTGGTCACCAGTGCCAGCAGCATCAGGTGGGGAGTAAACCAGCGCAGAACCTTGTGCGAGACATATGCGAACCGGGTGGCCCAGTTCGTTTGCAACAGATATTCGGGCCTTCCGAAGAAGGCCTGGAAGTTGCCGATGCCGATGCGCACCCTGCGCCGGTACTCCTCATGGATGTGATCCGGTGTTTCCTCGACCGCCAGGGCTTCGGGAACATAGACCAGCCGGGCGCCCGAAGCCGCCGCGTCCATGGCAATCCGGAAGTCATCGTTGATCCAGTTCGCTGGAAGCGGTTGAACATGCCGGCGTCGAATGGCGTAGATGGCGCCGTTGGCACCCAGCAGGCCGCCGATGCTTGCCTCGGTGCGCTTGAGGTACTGCTCGTATCGCCAGTAGACGCTGTCCTGATTGTTCCCATGGCTGGCCAGGAGCCGGAGTTCGCCGCAAGTTACCCCGACGGTCGGGTCCACCATAGGCGCCAGCAAGGCGCGGATGGCCCCAGGCTCGAACATTGTGTTGGCGTCGGAGAAGATGAGTACCGGTTCGTGGCAGGCTGCCACCAGGTCGTTCAGCACGCTGGCCTTGCCGCGATTGCGCTCAAAGACCAGCGCCACCACCTGTTCGCTGGCCAGGCTTGCAATGATTTGCCCCGTCCTGTCACTGCTTCCGTCAGAGCCCACGTACACCTTCAGACGCACACCAGGAACGTCCTGTGCCAGGAAGTTCGAGATACGCTGAGCGATGTGCCTTTCCTCGTTGAAGGCCGAGACGATGCACGCCACCTCGAGGGGGGATGCCGAAGGCGAGCCGGGCGTGATCCGAGGCTTCGCGATGACCCGAGACAGGAGTGCGAGCAGTAGCGGGTAGATCGCATAGGAATAACCCACCAGCGCTATCGCGCCCCAGAAGCTCACCCGCGCGAGATCATCCAGCGTCATGCAGATATCCCGGCTTGGGGACGACGAAGTCGCGATACGCGTTGGGATTGCCCTGTTTGCCCGCCTCGGCTGCCTTGACGATGTTGTACATCTCGCGGGCACTCACGTAGTGCAGCACGTGCTTGAGGCCATCGTTGTATCGAGACTCCAGATGGCTGAACATCTCGGAGACGGGGCGTCCCAGCAGCGCATCCACGTCGCGTTCCTGCGTCCCATGGGTATGCACCTTGATGAAGATCCACTCCGGGCGCCCTTGCACGTGAATTCCGGCATTGACCCAGAAGTCGACGCGCTCCTTTACCGGCGGGAAGCCGGCGCGAACGTCGCCGTTCTCGATGCGCGGAATGACGCCGAACTTGCGCGAGGACCACAGCGGGCCCAGTGGGCCCTGGATCATCAGCAAGTCGCCCCAGGGCTGTCCGCCTACGCGCACGCGCTGGCCCTTGTCGTGCGATTTGGGGGCGTGCGGATCGTCCTTTGCGTAATAAATGCTGTTGACCGTGCTGGTCTGCGTCACGTCGGGCGCGCTCGGCATGGTGAAGTCGGCGTAGCAACCCTCTTCGCGCAGTATGATCAGTTCGTTGTTGACGCCGCAGCGGTGGCCGTCCGGGCGCGAATTGTCCAACGCCCAGTTGCCGTGGATGAAGGACCACATCGGTTGGCCCGTCTCGGGGTTGACGGGCAGCGCGCGATGTCGCTCGACCAGGGTCTTGGTGAAGCCACGCAGCTTCTCGCGCAATCCGGCTTCCGTATCGTCGTGGTGATGAAGGTGCACCTCGATCTCGCCGTAGCCTCGCCGGCAGAGGCCCACCAGCTTGTCAATATGCTCGGGCCGATACTCTTCTTCAGGGAAGAAGAAACTGTGGCTGGGCGGTCGCCCGTCGGCGTCCTTGTGCCCTTCGCACAGCGCCGGATATCCGCTCATCCAGCGGTCGACGCGACGGCACTCCGTGTCGTAGTCAGCGTTGCGCCACCGAGGCTCGTAGTGATCGACGAAGCAGAACATGACGTGCCGCGGGCCCTGGATGTCGGCCTGTGCGCGCCAATCGCCGCGCAGGTAGTGGCCCAGCCACAGGTGAACCTGCTTGCGCCGAAGGCCCATGTAGAAGGCGAGCGCCAGCAGGATAAGAATAGCGGCGATCAACAGCAGGATTTGCAAGTCGGGCTCCGATTCGAGGGTTCAGCCCGAGCATCGCCAGATTGGACGTCGATGTCCCTGCGGGCCGGGCGTGTCAGCTCGCTATTGTGCCGCCCGCTGCAGCCACGATCACCGCCCGATCGCGGGCATCAAGTGGGGGATCGCCAGACCTCGTCAGCTAGTGCACATATATTCGAATCACCCCCCAGAATGGAGGGTGGGTAGCGAACCTGCGGTTCACACTGGACTCTTACCATCGCCGTGCCGGGACGAGCACGGAGCCCGCAGACTGCGGCTCTTGCGAGGGAGCGCAGTGTGGCAGGCGCATGACCCCGATGCTGCTCCGGAGGACTTGCGTGAAACCTGAACTTCCGTACAGACGGCGCCTGCTGGCATGGCTGGCATTACTGCCATCGGCAAGCTGGCTCGCAGGATGTGCGCCTTCGGGTGAGGCTCCTGCCATGCCACCTGCACGACCTGTCAGCGACGAACAACTCTCGGCCTTGGCCAAGCGAAGGATCTTCTTCGGCCACCAGTCGGTGGGCTTCAACGTGATGGAAGGCGTTGAGGACGTGGTCGCACAGCATCAGGGCAGCGGGCTGAAGGTGGTGGCACTGAAGGGTGGTGTTGCCCCAGATGGTCCCGGGTTCATGCACGCGGCCAACGGCATCAACGAAAAGCCTCTGACCAAGATCGATGGCTTTGCGAGAGCTCTGGCTGACTCCATGCAGGGGAACGCAGACATCGCGTTCTACAAGTTTTGCTACGTCGACATTCGTGCCGACACCGATGTGGTCGCGCTCTTCGAACGCTACAAGAATTCGGCCGCTCAGTTGCAGCTGCAGTACCCGCAGACGACTTTCGTCCACGTCACTGCGCCGCTGGCAGTTGTGCAGTCGGGGCCCAAGGCGATGGTGAAGAAGCTGTTGGGGCGGCCGGACCGGTGGGCGCTGGACAACGTTCAGCGAGAACGATTCAACGACTTGATGCGAAAGGAGTACGACAAGGCCTTCCTCTTCGATCTGGCCCGTTTGGAGTCGACCTGGGAAGACGGTCGGCGGCACACCTTCGAGGCCGGTGGCCGCGATGTGGGTGCGCTGATCGACGACTACTCCAGCGATGGCCAGCACCTGAGCGAGCGCGGCCGTCGATGGATGGCGTCCAACCTGCTGGACCATCTGGCACGAGTGCCGGTGCGTTGACGGACCCAAATAGGTCGCGCGAGTCAGGTTCTTTCGAGCAATTGCCGGAACAGCTGCTCATGGGCCGACACCATCGCCGGCTCGCTGAACTGGCGCTCGAACGTCGCGCGGTTGTGCATTGAAGCGCTATCCTGAAGCACACGGTCGCTGAGAGCACGCACGAGGGCGGACGCGAGGGCATCCACGTCGCCCGGCTCCACTACCAGTCCGTTCACGCCATCAGTGACGATCTCCGGATTGCCACCGACCCGTGTGCAGACGATGAGCTTGTTCATCGCCATGGCTTCGAGCAATGCGAGGGGCAGACCCTCCCACAGCGACGGCAACACGTACACGTCGAGTGCCGCGATGACCTGGTGCATGTCGGAGCGATAACCCAGAAAGCGGAATCGATTGTTGAGGCCCAGTTCACGCACGAGGGCTTCCAGGTCCTGGCGCAGGGGACCATCGCCGGCGACTGCAAAGCGAGCCTGCGGTACTTGCTTCAAGACTTGTGGCGCGGCTCGTACAAGATTCTCGATCGCCTTCTGGCGTGACAGCACCACACCCGTGCCGATCAGTAATTCACCCGGTGCCAGACCCAGTTCGCGGCGCACGGTTTCGCCGCTCATGGCGCTGAAGCGCTTCCCGTCGATGCCGTTGTAGATCACCTCCACTGGAACCCGTGTCGACATGGGCGCAGCCAGCAGCTTGCTCTTCAGGTCGCGGCTGACCGCCACCACGTGATCCGCCAGGCGGATGTAATTCTTGAAGCGAGACTGCGTGCGAGCGGTCGCCGAGTAGATCTGGTTGTGTTCCGAATACACCACTCGCGGGCGGCCGCGACGCGGTCTCCAGGCGGTCCGAGCGCCCAGGCCGGAATACACCAGCGGCGCCAGGTTGTGGGCGTGGAGCAACTGGATGTCCCGGTCGAGTATCCATCGGCGCAAGCGCCACAGCGCGGCTGGATCCACGGCGATCGGCCCGAGCTTGCGAGGAGTCTTCTGCAGGACCAGCGTGCGCTCCAACGGTAGCGGCTGTTCTTCGAACATGCGGCCCGGGCCGTCCAGGCACACCAAATGGGCTTCGAAGGCTTTGGGATCCAGCCCACGCAGCAGGCTGAGCACGACCTTTTCCAGGCCGCCCACGTTCAGGTTGTTGACAACCATGGCGATGCGAAGCGTCACGACGAAGGATCCGTTGTAGGTTGAAGGAACTGCACGGTAAGCCCAGGTTCACCGCGGCGACGGGCCGTTCAGATGTCCAGGGTGCCCGCGAACAGTTGCCAACCCTGTCCCGTTGCCAGCAAGGGCAGACTGGCCAGCAGGGTGGCAGTGAGCGGATTGACGGCACGGAGGATGACCTTCCGGTCATCGGGCCGCTCGATGAACAGACTGGAGGAAAGGCTGCGGTCCACCTCGGTGGACCCGGCCAGATTGATGCTCAGCACCTGCATCCCTTCGCCGCGCACCGCCCGCGCCACGTGCCACCACAGCGCCCTGGGCAATGCAGGATGGTCGGGTAGCCATTCAGCTGCCTGAACTTCAGCCGATTCGACATAGAAGCGCACGATCGCCCAGGCGACGCAATCGGAGCCCTGATGTAGTTCGAAGATCCGGTAGTCGTGGGTGGGGTGTGTAGCGAATCGCCAGCGCAGGTGCTCCGGCGAATGGTCGGTGTGCAAGAGGGATGACGACGGGCGGGACAATTGTGGCGCTTTGCGATCGAAGCGCCGAAGCTGACCCGTCAGCGTGCCGTCGCGCATCAATTGCCACGCTTCGAGACCCCTGCTGCCGGCCTGCACTGCCCAGGCCACGGGCCAGGCCAGGGCCGCCGACAGGCGATGCGCAATTGCTGCAGACGCCTTGGCCTGGAAGTGTCGTTCAAGCATGCGCCGGACCCGCGGCGGATCGGCTCGCAGGCTGCGCGCCCACATGCGTGTCCCGCCGAAGGCCTTGTATCCTGCACGGGCCAGGATCGGCCAGGCCTTCTGATTCGGGTAGCCGAACAGCAGGTCGAATCCTTCCTGCGCACTCTGTTCGGCGACGCCACGCTGCAGTGCGACGGCAGGGCCGGCCACCCGCGCCTTCGGGTCGACGATGAAGTCGACCAGGAGTCCCGCACGAAGCACCGCATCGCCGACGTGAAAGCGGTGAGGCACGATCGAGCAGGCCCCGAGGACTTCCTGGCTGCGCCGATCGACGACCACCCAGGAGCATGTGCGGCCAGTGGGGTTGTGGCCATAGAGCCACTCGAATCGCTCTTGAATGTGGTGAACGATCTCGGGATCGCTCATGCCCTTGAGCCACAGAGGCAGGACAGTGGATTCGACCTGCTCCGCCGGCACGAGCCGCACGTCGAAGCCTGCGGTCCCGATCGCGGGTGCAGTTGCGGTTACTGACTGGTCGTTGCTCATCCACAGCGTGACCGGTCGGCCACCATCCTCCTGCCATCGGATTGTATGGGCCCGCTTCTCTCGTGCGCGAGCGCGTCTTGGGGGGGCATGGGAGGCTTCCGTGGCTTAGTACCGAGCGCAAGATGGATCAGCTCCATCATGCGCTGGCGCGGCGTGAAGTTCAGGAAGACATGATCGGCCCTGGGTACGCTCCACAAGTGAACGGCGCCTCGATTCAGGAGCCTGGGCAGCATGGCACCCGATTGATCCCTCAGCAATGGCTCGCCCGGCTCGCCTTCGGCGAAGATGAAGTCGACTCGAACGCCTCGATGGGCGACGTCCGACAACTCCCGACCCAGGTCCTGATGCAAGCTCAGCCCGAGGCGCCGCCCCCAGTCTCGGCCCCAGCGGTTCAGGTGGCGAGTTGCACCTCGAGCAAGCAGCTGCAACATCCTGCGAACATGTGCCTCGCCACGCAGCAGTTTGATCCAGGGCGTCAGCGTGAACACGATGCTGCGGTATCTCGCCACTTCGCCGATGACTTCGTGCGGGCGCGGCGGAGCGTCTGGCGACAGCCCTTCCTCCCAGTAGTAGGTCAGGGGATTGATGGCCACGACGTTGCGCACGGGCGCGCCCGCGATGGCAGCTCTCAGCCCGTGGTATGCACCGGCGCAAAGACCCACCACGGCACACTCCCGAATGCCCGGCCAGCGCAGGACCTCTTGCACTGTATCGACCACCTCGTCGACGGCCGTCGGCGAGTAGACGACGGTGCCATCATGGCTTGCGGTGGCGGGGCTGTCCCCCAGGCCCGAGAGGTCCAGTCGAAGCGCCAGGTCGCCTTGCATCGCCAGATCGCGAGCCATGGTCACGTGGAACCGGCCGGGACCAATGCGTCGAATCGCGCCGCCATTGAGGAACAGGACGGCGCGGCCCGACGTCGCGGCCTCCTCGCTGCGGCTCAGGACGGCGGCGAGCCTGGCCGACCGAGTGGCAATGCTCACGGGCTGCTCGGTCACCCCGAGCCAGCGCCCAGCCCGTCCCCCCGGAACCGGAAGCGGCTGAAGCAAGGGGCTCGGAGGAAGGGCCGCCACCCACGTCACGACCTGTTGCCAAGCCGAGTCCGGCACCTTGCTGTGATGCGGTTCCAGCAGCAAGTCTTCCAGGTCGTTGAGTACATGGCTGGCCACGTTCACGCCGAGCGTGTTCAGTGTTCGGGCGAAACCTGGGCCCAAGGGGCGGCCGGTTCTCTCGAGGATCAGCGCGTGGGCCACGGCCGCCTGCTCCGGAGTGCGAAGATCCAGTGCTGACAGGGCCTCTCGGTTGCCCGCGCTCATGAAGAAGCCACCGGACTCGAGACCCCGTTCCGGGGGCAGCGTGTCGAGCAGGCCTGCTGCCGCCTGCAGTGCCTGCAACTCGCGTACATACTGCCGGCCGGATATCACCGGTGCCACGCCGACCCAGGCCACTACATCCGTACGGCCTTGCGATGCCTGCCACGCGAGTGCCGCTCCTTCGCGCAGCCCGACGAGCGTGACCTGCTGCCTCCCGGACAAGCGTTTGACCTCGTCGATGGCCCAGCGAACAGACGCTATGCCAGTCGACACCGCATCGAGCTCGGCGTGATCGCCGAATGAGTCACCCGTGCCCGCATAGTCGAAGCGCAAGACCGAATGGCCGGAGCTTGCCAGTCGTCGTGCAAGCTCGCGCCAGGCCCTGTGCGCGGAGAGCTCCTCGCTTCCCGTGGCGCTGCACAGCACCACGGCTTGGCGCGAGCCGCTGGCGCCGCCATCGGCGGGACCATGCAGACAGCCAAACAAGGGCGATTCGGGCGGTCCGAAGTAGAACGCGGACTCGGTGATGCCTTGATCAGCGACTACGCTCATGTCTCAATTGCTTGTTCTCAGAATGCGGCGCGGACGAGGGCGCTGCCGTGCCCCTTGAGGTTCCTGGCTCCATCGTGCCTTCTTGCCCCGCCGAGGCGAACGTGGCCAAGGTCCCGCACTGACAAGAACCCGCTTCAATTCACATGGAGCCGAGTTGCGCCAGGAAGGCGCGCACTTCACCGGCCTCATTCTCGAGCGGTTCGATGGACTTGAACTTTCCCCCTGAAGCGAGACGTCGCGACACCGAAGGCCCTTGTCCGGCGCCCACTTCGAAAGCGAGCCACCCACCGTTGCGGATGAATCTCGGTGCTTCCTGGATCAGACGATTGAGGATACGCACGCCGAACGGGCCGCCATCAAAGGCAAGGGCGGGCTCGAAGTCAGCGATCTCCTGGGCCATTGCCGGAACCTTCGCGCTCGAGATGTACGGTGGGTTGCACACCAGGACATCGATGCGGCCATGCCAGCCCGGTTCATCAAAAGGTGCCAGCAGATCGCCCTGCCTCACTTCGACGCGTTGCTGCAGACCGAGATGCACAACGTTGGCCCTTGCAAGTGCTACGGCCTCCTCCGACAGATCGCAGGCCAGCAGGCGAGCGCTCGGGACCGCACAGGCAATGCCCAGTGCGAGGTTGCCGCTGCCAGTGCACACGTCCATCGCCAGGCCATGGCCTTGTTCGGCCACTATGCCCGCCAGACGTCGAGCGGCGGCGCGACCGAGTAGCTCGGTTTCCCTGCGGGGGATGAGAGCCTGTGCGCCGGCGAGCAGTTCGACATCCATGAAGCGCTGCCGGCCCGTCAGATGGGCCAGCGGAACGCCGTCCAGGCGCCGCTGCACCAGCGCGTCCAGAAGAATTTGCCGATCCATTGTCAGCGGCGGGAGTTCGCGTGTCGCGGCCGCCCGGGCCGACAAGGGCATACCCGCGGCCAGCAGCCACAGGGCGCGCAGCGCCGTGTCAGGCGTCTCCTCCGGCTTGTCGTCAAGCGTGCGCAGACCTCGCTCGAACACAACGAGCAATTCCTCGTACCGATTCGGTGCTGGCGTGGCGGACGGGGCCATCACGACTCCAGGACCGGCTCGATCACTGCCGGGGCAGCATGGAGATAGCGCGTTGCACGGCGCTTGGATTCGATGTCGGAATAGACGAACTGGGCCTCGTCGTGCCTGATGCCGAGCACCCGCGCCAACTCCTGCGCCGGAACCTTGTGCCGATGTCCCCAAAGCGCCAGATCCATCTTGTCGTAGGGCAGGACAAAGTAGAACTCATCCTGGCCTTGCGCCAGGCTGTACGTGTCGGTCGTCGGGGCGGCATTGCACACATCCGGTGGCAGGCCGAGGTGGCGCGCCATCGCGTAGACCTGCGTCTTGTACAGGTGCGCGATCGGCTTGATGTCGGCCGAGCCATCGCCATTCTTGACGAAGAAGCCCTGGTCGTATTCCAGTCGATTCGGCGTGCCGATCACGGCGTAGTTCAGTCGGTCCGCGTGGTAGTACTCTACGGTTTTGCGGATCCGCTGCTTGTAGTTCGTCGCAGCAACGATCTGCAAGTACTCGCGCAAGGGCAAGCGCGCTTCCTGCTGGCGGCCACCTGGGTCCTGGACGATCAGCTTGAAGAAGTTGACACCGCCGCCTTCTCCGCCGGCGATGACGATCTTGCACTTCCAGTCATCGCCGTATTCCGGGAAGACCGCGCGGATCGCGGCGTCTCTCTGGCGGTAGCATCCCAAGCCCTCGAGGGCCGGTGCGATGTTGAACAACTCGTAGGAGATGCCCAGATGCTCGGCGACCTCGCGGCCTCGGTCTGCGCTGCTGCTGCTGGAGTCGTGTTCCGGGAGCAGAATGCCGTAGACCTTCTTCGGCCCGAAGGCTCGCACTGCCAGCGCACCGCACACCGAGCTGTCGACACCGCCCGACAAGGCGATGATGACGCCGCGGCGGCGCAGCTGCGTCGCGACGACCTGCACCATCCAATCTGCGATGCGGCTGGTCTCGGCTTGCGCATCCAGCGCGAGCACCTCGGGCCCGAAGGACTGTGGCGATGCCATTGCTTCCCCTCAGGCCGCGAGCTTGCGGGCGACGTAGGCCTCGACAGCGGCCAGGCTGTCGAGATTTTCCGGAACCATCTCGGCGTCTTCAACCCGAATGCCGAAGGTCTCTTCGAGCCATGTCACGAGCTCGAGAAACCCGGTCGAATCGATCAGGTGCTGGTCCATGAACGAATCCGTGTCGCCGAACGCGACCGTCTTCGCGCCCATGATGAAGTTCTCGTTGATGAAGGCGCGTACCTGGGCCTTGGTGTCGGATTGAATGCCGTTCATGGTAGTGGGTCCTCTTTCGGGAAGTGTCAGCGTTTCAGATGGTCGGTGTTTCAGCCGAGCCCTGTCTTCTTGATCTTGCCGGTATCCGTCTTGGGCAGTGCATCGACGAATTCGACGTACTTCGGAGCCATGAAGCTCTCCAGGCGGGCAAGGCAATGGCGAATCACGTCTCGCTCGGCGAGCTCGGCGCCCGGCTTGAGCGTCACGAACGCCTTGACAGCCTGCCCGAGCACGTTGTCGGGGACGCCGACCACGGCGACCTCGAACACGCCTTCCATCGCGTAGATGGCATTCTCGACCTCGCGCGGGCTGACCTTCTCGCCACGGCTCTTGATGATGTCGTCGCGACGGGCGACGAAATAGAGCCAGCCTTCCTCGTCGGTGCGAAACAGATCGCCGGAGTAGAGAATCATCTCGCCGGCGATCGGGCCCGGCTTCAGGCGCTCGGCTGTTTCCTTCGGGCGCTCCCAGTAGCCGCGCATGACATTGCTGCCACGAATGACCAGTTCGCCCGTCGAGCCGTTGGGCAGTCGCTGGCCCTGTTCGTCGACGAGCCAGACTTCTTCGTTCGGCATGCCGCGTCCGACGCTGGTCGGGCGGATGCCCAGTTGATCCGGAGGCAGGTAGGTCACGCGCTTGCACTCCGTCAGCCCGTACATCGAGAAAAGCGTCGCCTGGGGAAACAGGTCGCGAAGCTCGCGGATGTGCTTTTCCGAAAGAGCGGCGGCCGTGTTGGTGATGGCGCGCAGAGCGGACAGGTCGAAGGCATCGAGGCCCTTGATGCCCAGCAGCATCGCGAACATCGTCGGCACGCCGGGGAAGAACGTCACCCTCTCGGCGGCCATCGTCTCCAGCACCTTCATGGGGAAGGAGAAGTTTCGTTCGAGGACGACTGTGGAGCCGACTCGAAAGGACATCAAAACCTGGTACAGACCATAGTCGAATGCGAGGGGGAGGGCGCAGAGCACACGATCGCTCTCCCTCATCCCGAGATAGGTGCTGATCGAGCGCCCGGCGCTGACCATGTTCAGGTGGGTCAGCATCACGCCCTTCGGGAACCCTGTCGAACCCGAGGTGTAGATGATGCTGGCCAGATCCTGATCGATCGTCGGCGGCAAGGAGAAGTCTGTGGGCGCGTCGCCTTGCGGCCAGACGATTTCACGATTGCCCGTGTCGGCGACGACTTCCGTGCAGACCACCGTATGCACCGACGGCACCTGCTCCACGGCACCAGACCAGGCGGCGCGCAAGGATCCGCTGGTGAGCAGGGCGCTCGCGCGCGCATCACCGAGCATGAAGGCGAGCTTGTCTTCCTTGGTCAGCGGATTGATGGGCATGAAGACGGCGCCGATCTTCAGTGCGCCATACAGTCCCGCCACGAAGTCCACGCCATTGTCGAGGTACAGCGCGACGCGGTCGCCACGCTGCACGCCGCGCGACTGCAGGAGCGCAGCCACCGCGCGGGCGCGAGCATCGACCTCAGCGTAGCTGTGGTGGACCTTTCCGCAAACCAGCGCGGACTTGTCGGGATTTCGTCCAGCCCAGGCCTCGAGGTCATGGTGGAGCAGCATGAGCGATCGGTCCTCCGTGTCAGTGCGGTGCGGGGGTGAATGTGGCGGGCCTGACGAATTGATCGTGCAGCAGCATCGTCGACAAGATGCCTACGAAGGACATGTTGTCGGCAAACCCGACGGCGCGACCAGCGCGGCACTTCGACATGAGCTTTTCGACAGAAGCGGCGTCGAAAAGGCCCGCTGCATCGATGCGGTCACGGCTCATCAGTTCGGCCACGTAGTCGACGGCTCGGCCATCCACGAAGAACGAGGTGCTGTCCGGCGCGCGGTAAGGCTGCTTGGTCCGAGTGCGGATGATCTCCGGTACCTCGCCTCGCATGGACTTCTTCAGCAGATGCTTCTCCACGAGAGTGCGCAGCTTGAGGCGTGCCGGGAGTCGATTCGCAAACTCGATCACGCGGTGATCAAGGAACGGAACGCGCCCTTCGATCGAATTCGCCATCGCGACGCGATCACCCTGAGAGCTCAGCAGGTAGCCGGAAAGCAAGGTGTGGGCCTCGACATATTGGTCTCTGTCCATCGGCTCCCAGGCCTGCCACCCCGCGGGCATCATGCGGTCAATCGAGGCACATGCGTCCCAGCCGACGACCTGATCGTGCAGTTCTGGCCGTAGAAAGCGCAGGGCGCGGCGGGTTGTGGTCATGCGCGGATGGTGGGCAAACCAGGAACGATCCATGTGCTCCGCGCCATCGGCGAAGAAGCGGCGCGCGAAGTCGGCGCCGGCGACGGGCGAAGTCTGCAAGTACGGGTAGAGCCCTTCCAGAATTCGGTGGCGCCATCGCGAATCCGTCTGGCGCGACATGAATCGACGGATCTTCGCTTCCTTGAAGAGGTCGTATCCGCCGAAGACTTCGTCGGCGCCTTCGCCGGTGAGCACGACCTTGTACCCAGCCTCGCGAACATGCCCCGAGAGCAGCATGAGCGGCGTTGGCGCCGTGCGAACGATCGGCGCCTCGGTGTGCCAGATGGTGCGCGGGAATGCAGCAGCGATGTCGGCGCGCGTGACGCGGATCGCCGAGTGCTCGGTTCCGAGGTGATTGGCGAGTTCCTGCTGAAAGCGGCTCTCGTCGAACTCCGCATCCTCGAAGGTCAGGGAGAAGCTGCGCAGCGGCGTCTCCGTGTGATTCCGGATCAGCGAGGTGATGATTGATGAGTCCAGCCCACCGCTGAGGTACGCCCCGACGGGCACGTCGGCGCGCAATTGAAGGCGCACGGCGTCGATCATCAACTCTTTCAGTTCGGCGGCCAGATCATCTTCGGATCGCCGTGTCTTGGCCTCGGGGTCGAAGTCCCAATCCCAGTACTTGCGAACCGAGCGGCCCGATCGATCGAGCACCATCAGGTGCCCCGCGGGAAGCGACTTGATGCCCTCGAAGGGCGATGCATCCTGGATCATTCCCCAGTAGCTGAACACCTGCGCAAGAGCCATGGGATCGATGCGCCGAGCTACCCCTGGCAGGCAGAACAAGGCCTTCACCTCGGAGGCGAACAGCAGACGGCCCGCGCATTCCGTATAGAAGAGCGGGCGAATGCCGGCTCTGTCGCGAGCAATCAAGAGTCGCCGTTGACGGCGATCCCAGATCGCCAGCGCGAACTGACCATTCAGGTGCTGCACGAACTCGTCGCCATACTCCTCGTAGAGGTGGACGATGACTTCGGTATCCGAGTGCGTGTAGAACTGGTGGCCTCGACGCTCGAGATCGCGGCGCAACTCGATGTGGTTGAAGATCTCGCCGTTGAACGTAATCCAGACGTCACGGGTTTCATTGTGGATGGGCTGGTGGCCACCAGCCAGATCGATGATGGACAACCGTGCATGGGCCAGACCGACGTTTCCGTCGATGTGGGTGCCATTGCCATCGGGCCCGCGATGTTGCAGCGCCCGAACCATGGCTTCGAGTTCGTCGGCCCGGGGTGGACTTCCCTGCTGGAGGTTAACGATTCCTGCGATGCCACACATGCCGCTTTTCTCTGAAAAGTTCTTGGCGCAGCCTCTCGGCGGCGAGTTGCTGGTCCTGATCCGGGCGATCGATTGGCGAACGGCCTCGGCAACGTACCTGCACGCGAGCAATCTCCCGAGCGACTATTCTTAGACG
>Ga0075163_10003543_pt1 | contig 20987 bp, 17 predicted proteins | sample JI1023141ADNA_FD_71478 | JGI IMG/M metagenome (GOLD analysis project Ga0075163, IMG submission 71478) | Wastewater effluent complex algal communities from Wisconsin, to seasonally profile nutrient transformation and Carbon sequestration -... | ecosystem: Engineered > WWTP > Effluent > Algae... | reverse complement strand
TCGCCGGCGTCGCCGGCATCGCTGGCGTCGCGGGTTGCGGCGGAGGCGGCGGTGATCCAGCCGCGGTCGACGCCGCCCCCGGCGCGGTCGACGCCGCCGTCGACGGCGCCACCGGGCCCGACGCGGCCGCCGCCCGGTTCAGCTTCTTCGTCACCAGCCTCGAGACCATGCGCAGCCAGTCGGGCAGCCAGAACGGGTTCGGCGGCAACCTCGGCGGCCTCGCCGGCGCCGACCAGATCTGTCAGCGCGCGGCGGCCGCGGTCGGCGCCGGTGATCGGACCTGGCGGGCCTTCCTGTCGGCGTACGCGGGCGGCACGCCGATCCACGCCATCGACCGGATCGGCGACGGCCCCTGGTACGACCGCCAGGGCCGGCTGATCGCGATGGACCGCGCCGGGCTGCTCCAGCAGCGCCCGGCCGGCGACGCCGCGGCGGTGAACGATCTGCCCGACGAGAACGGCGCGTCGCTGCGCGCGCTCGGCGACACCCACGACGTGATGACCGGATCGAACGCGCAGGGCCGGCTCGACGGCAGCAGCGCCGCCGCCACCTGTCAGGACTGGACCAGCGCGGTCGGCCCCGGCAGCACCAACCTGGTCCGCTGCGGCCACTCGTGGCCGGCGCAGAGCGGGATGAACTGGATCACCGCCCACCGGCTCCGCGGTTGCGCGCCCGGCGTCAACCTGGTCCAGAACGGGCCCGGCACCGGCGACACCGTCGGCGCCGGCGGCGGCTGGGGCGCGATCTACTGCTTCGCGCTGTGAGCTGACGGCCGCCGTCGCGCACCGGCGCGCGCGGGGTCGTCACCGGGGCGGCGATGGCTGCGACGCGGGTGCGGTGGGGAGCGCGCAGGCGGGTCGCGTCGCACCGTGCGGTGTCGCACCTGGCGGTTGCCCGGTCGCGGTCGGCCAGCGGCGTTGAGGCGACGCCGTCGATCGAACCCGCGGCCGGCGCGTGTCCGTCGACAGGAGGATCCCTTGCAGCCCATCCGTCGTCGCCTGCGCCCCCGTCACCCTCGTTCGCCTGGTTCGCCTCGCCCTGCCGCCCACCGGCGCCTGGGCCGGGTCCGGGCCCTGCTCGCCGCCGGGGTCCTCGGCCTGGTCCCGGCCGTGGTCGGCTGGGCGCCCGGGAACGTCGACGCCCAGGGCATCACCACCGGCGCCATCACCGGCCGGGTCACCGACAAGAAGACCGGCGAGCCGATGGTCGGGGTCACGGTGGTCGCCGGCGCCGGCCGCGACACCGTCACCGCGATCACCGAGGAGGACGGCACCTTCCGCTTCACCAGCCTGCTGCCCGGCCGCTACCTGGTCACCTTCTTCTACGGCGACGCCACCGCCGAGCACCCCGGCATCGAGGTCGGCGCCCAGCGCACCACCCAGGTCTTCCACCGGTTCGGCGACGTCGGCGGCGAGAAGATCGAGATCGTCGATCGGCGGGTGCTGATCGCGCCCGACGCGCGCCGCGGCGAGTTCATCGACCGCGGCCAGATGGAGAGCCTGCCGATCCCCGGCCGCAGCTACGTCGCGACCCTCGGCATCACCCCCGGGTCGCACGGCGACGGTGTCGGGCCCGGCTTCTCCGGCTCGTCAGGCCTCGAGAACCAGTACGTCGTCGACGGGGTCAACACCACCAGCCTGCGCTACGCCGGCGTCGGCAACGCCGTGCTCAGCGACTTCGTCGAGTCGACCGAGGTCATCACCGGCGGTTACAACGCCGAGTACGGCCGCTCGACCGGCGGCGTGGTCAACGTCGTCACCCGCAGCGGCTCCAACGAGCTGCAGGGCCTGGTCTTCGCCTCGGTCGCGCCCGGGTTCCTCACCGCCGGCGCCGACCGCGCCGCCACCCAGGCGTCGTCGATCGACGTCGAAGCCAACCTCGCGGTCTCGGCCGACGTCGGCTTCCTGGTGTCCGGCCCGGTCATCAAGGACAAGCTGTGGTTCGTGCTCGGCGCGGCGCCCAGCTACAACCGGACCGATCTGGCCCGCACCACCAAGCGCAAGATCGACAGCGATCAGAACACCATCGCCGACGTCGACCCGACGACCGGCTTCGATCTCTACGAGGACATCCGGACCCGCGACTTCCACCCGTGGAGCGCCGGTGTCCAGGGCATGGCCAAGCTCAACTACGCCTACGCCCCCGAGCACCAGGGCCAGCTCAGCTTCGTCGGCGGGCCGAGCCGGGGCAAGACCTTCGGCATGTACGGCCTGCCCGAGACCACCAACTTCGACAGCGACCGGCTGACCTCGGACCTGGCGTTCCGCTGGACGTCGAAGTTCGACGACAACCGGACCGAGCTCGAGGCGGTGCTGGGCTGGCACCACGATCACGTCGGCGCCCAGAACACCTACGCCCCGGCCCGCAGCCAGCCGCTCGAGCTGTTGCGGTTCGGCAACCTCGGCGAGTGGTCGAAGCTCGGCTTCGAAGACCAGCAGACCCGGCTGGCCTGCGCCGACGGCGGCAGCGATCCGTTCCCCGGCATCACCAACTGCCCCGACGAGGGCGCCGGCTACCGGGTCGGCGGCGGCGGCACCATCGTCGACGACACCGAGGATCGCTGGTCGATGCGGCTCGGCCTCACCCGCCGGGTCCGCGCCCGCGGCACCCACGAGATCAAGGCCGGCGTCGACGCCGAGCTCAACCGGCTGCGCGAGCCGCGCCTCTACACCGGCGGCGCGTTCTTCGAGAACCGGGCCGACAGCAAGACCATCGAGGCCTCGCGCTGGATCCAGGTCGCGCCGACCGGCGCCGATCCGGCCGAGTTCGACCGGATGTGCTCGTACACCCCGTCCGGTCAGCTCGGCGACGTCGACCTGCCGTGCAAGTTCATCGGCCAGGACGACCCCGGCTCGATGATCGAGGGCGAGACCGTCAACTGGGCCGCCTACCTGCGCGACTCGTGGGCGATCAAGCCCAACCTGATCGTCGACGCCGGCGTGCGCTACGAGGAGCAGCGGATGCGCTACGCCCGCTTCCTCCGCGACGAGCTCGATCCCAACACCGGCCAGGCCTACGGCACCAACGCGCTGACCCTGCGCGGCATGTTCGCGCCCCGGATCGGCGCGATCTACGACTGGACCCGCGAGGGCCGGTCGAAGGCCTACGTCCACTGGGGCCGGTTCTACGAGTCGATCCCGATGGACATCAACTCGCGATCGTTCGGCGGCGAGGTGTCCTACAAGCAGGAGTTCGGCTGGGCGATGTGCGGCGCCTCGATCGAGGGCTACGGCGGGCCGTCGGCGACCGGCTGCCCCGACGAGGGCGCGGGCGGCAGCGCGATCGGCGTCGGCGGGACGCTGATCGCGCCCGGGCTGAAGGCCCAGTACCTCGACGAGGCGCTGGGCGGCTTCGAGTACGAGCTGGCCGAGGACGTCAAGCTCGGCGTCTCGCTCCAGCACCGCAGCCTGGGCCGGGTGGTCGAGGACGTCTCGACCGACGGCGCCCAGACCTACGTGATCGCCAACCCCGGCGAGTGGAGCAAGGACGAGGAGACCGCGCTGCGCGGCGAGCGCGACGCGGCGGCGGCGGCCGGCGACACCGTGGCGGTGGCGCGGCTCGACCGGCTGCTCGATCTCTACACCGGCATCCGCGGGTTCGACCGGCCGCAGCGCGACTACACCGCGCTCCAGGTCACGCTGGCCCGCCGCTTCTCGCGGGCGCTGTTCCTGACCGCCAGCTACACGTTCTCGCGCACCCGCGGCAACTTCCCCGGCCTGGTGTCGTACGACAACGGCCAGATCGATCCCAACATCTCGTCGCAGTACGATCTGGTCGAGCTGACGTCCAACCGGGCCGGGCCGCTGCCGCAGGACCGGCCGCACAACCTCAAGGTCGACGGCTACTACCGCTTCGATCTGAAGCGGGCCGGCATGCTGACCCTCGGCTGGCGCGGCCGGCTGGCGTCGGGCACCCCGCGCGACGCGCTCGCCGGTCACCCGCTGTACGGCCTGGGCGAGTCGTTCCTGCTGCCGCGCGGCGCGCTCGGCCGCACCGCGCTCGAGCAGGCGGTCGACGTCCACGTCGCCTACGCCCGCCCGCTCCGTCACGGCATGACGCTCGAGGTGTTCGCCGACGTCTTCAACGTCCTCGACCACCAGGGCCAGGCCGCGGTCGACGAGGACTACAGCTACCGGTCGAACTCGGCGCCGATCGTCGGCGGCACCTACGAGGACGTGGTGTTCGCCAAGACCGTGTCCCGCGACAACTTCGAGACGTCGGACCCGATCATCCGCAACGTCGACTTCGGCAACACCGTGGCCCGCTACGCCCCGCTGTCGGCCCGGCTCGGCGCCCGGCTGTCGTTCTGAGGACCCGAGCGAAGCGAGGGTCCGAATGACAAGGAGCGCTGCTGAGGCGGCGTGAGGGCTCGCCGCCGCCACCGCCGCTACCTCACGAACGGTCGGCGGCCGAGCTCACTCGCCGCTGGCCCAGCCGGCCCCGGTCGCCCAGCCGACGACGAACTCGCGCAGGTCGACGCCGTTCGCGGCGGTGATCGGCGGCCGCACCGTCCCGTCGGCGGCGCGGTTCTCGTAGTCGCCGAGGAAGACGTGGGCCTCGCCGGGGACGACGAAGGTGCGGGCGTTGGCGCGGCCGGCGTACGACGACGTCCGCAGCGCCAGCAGCGCGGCGCGGAACGTATCGAGCGGCGGCGACAGCGCCTGATCGGGGCCGTCGCCGGCGAAGAAGAACCACGAGATCACCCGATCGCGATCGTAGGACATCAGGCCGAAGCGGCTGGTCGGGTGGGCGGTCATCAGCCGGCGGATCCAGGCCGGGAGGCCCTGATCGCAGTCGGTGCAGCCGGCCGGCGGCGCCAGGTTCCACGCCGTGGTCCACGCGGTCAGGTGGTTGGTCGGTACCAGCGGCGCCGAGTCGGCCAGGACGTGGACCTCGGCGGTCGGGAACGCCTGCTGGATCCGCTCGAGGTTGAGCTGGGCGCCGTAGCCGCCGCCGCTGACGCCGATGATCCACACCTTGCGCGCGGCCGGGTAGGTCGCGACCAGGCGGGCGAGGTAGGCGCGGACGTTGCGCGCGCCGGTGAAGTGCATCCGGTAGCTGCCGACCGGATCGAACGGGTTGTACTTGAAGGCGTAGTCGCGCTCGGCGTCGCCGGCGTGGAGGTCGCCGGTGCAGTACGGGACGTAGACGTAGGACGCGGCCCGCAGCGGGTTGGCCGGGTCGGCGCGATCGAAGAAGGTCGAGCGCTCGATCGCGCGCAGCTCGGCGGGGAAGTTGCCCAGGCCGCTGGCCGGGAACGGGTCGGCCTCGGCGACGTGGGCGGCGGTCGGCTGCAGCCCACCCGGCCCGTCGTAGGCGCACAGGTTGGGGTTGTAGTAACAGACCGGGCCGTACGACAGCAGCGACGGCACGCAGGTGCCCTGGTTCCAGCACGCGCCGCCGCCCTGGAAGAACACCACCAGCTCGTCGCCGCCGCCCGAGGGGTTGATGCCGACCCCGGCCCGCGCGCCGCTGCCGCAGGTCGAGCCGTCGACCGGGATCCAGGTCCAGGTCCCGACCGGGGCGACGATGGCGGCCGGATCGGCGTCGACCGCGGCGTCGGCCGGGCCGTCGTCACCGGCGTCGACGTCGGCGGGGGCCGCGTCGATGTCGCGGGCCTGGGGATCGCCGCAGCCGGCCAACGCCAGCGCGGCGGCGAGGGTGGAAAGGGTTCGCCCGCGCGCTGACATGCTCACGGTCGACGATAGCGCGATCCACCGGTCCGGCATCACCCTGTACGCTGTGGCCCGCTCATGATCGACCTCGACCACGCCCCGCTGTCCGACCTCCATCGCCACCTCGACGGCTCGCTGCGGCCGACGACCCTCGCCGCGCTGGCGGCGGAGCGCGGCGTGGTGGTGCCGGCCGGCCTCGGCTTCGCCCCCGGCATGGGGCTGACCCAGGCGCTGGCCTGCTTCGAGGTGACGCTGGCGGTGCTGCAGGACGCGGCCGCGCTGCGCCGGGTGGCGGCCGAGATCGTCGACGACGCGGCGGGCGAGGGCGTCACCACCCTCGAGGTCCGGTTCGCGCCCCAGCTCCACGGCCGTGCCGGCCTGACCGTCGCCGACGCGGTCGACGCCGCGCTGGCCGGGCTGGCCGGGCGGGCCGGGCTGGTGCTGTGCGTGCTGTACGGCGAGGACCCGGCGATCGCGCGCGCGCTGGTCGACGTCGGCGCCGAGCGCGCCGGCGTGGTCGGGATCGATCTCGCCGGCGGTCCGGTTCCCGGACAGGGCTGGGACCTGGCCGCCTACGGCCCCGCGTTCCAGCGCGCCGCCGCGCTCGGCCTCGGCCGCACCGTCCACGCCGGCGAGGGCCGCCCGCCGGCCGAGATCCGGACCGCCATCGAGGCGCTCGGCGCCCAGCGCATCGGCCACGGCACCACGCTGCTCGCCGATCCGGCGGTGGTCGAGCTGGTGCGCGCGCGCGGCGTCACCCTCGAGGCCTGTCTCACGTCGAACGTCCACGTCGGCGCGATCGCCCGGGTCGACGATCACCCGCTGGCCCGCTGGCTCGCGCTCGGCGTCCGGGCCTGCATCAACACCGACAACACGCTGTTCTCGCGCGTCACCGCCCGCAGCGAGCTGGCCTGCGCCCGCGCGCTGCCGGGCATGACCGACGAGCTCCTGGCCCGCGCCATCGCCCACGGCCACGCCGCCGCCTTCGTGCGTGTCTGATGATGGCGAACTGATCGCCGCCGAGGCTCGCCGCAAGGCGAGGGAAAGCTAGATCTACCCTGGCCCTCACCGCCTGCGGCGACGGGCGGAGCTGTGAGGCCGTCGCCCGCCACGTCGAGGAGCTGGCCGGGAGCGCGTCCGGCTGACCCGGGCGACGCTCAGGCCGGCGGCGGGGCGCGATGGGTCAAGGACCACTCGCCGAAGCGTCGGTCGCTCGCCAGGATGTGCGCGAGGATCCAGTCCTTGAGGTAGCCGACCAGCATGCGGTCCATGCCCGGACTGCCCTTGCCGAAGTCCTCGCGGAAGATCAGCACGTCCTTGCGGAAGTCGGCGTGCTCGGCTTGGTGCGCGACGGTGTCGGGGTAGCCGAGGGCCAGCATCTTCGCCTCCTCGGCGGCGAAGTGATAGCCGGCGTAGTCGACCAGGCCGTCGACGATCATCGTGACGAACTCAGGGTCAGCGGGATCCCTGTGCTCCGGTGACTCCAGCACTGCCAGATAGCGAATGAGCTGCTTGTGGTGCTGGTCGAGCTCCTCATCGAAGATGGTGTACGTGTCGCTCCACTGGATTCGGGGCACGGGGACCTCCACGCGCAGCGTTTCACGGCCGCGATCGAGGAGCAACGAGAGCCGCAGTGGTCCGACCTTTGCGGGACGCGCCCGAGCGCGTGGCGGCGGCGGGACCGAGGTTCCGATCGGATGGTCGCGATCGTCGTCAGCGCGACAACGCGTCGAACGACGCGTGCCGGGACTGTCACCTGGCTCACGCGCGCGAGGACGGTAGTCGCGCAGCTGGACAATAGCGACACAATCGGGGTGAAGGTGCCTTGCCGTGGCCGCACCTTGGGAACAGGATGGGCATCGATGGACGGCCTCCGCATCCTCGACAGTCTGTCGGCCGGCGTCCTCGTCATGGCCCCTGGTGGGAGCATCACGTACGCGAACAAGGGGGCTCTCCAGGTCCTCGGCGGAGCGGTCGCCGACCCGGTCGGGCAGCACGTCGCCGACGTCCTGCCGCCGGTCGCCAAGCTGATCGCCAGAGGCGGCAAGGAGACGCGCGGCGAGTTCGAGGTCCTGGCCCGTGACGGCGTGCGGCACATCGGCTTCACGCTGAGCGGCCCGAGCACCGACGGCACCTGGACGGTGCTGTGCCAGGACATCACCGCGATGCGCGAGCTCCGGCACGAACGGGACCGCTTGATGCAGTTCGCCACGCTCGGCGACGCGCTGCCGTCGATCCTGCACGAGCTCCGCAACCCGTTGGCCGCGGTCTCCAACTCGCTCGAGCTGCTGATCGAGGAAGCCAGCGACGAGGTTCGTCAGGATCTCGCCCCGGTGCTGTGGGAGATCCGGCGGATGAAGCTGACGCTGCACGGCGTCGGCGGGCTGTTCGGGACGGTCCACACCAGCCGGGAGACCGCGCTCGACTTCGCGATCGGTGAGGCGTGCCGGATCCTGACCTGGTCCGCGGAGCCGCGCGGCATCCGGATCGTCACCGACGTCCCGACCCTGCCGCTGTTGCCGCTCGACTGGGGCGTCGTCAGCGGCGTCGTCTTCAACCTGGTCAAGAACGCGATCGACGCGTGCACCGCCGGGGACGTGATCACCGTCGGCGCCGAGCTGCGCGGCGACGAGGCCTTCGCGGTCAAGGTGAGCGACACCGGCCCGGGGATGCCGCCCGACGTGCTGGCCCACTGCCGGCAGATCTTCTACTCGACCAAGTCGTCCGGCTCGGGCATCGGCCTGGCGTTGTGCCAGCGGATCGCCGACGTGTCCGGCGGCCAGCTCGAGATCGCGAGCGCGCCCGGCGCCGGGACGACCGTCATCCTCACCTTCCCGCTGTGCCAGCGCGCCCCGGTTCCGCGGACCCGGACCGGGCACTACCCCCCGAGCGGGCGGACGCCGAGCGCTGGAACCTGATCGAGCCGTCAAGAAAGGACGCATCGTATGTCGCGCGTAGACAACTTGAACCGCGTGCTCCGTGGGCTCCAGAGCTCGTCGCCCGACGTCGAGGCGAGCGCCCTGATCTCCGAGGACGGGCTGATGATCGCGAGCGCGTTGCCGCAGCACGTCGACGAATCGCGGGTCGCGGGCATGAGCGCGACCTTGTCGAGCCTCGGCAACCGCGCCGCCACCGAGCTGGAGCGGGGCGATGTCGAGGAGGTGCTGGTCCGCGGCAAGAATGGCTACGTGGTGATGATGGCGGCGGCGTCGGGCACGCTGCTGCTGTGCCTGGCGGCCAAGCAAGCGAAGCTCGGCCTGGTGTTCCTCGATATGCGCCGCGCGATCGATGACATTCGCAAGATCCTCTAGCGCCGCAGGAGCTCGCCATGGCCCAGGTCACGCTGTTCGACAACGGCACGCACAAGAACATTCTCCTCGAGGACTTCACCGGCACCGGCCTCGCGGTGCAGGCCAATCAGCACCTCGTCATTGATGGCAACGCCGGCCTGATCCTCGATCCCGGCGGCCACAAGGTCTACTCGAAGGTCCTGTCCGCGACGACCGGCGCGCTCGGCAAGGCCAAGCTGGAGACCATCTTCCTCTCGCACCAGGATCCGGACATCGTGGCGGCGGTCAACGGCTGGCTGATGACCACCGACGCCACGGCCTACGTGTCGGCGCTGTGGACCCGGTTCGTCCCCCACTTCGGCCTCGACCGCCTGGTCGAGTCGCGGCTGGTGCCGATCAAGGACGAAGGCGGCACGCTGCCGCTCGGTGGCAGCACGGTGCGGATCATCCCCGCCCACTTCCTCCACTCCGAGGGCAACCACCAGCTCTACGACCCGGTCTCGAAGATCCTCTACACCGGCGATCTCGGCGCCTCGCTCGGCGTGGACTACCGCGAGGTCCCCGACTGGGACGCCCACGTGCAGTACATGGCCGGCTTCCACCGCCGGTACATGTGCGGCAACAAGGCGCTGCGACTCTGGGCGAAGATCGCGCGCGGGCTCGACATCGAGATCATCGCGCCGCAGCACGGCGCGTTGTTCAAGGGCAAGGCCATGGTCGGCAAGTTCATCTCGTGGTGCGAGACCTTGCAGTGTGGCCTCGACGTCATCGAGGAGATCTACGGGCACCAATGAGCGTCGAGCGCCCTCGCCTGGTCCTGCTCGTCGAGGACGAGCAGACGCAGCGTGTCGTCATGATGCGCGGCCTGGCGAAGCTGCCGGGCGTCGTGGTCAAGGGCGTGGGCACGCTGCGCGAGGCCCGGCAGGTGCTCGCGGACGCGCCCCCGGACCTGGTGGTCGCCGACCTCGACCTGCCGGACGGCACCGGGATCGAGATGCTCACCGAGCTCGACCGTCTCGGGCTGCGGCGTCCGATCATCTTCGTCTCGGCGTACCTCGGCAAGTTCCGCGACCAGCTGCCGCGCCGTGGGGACGTCGACGTCTACGAGAAGCCGCTCGCGCTCGAGACGCTGCGCTCGTTGGTCGAGGGCAAGCTCGAGCTCACCGGCGGCGACCAGGCCTCGCCGTTCGGGGTCGTCGACTATGTCCAGCTCGCCGGGATGGGGCGGCACTCGGTGGTCGTGGAGGTCCGGACGGGGAGCGGCGGCGGCCAGGTCACGATCAAGGGCGGCGAGGTCTGGAGCGCGAACGACGAGCAGGGCGCGGGCATCGAGGCGTTTCGCCGGCTGGTGTCCACCGCCGGCGCCCGGGTCTCGTGTCGGACGTTGCGCCAGCACGAGCTGTCCCCGATCCGCGCCATCGAGGGCTCGACCGAGCGGATCTTGTTGGACGCCGCGGTCGCCGCCGACGAGCGCGCGCGCCAGGCCAGCCGCGCGCCCGCGGCCCAGCCCGACGAGCTCGACGACGCCTGGGTGCAGCCGCCGGCGCCGCCGGCGACACCCGCGGAGTGGCGCCCGAAGGCGACGGCGAGCGGGCGCGGCAGCGTGCCGTGGTTGCCGCCGGTACCGCCGGTGCCGCCGGTGGTCGCGGCGAACCGCCCGGCTGCGCGGCCGCACCCGCCGACCGCCCCGCCCGCCGGCCCGCCCGTCGAGCCGCCGGCGCCCCCGAGCGCGCCGGTGGCGGCCGATGCCCGGACCCGGCACGTCTTCGACGACCTCGTCGAGCGGGGCGTCGACGCCCTGCTCGCCAAGGACTACCACCGTGCGTACGCGGCGTTCGTCGAGGCGGACCAGGTGCTCCCCGGCGACCGCCGGGTCCTCGCCAACATCCAGCGGCTGCGCGCGCTGGGGATCGGATAGCCGGCCGTGAGCCCCCACCCTGCGCACGCGGTCCCAGGCGAGGAGCTGCCCTTGGCCGTGGCGGTCGCGTGCGCCGTCGTCGGGGTCGCGTGCACCTACGGCGCTGCGGCGGTGTGGCTCGCTGGCACGGCGCCCGCCCGGCCAGCGCCCCACCCGGAGGAGGTCGCCGGCGGCCGCGCGACTGACGCCGTGCGCGCCGATCGCGCGGCCGCGCCGATCGCGATCGACGCCGGGACCGCCGACGCCGGGACCGCCGACGCCGCGGACGCCGCCGTCGCCGCGGTCGACGCCGTCGACGCCGGGCCAACCGCGCCGACCGTGGCGGTCGTCGGCGGCACGTGCCCGGCGCTGATCATCAACTTCCACATGGCCTCCGCGCGCACGCCGCGCTCGGCCGGCGCCGCGGTCGACGCGCTGGCGACCTGGCTGGCCGCGCACCCGTCCGCGCTGGTCATGATCGACGGCCACGCCGACAGCAGCGGCTCGGACTACGGCAACATGGTGCTCAGCCGGCACCGCGCCGCCGCGGTGCGCCGCGACCTCGAGCGGCGCGGCGCCGCCACGGCGCGGATGACCGTCCGCGGCTTCGGCACCTACTGGCCCGTCGACGACCAGCCTCCGGACTCGTCGTGGAACCGCCGGGTCGTCGTCCAGACCAAGGGCGGAGCGGGCTGCCCGCGCGATCGAGAGGAGATCATCGAACCATGACCGCGGTCGCCTTCGTGCTCGCCACCTCGGCGGTCCTCGCCCTCCTGCTCGCCGGCTTCCTGCTCGGAGCGCGGGTCGGGCGCACCGTCCGCCGAGAGCTCCTTCGAGATCGCGATGACCTCTCGGCGCGCGGCGTCGAGCTCGAGACCAAGCTCGGCAGCGCGGCGATCCGCACCGCCGAGCTCGAGGCCAAGGTGGTCAGGGCCCAACAGGCCGCCCAGGACGCGGTCGTCCAGGCCGCCGCCACGCCGGGGCCGCGCCCGGAGCAACTCAAGGCCGAGCTCGAGAAGATGCTCGCGCCCATCCTCGCCGCCGTCGCGCAACAGGCGACCCAGCCGGCCCAGCTCCAGGCCACGCTCCAGCAGGTGCTGACGGCCCAGCGCGGCGACGGCGCGACCGAGATCCGCAAGGTCATGAGCGAGCTGCTCGCGCCGGTCATGGAGCGCGAGCGGGTCGGCCAGGCGTTGTCGTCGATCCGGGTCGCGGAGGGCGGCCTCCGCCAGCTGCCGCGGATGCTCGACGAGATCGCGGCCAAGGGCGGCTTCGCCGCGATGGTCCTCAGCGACGAGGCCGGGCTGCCGCTCGCGGCCAGCACCGGCTCGCACTTCGTCGAGGAGATCGCCGGGGTGGCGGCGTTCTTCCTCACCCTCGCCGACCGCGCCGAGCGGGCCTCGTTGCCGCCGCCGCTGGCCTGCGTCGTCCTCGATCAGGCGAGCCAGACGACGCTCCACCGCATCTTCAAGGTCGGCGACGTCCGCTTCACGGTCAGCGCGTTGTCGCGCGGCCAGACCCTGGTGCCGGGCGCGCTCGACGGCGCGCTCGCGCCCCTCCAGCGGCTGTTGACGGCGCCAGGGTAGGCGGCGCGGACCACGGGCGCCGGCGCCGGTCGGCCCGGTGCCGGCCTCGGTGGACGCGGTCAGGCCTTGGGGCCGAGCAGGTCGGCCATCCCGAAGCCCTCGATCGCGGCCACGTCGTCGTCGGTGGACGTCGGTCGCGGCACGAACCGCGCGCCGCCGGCGCCATCGGGGGCGAACGCGCCGGCGTCAGCCCGGCGGCAGGCCCGCGGGCTTGCTCGCGCGCTCGGCCGCGACCGCGTTGCCGGCGAGCCGCTCGACGAGCCGCGGGAACATGCGGCCGATGCGCCACGCCGCGCGGGCGCGCGCCGGCAGGACGATGACCCCGACGTTGCGCGCCACCGCGTCGAGGATCTGCACGGCCGACTTGTCGACGGGGTAGGGCGGGCCGGCGAGGCGCGTGAGGAAGCGCCGCATGTTCGGTCGCCAGCTCGGCGCGGGCAGGTCCGCGGGGTTGTCGCTGTCGAGGATCGGGGTCTCGATCGCCGACGGACAGGCGACGCTGACCCGGACGCCGAGCGCGGCGGCCTCGATCCGCAGGCTGGTCGAGAGGCCGACGACGGCGTGCTTGGTCGTGCCGTAGGGCACCAGCAGCGGCGCCGGTCCGAGGCCGGCCAGCGAGGCGACGTTCAAGATGTGCCCACGGCGCCGGGCCACCATCCGCGGGTACACCGCCTGGACGCCGTTGACGACGCCGTGGATGTTGATGTCGATGATGCGGCGCCAGTGGCCCAGGGTGAGCTCGTGCAGCTCGCCGCCGATCGCGATGCCGGCGTTGTTGACGAGCAGGTCGATCGCGCCGTGCGCCGCCACGGTCGCGGCCACCGCACGCTCGAAGTCCTCGGCGTCGCGGACGTCGAGGACGCGCGCCCGCGCGTCGCCGCCGATGGCCGCCGCCGCCTCGCGGACGCCGACCTCGTTGACGTCGGTGAGCAGCACCTTGGCGCCGCGCCGCGCGAGCTCGATCGAGAGTGCCCGGCCGATCCCGGACGCGGCCCCGGTGACGATCGCGCTCATGCCTTGGAAGCTGCCCATGGCCGAGCAGCGTAGCGCATCGGCCCCGATCGCAACGTCGTCGTGGCGCGCGCCGCGATGCCGGTCGCGCTCGGTCCGTCTGCGTCAGGGCGAGCTGCAGTCGACCGGGATGAACGACGGCAGCGTGCAGATGCTGATGCGGAACTGGAAGTTGCCCGTGAACGGACCGCACCAGCGGCGCACGGCGTCGTGGTAGCTGGTGCCCGGCTCGAGGCCGAGGATGATCGGCACCTGGTTGAACTGATCGATCTTGGCGACGTCGCACTCGGTGTCGCCGGTGTTGATCCAGTTGACCTCGAACTCGGTGCCGGTCGGCACGTCGATCGCGGCCGGGCTGGCGACGAGGACGCAGTCGTTGCGGCAGTCGAGGCGGACGTCGAGCACCGCCGGGAACGCGTCGACCGGCGGCCGGGCGTCGACCGGGCGGGCATCGACCGGGCGGGCGTCGATCGGCGTCGCGTCGATCGCGCCGCCGGGTCCGTCGTCGACCGCCGCGTCGGCGGTGCCGGCGGCGTCGCGCTGGCCCGGAGCGCCGTCGTCGGCGGTGCCGCACGCCGCGACCACGATCAGCAGGCCCGACCACGCGCGCACCATGCCGGCATCATCGCGCAGCGCGCCGCGCGGTCAAGCGGCCCGCCCACGGAGGCCCGGCCGCTCGTCAGTCGCGTCGGCCGGCGAAGGTGCCCGGCACCACGTCGACGCCGGTCCACGTGCCCTCGAACGACGCGAACGACGGATCGAGCGAGATCCGGTACCTGCTCGCGGCCAGGCTGCCGCTCACCTGGTCGGCGGCGATGTGGCCCTCGAGCGCGAGGGTGCGCGCGGCGCAGTCGATGGTCCCGGCGACGTCCTCGGGGCCGACCGTGCCGTCGTCGCCCGCCCAGTCGAACCGACCGGTCACCCGATCGCCGACCTGGTCGAGGGTGAGCGCGTAGGTCCAGCTCGTGCTGGCGCGATCGCGGCCGGCGCCGGTCCAGCGCCCGCTGACATCGCAGGCGGCCGCCGGCGCGCTGCTGCTGCCGATCGTGGTGGTCCGGGCCGGGCCGCCGCACGCGGTGAGCAGGAGCCCGAGGATCAGCGGAGCGAGCGAGGCGCGCATGCGGGGACGATACGCCGGTCCGGGCCCGGAGCATCGGGGACGACGTCGCCATGACCCACCCCGCCGGGGTGGGCGTCGATGTCGGACATCGGCCCACGCACGGTGCTGGCCGAGGCCCGAGGCCCGAAGCCCGAGGCCCCTCACTTCAACAGACCCCGATCGCTACCTGTCGCGCGCGCGTGGTTCGGCATACGATCGTCGCCACGTGTCGCAGCTGCTCAAGCTGGTGGAGTTCCTCGATCGCGACGACGTCACCGAGGTCGTGGTCGCGACCGGCCGCCCGGTGACGCTGCGGATGGGCGGCGAGTACCGGCCGCTGGGCAAGAACCCGGCGAGCTCGGCCCAGGTCGACGCGCTGTTCGCCGGCTCGCCGGTCGCCCAGATGGTCGCGACCGGTGGCGGCGCGTCGCTGCGGATGCGGCTGGCCGAGCGCGACTGCGCGGTCGACGTCCAGGTCCACGGCGACCAGATCCTGGTCCGGCTCACCCGTCCGCGCGCCCCGGCCCCGGCGTCGTCGGCGGGCGTCGCCGCGGCGGCCCCGCGGCCCCGCGCCGGTGGCAACAGCTCGGGGCCGGTCGTCGTCGCCGCCGCGCCGCCGCCGCGCATCGAGCCCAGCGGCAGCGGCTCGTTCGCTCGCCCGCCCGACGACGACATCGGCGCGTTGCTGAGCCGCTCGAGCGACGGCACCTCCGAGCGCGCGCCGGTGGTGGCGACCGCGCCGGTCGGCGCACGCCGCCGGCCGATCACGATGCCGCCGATGGCGCTCGGCTCGATCCCCGCGATCGATCCTGGCCTGGTCGAGCGCGCGGCGGTGCCGATCAGCGGCGGCGGCCCGGCGGCGTCGCGGCACAGCATCGTGTTGCCGCCCGCCGATCCGGGCGCGGCGCCGCCGGTGGTCATGCCGACGTCGGCGCGGCAGGTGCCCAACGCCCCGCGTCCGGCCGCGCCCGCCGCGTTGCCGGCCCCGGCGCCGACCGCCGCGTTGCCGGCCCCGGCGCCGACCGCGGCGTTGCCCGCGCCTGGCGTGCCCAGCTACACCCCGGCCCGGCGCCACACCATCACCGCGGCGCCCGCCGTCGCCGCGCTGCCGCCGTTGGTCGAGGGCCAGGCCAAGGCCCCGCCCGACCTGCTCGCGATCCTGGTCGGCGCCCGCGCGCGCAACGCCTCCGACCTCCACCTGACCGGCGATCGCCCGCCGATGGAGCGGACCCCGCGCGGCCTCGAGGCGGTCGGCCGGCCGCTGGCGATGGCCGACGTCGAGCGGATGCTCGGCGCGCTCTTGTCGCCGAGCCAGAAGGCCCAGCTCGACGCCCGCGGCTACGTCGACGCCGCCCTCGACGTCGAGGGTGCCGGCCGGCTGCGCGCCAACATCTCGCGCTTCCGCGGCGGCGTGAAGGGCAGCTTCCGGCTGGTGCTGTCGGCGCCGCCGACCCTCGAGCAGCTCGGCCTGCCGCGCGAGCTGGCCCGGGTCACCAGCTACCACCAGGGCCTGGTGGTCATCGCCGGCCCCAACGGCCACGGCAAGACCACGACCCTGGCCGCGCTGGTCGATCTCATCAACAGCCAGAAGCCGCACCACATCCTCACCATCGAGGATCCGGTCGAGATCCTGCATCCGCGCAAGCGCGCGGTGATCTCGCAGCGCGAGGTCGGCAACCACACCCGCAGCTTCGCCGCGGCGCTCAAGGCCAGCCTGCGCGAGGACCCCGACGTCATCGTGATCGGCGAGCTGCGCGATCGCGAGACCGTCGAGATCGCGCTGACCGCGGCCGAGACCGGCCACCTGGTGATGGCGACCATGTCGACGCCGTCGGCGGCCAAGAGCCTCGATCGCCTGATCGACATGTTCCCGCCCGACGATCAGCAGCAGGTGCGGATGTCGCTGGCTGCGGCGCTGCGGTTCGTCGTCGCCCAGCGCCTGCTGCCGACCGTCGACGGCGCCGGCGCGGTCGCCGCGGTCGAGCTGCTCACCGGCGTGCTGCCGCTGGCCGCGCTGATCCGCGACAACAAGCTGTTCCAGGTGCCGAGCCTGCAGCAGCGCGGGCGGTCGTTCGGCATGATCCGCCTCGACGACTCGCTGCTCGAGCTGGTCCGGGCCGGGAAGATCAGCGAGGACGTCGCGATCCGCGCCGCCGACGGCAAGAAGGATCTCACCCTCGCGCTGCGCGGCCCGGCCCCGGCGGCGCCGCCGCCCGCCGCCCGCCCGGCCGGCGATCTCAAGGGCCGGCTCGGTGGCCTGTTCGGCGCCGGCAAGAAGGGCGCGGACTGATGCCGACCATCGACGCGCTCTTCGATCTCCTGCTCGCCCGCGGCGCCTCGGATCTCCACCTGTCGCCCGGCTACCCGGCGATGCTGCGGGTCCGCGGCGACCTGGTCGAGGGCGGCAACCGCGCCCTGGCCGCGCCCGAGATCGCCGCGATGCTCGACGAGATCCTGACCCCGGCCCAGCGCGCGACCTTCGCCGCCGGCCGCGATCTCGACTTCGCCTACGCCTTCGGCGACAAGGCCCGGTTCCGCGGCAACTGCCTGGTCAAGACCACCGGCCCCGGCGCGGTGTTCCGCACCATCCCGACCAAGATCCTCACCCTCGATCAGCTCGACTGCCCGGCCGGCGTGCGCAAGCTGGCCGAGCTCACCGCCGGCCTGGTCCTGGTCACCGGGCCGACCGGCAGCGGCAAGTCGACCACGTTGGCCGCGATCATCGATCAGATCAACCGCACCCGGCGCGGCCACATCCTCACCATCGAGGATCCGGTCGAGTTCGTGCACCAGCCCCAGCAGTGCCTGGTCACCCACAAGGAGGTCGGCGTCGACGTGCCGACCTTCCTCGAGGCCATCCGCTCGGCCGGCCGCGAGAACGCCGACGTCATCCTGGTCGGCGAGCTGCGCGGCCCCGACACCATGAAGGCCGCGCTCCAGCTCGCCAGCTTCGGCATCCTCATCCTCGCCACCGTCCACACCAACTCGGCGGCGGCGACGATCGATCGCTTCGTCAACGCCTTCTCGGCCGACCAGCAGCCGCAGATCCGCGGCCTGCTCGCCGACTCGCTGGCCGGCATCGTCGCCCAGCAGCTGCTGCGCAAGGCCGACGGCTCGGGCCGGGTCGCGGCCCACGAGGTCCTGATCGGCAACGTCGCCTTGGCCTCGATCATCCGCGAGGGCAAGACCTCGCAGATCGGCAGCTTCATCCAGGGCGGCCAGGCCGAGGGCATGCAGAGCCTCGACGCCACCCTGGCCAAGCTCGTCGCCGCCGGCGCCGTCCGCGCCAGCGACGCCCTCGAGAAGGCCACCGACAAGGACGCCTTCGCCCGCCTGCCGCAGGTCGCCGCCGGGCTCGACACGGCGGTGTGAGGCGAATATCTCGCTGGATTCCGCCGTCTCAGCGGGTGCCGGCGAGCTATAACGCCTGCGTCGCCGAGGTCGTCTCGGCGTGACCGATCGGCGCCGCGGCGCCAGGAGCCCCAAATGAAGAATCGCCTCGCTCTGTGCTTGGTAGGCGCTGCGCTGTGCGCCGCCGGTCCCGCGTTCGCTGGTGACGGCACCAACCTGATCAAGATGATCCCGGCCGAGAGCCAGATCGTCCTGGTGTTCGACGTCGCCGACGCCCGCGATTCGGCGCTGCTGCAGAAGGGCTACGACAGCCTGCTCGCGGCCAAGCCCGACGCCAAGGCCAAGCTGACCGAGATCGGCCTCGACCCGATGAAGGACATCGACACCGTCCTGTTCGCGGGCAGCCCCAAGGGCGACGAGTTCGACGACATGCAGAACATGGTGATCATCGTCGAGGGCCGGATCCCCAAGGACAAGCTCGCGACCGTGCCCGGGGTCAAGGCCAGCAAGTACGCCGGCACCACCATCTGGTCGAAGGGCGACACCGACGTCGCCGTGCTCGGCGACCGGCTGTTCTTCACCAAGGTCGGCAAGATGAAGGCCGCGCTCGACCTCGCCGTCGGCAAGGGCAAGGCCAAGGCGCTGAGCGCCGCGACCTCGCCCAAGGGCAAGAAGCTGCGCGACGCCCTGGCCGCGACCGACACCACCACCGACCTGTGGATGACGGTGCTGATCCCGGACAAGGCCAAGGCCGACATGAAGGCCCAGGGCATGAGCGCCGACGTCGTCAGCGTCGGCGTCAACTTCACCGCCGACATCGCGACCGCGATGCGGATCGTGACCGACAGCGACGCCACCGCCGGCAAGATCGTGACGATGGCGCAGGGCCAGCTCGCCCAGATCTCGCAGGCGGCCGGCTCGATGGGCCTGGCCAAGGCGGCCAAGTCGCTGATGATCAGCCAGGACAAGGCCAAGGTGAACATCAGCCTCACGCTGACCGAGGCCGAGCTCAACTCGCTGATGAACCTCGCCGGCCTCGCCACCGGCGCGGGCGGCAGCAAGCCGCCGTCGACCGCGCCCGCGCGCAGCACCCCGGGCAGCCTGGCCCCGCCGACCACCGGCACCAAGCCGCGCACGCCCTGAGGACTCGAGCGAAGCGAGGGTCCGAAGGAACGAGGAGCGCTGCCGCCGCTGCGTGAGGGCCCGCCGCGCCACCGCGGCTTCCTCCGGTCCAGCCTCCTCCTCCGCCGTGTCGCGACCGGCGGATCTTGCGGTAGGGTGCCGGGCGATGAGCACCATCGTCGCCCCTCCCGCTCCGGCCGCGGCCTCCGCGGCGCCCCCGCCGCCCGCGCCGACCAAGGCCGCGGTCGAGTCGCTGCGCAGCACGTCGCCGATCGATGGCGCGCTGCTCGGCGAGGTGCCGGTCCACGGCGCGGCCGAGGTCGGCGCCGCGGTCGCCCGCGCCCGCACCGCGTCGGCGTCGTGGGCGGCCAAGAGCTTCGCCGAGCGCGCGACCGAGCTGGTCCGCTGGCGCCGCGCCATCGCCGATCACGTCGAGGAGCTGGCGCAGCTCGTCCACCGCGAGAACGGCAAGACCGTGCTCGAGGCGACCAGCGAGATCTTCATGGCGCTGTCGCACCTCGACCACGCCGCCAGCCGGGCCGAGAAGGCGCTGGCGCCCGAGCGGGTCAGCGGCGGGCTGCTCGCCAACTTCCGCTGCACGGTCAGCTACCACCCGCTCGGCGTCATCGGCGTCATCGGCCCGTGGAACTACCCGGTGTTCACGCCGATGGGCTCGATCGCCTACGCGCTCGCCGCCGGCAACGCGGTGGTGTTCAAGCCGTCGGAGCTGACCCCGCTGATCGGCGTCAAGCTGGTCGAGCTGGCGGCGGCGTCGTTCAGCGTCCCCGACCTGCTGCAGATCGTCACCGGCGCCGGCCCGACCGGCGCCGCGCTGTGCAAGGCCGGCGTCGACAAGCTGGCCTTCACCGGCTCGACCGCCACTGGCAAGCGGGTCATGGCGGCGTGCGCCGAGACCCTGACCCCGGTGCTGATGGAGCTGGGCGGCAAGGACCCGATGATCGTCGCCGACGACGCCGACCTGGCCAAGGCGGTCGACGGCGCGGTGTTCGGCGCGCTGGCCAACACCGGCCAGGCCTGCATCTCGATCGAGCGCTGCTACGTCGCCGAGCCGGTCTACGACCGCTTCGTCGAGATGGTGGTGGCCGAGGTCCGCAAGCTGCGGGTCGGCGGCGACGACGCCCACCTCGGCGCGATGACCAGCCCGGCCCAGGTCGAGATCGTCCGCGCCCACCTCGAGGACGCCCAGCGGCGCGGCGCCAAGATCCTCACCGGCGGCGCCGACGCGATCGTCGGCAACTTCATCCAGCCGACCGTGGTCGTCGACGTCACCGACGACATGCTGCTGATCAAGGACGAGACCTTCGGCCCGGTGCTGCCGATCATCAAGGTCGCCTCGGTCGAGGACGCGCTGCGCCGGGCCAACGGCACCCGCTTCGGCCTCGGCTCGGCGATCTTCGGCCGCCACGCCCGCGAGCTCGCCGACCGCATCGTCGCCGGCATGACCTCGGTCAACTCGGTCCTCGCCTTCTCGGCCATCGCCTCGCTGCCGTTCGGCGGCGTCGGCGACTCCGGCTTCGGCCGCATCCACGGCGACCACGGCCTGCGCGAGTTCACCCGCACCAAGGCCACCGCCGAGGAGCGCCTCGCCCTGCCGATGAACCTCATGTCGTTCAAGCTGCCCGGCAACATGGCCACCCGCCTCGCCGGCACCGTCAAGACCCTCTACGGCTCCGGCCCCGTCGCCCGCGCCAAGGACCTCTTCGGCCGCCTCCGCCGCGGCTGAGCCCCTCCGCGCCGCCGTGAAGGTCGCCGGCGTCGGCGGCCCGGCCTCGGGGCTGGCGTCGGCTACGTCGTCGTCGGCCGCGTCGTTGGCGGTTGCGTCGGTTGCGTCGTTGGCGGTTGCGTCGGCTGCGTCGTTGTCGTTGGCGGTATCGCCGTCGCGGCCACCTCTGCCTCTGGGGTCTCGATCGATCTCGATCAAATCTCCGGAACCAG
>Ga0075163_10003542_pt1 | contig 20993 bp, 16 predicted proteins | sample JI1023141ADNA_FD_71478 | JGI IMG/M metagenome (GOLD analysis project Ga0075163, IMG submission 71478) | Wastewater effluent complex algal communities from Wisconsin, to seasonally profile nutrient transformation and Carbon sequestration -... | ecosystem: Engineered > WWTP > Effluent > Algae... | reverse complement strand
GATCTGGCAGAAAACCGTCTATATTTTATGGTAAATTCAGGGGGCGCCAGAACGGCTTTTCCCCGCATTCCTTGCGTTTTCATAGTGGTGCCCAAGAGAAGACTCGAACTTCCATGACATTTCTGTCACACGGACCTGAACCGTGCGCGTCTACCAATTCCGCCACTTGGGCATGCCAATATGAGGGCATTCGGGGGAAAGTGACGCCGTTATTAACCTACGGTGACAAGATTGTCAAACAGGTTTATGATGTGTGTCCTACCTGCCCGTCTCGGGCGACATTCCGGCTCCCGGGGCTTTCGAGTTTTTTAACGATCTGTTGGCAGACTGGGAAAAGGAAGACACAGTAATTCTCTCTTGTGCGCTTATCGGAAGGGCTTGAAATTCAATGAAAATCCTCGTTATTGATCGTGATCCGCTCGCGACTCAGTTGATTCGTTCCCGCCTCGAGGTCAAAGGGCACTCGATCACGGAAGAACCGATCAAAAATAATGCCATCGCCCTGCTGGAGCGCGATCCGTACGAAGTCGTCTTTATTGACCCCGCGCCGCTGACAAATGCGCGTCCTGTCGTTCTCGGAATTCGCCGTGCTGTAAAGCACTACCCGTACGTGATTTTGATGTCGCAGGATATGCCGCGCGAAGAAGCGCTGCGCTCCGGTGCCAACGAGATCATGGTCAAGCCGATCGATCATACCGGTTTGGAACGGGTGATGGATAATGCCGACCGTTTGACATCACTGATCAAACGTATTGGTGACGAGCGCGAGGATTTCCCGTCTGCCGGCGGTGTCATCGCCAAGTCAGCGTTCAACCAGTTATTCCTGTCTTGTATCGATCGCGCCGACCGTTACGGCGAGCGTTCGTTCCTTGTCTTTATCGGGATCAAGAATTATCAGGAAATCGTTTCGATGGATGGCGCGTATGCCGCTGAATACGCAACGGCAAAGCTTTCGCAATATCTGGTACGGTTGCGCCGTCAGTCTGACATTATTGCGCAGACAGGCCGCAATGAATTCTGCCTGATGCTGCAACGTCCGCTGTATGAGACAGAACCAATGGAAGCCGCCAACCGTTTCGCTGATGCTCTGCGCCGTTTTGATGACATTTGTGCCAGCGATAATGTAAAGGTGGATGTGGCGGTCTCGCTGATCGATCTTCCGATTGGCAACAAGCTGGTCGAGCATGTGGTGACGTTCACGAAACAGCGTGCTAACGCCATCTAATACCTGCGCTGGTATGCAGAGCTTGACAACATCATGCTGAAATCAGCACGATAAACACCACAAGCGGGATGAATCCGTCCCGCATTGATCTCGCAACCCGCCTGATGAAGGCGGGTTTTTTATTGTCCCGCTTTCCCCATAAGGAGATATCTTCAAATGACGACACTTCTTCCGCTTGATGGCGCCAATCATGTGATTCCGGCGATCCGCCTGAAGTCATCAGGGGCGCACAGCATCGCCGCGACCGCATCATCGGCTCGCAATTCAACAGCGTTCGCCGCTGATACGCAGATCATCAGCCTGTATACGACAGTTCCGGTCTATATCAAGTTCGGTACATCCGACGTGAGCGCCACCAGCAGCGATCACTATTTCCCGGCGGGCATTTATTACGATCTTTCCATCGGCGGCGGCAGCGTCGGCCATTACACGCATATGGCTGTGCTGCGCGCGGGCAGCGAGGATGGATCTGTTTATATCTCGGAAAAAGAATAAGTAAGCAGGCCTAGATGCTGGCGCGGGATTTCAGGGCGGTCATGATCGTGCCCTCATCAAGATAATCCAGTTCGCCGCCGACCGGAACGCCATGCGCCAGCCGCGTGATCTTCAGGGCGGGACGCGCGTCCTGCAGCCGGTCGCTTAAATAATGTGCGGTTGCCTGTCCGTCGACAGTCGCGGCCAGCGCCAGAATGACTTCATCGACGCCCTCCAGACGGTCGATCAGCGGGCGGATCGTCAGCATATCGGGTGTGACGCCGTCCAGCGCCGACAGGATACCGCCCAGAATATGATAACGGCCCTTGTAGGCGCCTGTCCGTTCGATCGCCCACAAATCGGCGACACCCGCGATCACGCATAATACGTTTTGTGTGCGTTGCGGGTTATTGCAGATGCGGCAGGGGTCAGACAGATCAAGATTGCCGCACGCCGTGCAGGTACGGACCTGTTCGGCGGTTTGCTCCAGCGCCAGCATCAGCGGGTTCATCGCTTTCTGGCGGTTGGTCAGCAGGTGCAGTGCGACGCGGCGGGCCGAACGCGGGCCCAGACCCGGCAGCCCGGCCAGCGCCCGGATCAGGCTGTCGAGCGGACCATCACTTTGTCTTGCATGATAGGACATGGGATTAGTCTAGTCGTTGAGGCGGCGGCCTTCCAGCTTCTTCGGATCGCTGTACACAAAAAGACTGCTGGTCAGGTTGATGCCGGTCTGCATCTGGAACAGCTCGACCTCGGTGATCGTGCCCTGAGAATCCTTGACGCGCCATTTTTTCAGTTCGAACGGTTCTTCGGTGAAGCCCAGCATCAGCGTACCCGCGCCGGGATCGGATTTTTGCGACAATGTGATCTGCAGCAGATCGCCGCCGCGGTTGATGTCCTTGACCAGAACGTCGCCGGACAGGCTTAAATCATCGCGCAACAGGAAATCGGCCAGCGTCTGGCCGATGGGAGCGTTGCTTTGTTCCTGCAACTGGCTGTCATAGAAATAGATGAAATAGCCATCAGCCACGACGAAGTCCTTGATCGGCGGATCATATTCAAACCGCAGCTTGCCGGGGCGCGAAAGGTAGAACGTGCCAATCGCCTGCGACCCGTCATTTGCGGTTTGCAGGAAACGCGCCTTGGCGGTCTTGAGCGTCTTCAGATAGTTTTCCGCCTGTACGACTTCGGGCGCGCGGGGGGGCTGCGCGTTTGTCTGTGCGGCGGCGGGAAGGGCAAAAACCAAAAGAGCCAGAGCGAGAAGATATTGTTTCATACCCTCATTTTTAAAGAAACAAGGCGGCGAAAGGAAGGCTGAAAAGGGGAAAATTCAGGGGGAATCCGGTGAAACGACGATCTGGTCAATTCCGATATAGCTGTTCAGGCGCTTTAGCGATAACCGGGCACTCCCGTCTTCCAGGGTGATGTTTTCCCCTGGTTTCAGCAACCATGTCAGGGTTTTGTCCTTGATCGCCGGGGCGGGGGTGGCATTCAGGATTCGAGGTTCCGGCGGATCGACCAGAGTCATCTCGATCCGGACAGGTTCTTCCGTTTTCAGCACTCGGACCCAGCCCCGGTTATATTTGTGGCCGATATAATGCCAGTAAGGGGTAAGTTTATAATGGTCGCTTGCGTTCATGACGTCTTGGTCGCTTCCATCAATCTCCCCGAAGACTAATTTTTCGTCATTTAGGGGCGGAAGGGTCGATTCCAGACGTAAGGGTTTCCCTTTTATGTTCATCCGGGTTTGATCGAAGCTCTTATAAAAAAGCCAATTGCTATCGGCTCCTAACGCCAAGAAAGTGTTTTCGACGGGTATGCCATTTTGGATCTGTGTCCGGGCTGTGTCGGCATCAATCAGGGCACCATCGCTTGATTGTGCAACAAATCCGTAGAAGGGGTCGGCAAAAATCCGGCGTCTTTCGGGTGTTGTGACTTCTAACGCAGAATGGGCGCCGTCTGACTGCACCATGTCCCATTGGTACGATTGATATCCTTTTTGCTTTAGAATGAATGACAGCGCGCGCGCCGCGTCGTCACAATGACCGTGCATCGTATAACTCTCGATCAGGCCATCCGGCAGGCGCAGCCACCGGGGCAGGCGGTGGTTGGTGACAAAGGGGCGTAGGCGATGAAGTGACGGGACCTCGCCGGGGCGTGCATGCCGGAAATTATGAAAGACATGAGCTGTCAGTGTCCTGATGGCTTCATCACCGGAGAGCGCTTCATCCGGCAAGGCTGCCTTGATTGTGGTTCCAGCGCGATGTTCTGCGGCGGATATGATTATTTGCCGGACGGCCAGCCACCCGATGAGGCTTGCCATCGCCACCAGCAGAATTGCCAGACATATCCGCCGTGTCTTCATTTATTCCTTCAGTGAGACCAGAGTCGCGTTACCTCCCTGGCGGGTGGTGTCGATGCTGACCACTTTTTCCGTCGCGAAACGGTACAGGTAATGCGGGCCGCCCGCTTTTGGACCGGTGCCCGAAAGGCCATGGCCGCCGAAGGGCTGGACACCGACGACAGCGCCGATCATGGTGCGGTTCACATACAGGTTCCCGGCATGCACATCGTTCGTCACTGTTTTGATCGTGGTGCCGATGCGGGTATGCAGGCCGAATGTTAGGCCGTATCCGGTACCGTTAATATCGCTGATGATTTTCTGCAAGTCTTCGGCCTTATAGCGGATCACATGCAGCACAGGGCCGAACACTTCGCGCTCCAGCTGGCGGATATCCTTAATCTCGTAAGCGACAGGGGCGAAGTAGTGACCTTTGCCGGAGAGGGACGGGTCCAGCGGGCATTCGCCGATCAGCGTGCCGATCTGGTCCAGTTTTTTGCGATGGGCCGTCAGCATTGCGTGCGCTTCGGCGTCGATGACCGGGCCGATATCGCTGCTGTAATCGCCGGGCAGGCCGACGCGGCGCTCTTTCATCGCACCTTTCAGCATATGAATTATTTTATCGGCAACATCGTCTTGTACGTACAAGACGCGCAGCGCCGAACAACGCTGGCCAGCAGAGCCAAAAGCGCTGATCAGCACGTCATCGACGATCTGTTCCGGCAGGGCGGATGAATCGATGATCATCGCATTCTGGCCGCCGGTTTCGGCGATCAGCGGTACGATGGCACTGTCTTTTCCAGCCAGTGTGCGGTTGATCAGGCGGGCGACTTCGGTCGATCCGGTGAAAGCGACCCCGGCGACATCCTTGTGCGCGATCAGTTCCGCACCGGTCTTGCCATCACCTTGAACAAGGATCATGGCGTTATCAGGAATGCCTGCCTTGTGCATCAGTCGCACGGCATAGCTTGCGATACGTGGCGTTTGTTCCGCCGGTTTGGCGATGACGGCGTTACCGGCCATCAGGGCAGCTGATATCTGGCCGACGAAAATCGCCAGCGGGAAATTCCACGGGCTGATGCAGACGAACGTGCCGCGGCCCTGCAGCGTCATCACGTTGCTTTCACCTGTGGGGCCGGGCAGGCGGGTGCCGCTTTCGTTGAAATCGACGCGACCACGCTGCGCGTAGTAACGGCAGAAATCGACGGCTTCGCGCACTTCGGCGATGCCATCATCCAGTGTCTTGCCTGCTTCCTTGGTGCAGAGGGCCATCAACTCGCCCATGTTCTGTTCCATCAGGTCAGCGAATGCTTCCAGTGCCTTGGCACGATCTTCGGCGGGCGTTTTCGACCAGAGCGCAAAACCTTCGCGGGCTTTGGTGAAGGCCTGATCGACACTGATGGCGCTGTTCGCAGGAATTTGCGCGACATCGAATTTATCGATGATCGCCAGCAGCGGTTCGCGCATCGTGTCTTCGGTCAGGTCTGTTCCGGCGGAATTTTCACGCTCGGGGCCATAGATATTGGCAGGCAGCGGAATATGACTGTGACGTTTCAGCGGATGATTGCTGGACGAAAGAACCGGATCGGTGACGACTTTCGCCGCCGGGATCTTTTCGTCCAGCATCTGGTTGACGAAGTTGCTGTTCGCACCGTTTTCCAGCAAGCGGCGCACCAGATAGGGCAGCAGGTCTTCATGACTGCCGCACGGCGCATATACTGCGACACCGGCAAGGCCGTCAGCCAGAACGAGGTCGTGCAGCGATTCACCCATGCCGTGCAGGCGCTGGAATTCGAAACCGCCGCGATTATTTCCAGCCAGTTCCATCACAGCGGCGACGGAATGGGCGTTGTGGGTGGCCAGCATCGGGTACAGAACATCGCGACGATCCAACAGCTTTCTGGCGTTGGCGATATAGGAAAGGTCGGTATTCACCTTGCGGGTGAATACCGGATAATCGGCCAGCCCCATCACTTGCGCGCGTTTGACTTCCGTGTCCCAGTACGCGCCCTTGACCAGACGCACCTGCAGACGGCGTTTTGAACTTTCAGCAATCTCGATCACGCGGTCGATCACCAGCGGGCAGCGTTTTTGATAGGCCTGCACCGCCAGACCAAAACCTTCCCAGTCTTTTAAAGCGGGTTCGCGGGCGACGGCATCGATGATCTGCAGCGATATTTCCAGACGGTCCACCTCTTCGGCATCGACTGTCATCGGTACATCGTTATTGGCGGCGATGATCGCCAGTTCGCGCAGGCGTTCGATCATCACCGGCAGACAGCGGTCAGCCTGCGCCACGCTGTAACGCGGGTGCAGGGCGGAGAGTTTTACCGAGATACCGGATTTCATGCCCTGATGCGTATGCTTGCCGACGATGTTCAGCGCGTTGACGTAGGATTGATAATAACGTTCGGCATCATCAGACGTGCGGGCGCCTTCGCCCAGCATGTCGTAAGACAGGCGGTAACCTTTTTTCTCATAGGCACCGGCGTTCTTGATTGCCTCATCAATCGTGCGCCCCAGCACGAATTGCTTGCCCAGCATTTTCAAGGCTTCGATGATCGCCTTGCGGATCACCGGTTCGCCCAGACGCGCGAGCGCCGAATCGAGTGTCTTGCGGGTGAGGGACAGGCCAAAACCGGCAGCCTTCATCATCAGGTCTTTGGTATCGCCCTGTTTGGCCAGCCAGTCGGCGGCCTTCATCTTGTCGCGGATCAGCGCGTTGGCGGTTTGCGCATCAGGAATGCGCAACAGCGCCTCGGCCAGTGTCATCAGCGCGAGGCCTTCTTCCGTATCCAGTCCGTATTCGCGCAAGAACCCTTCCAGTTCGCCCATCTTGCGTTTGGTATTACGCGCGCGCTCGACCAGATCGCGGGCGCTGGCGTGAACGCGTTCGCTGCGGACGACATCCCAGGGAAGGTCGTTCAGCAGCGCCTCGACGCAGGTCTTTTCATCGGCATAAAGAAGGGGCGAAAGCGATGTTGGCATGTCAGTGATCCGTCATGTGGTTAACGGGGGCCACTCTAACATTATGGGCGGGTAACTTCAAAGGGTGGGGGCTGCGGTGCAGCATGAGCCTGCGGGAGTATTTTCTTTGGCCGGGGCGGGCGGTTTCGTCATGGCGACGACCCGGCGCAGACGTCTTGTATATTCCAGAATATCTTCGAAGGGCAGCGCGAATGTTACGCGAGTCATCAGTTCGTTGTCTTTTATACCCATCCACGCCGCTGTGCATGACCCGATGTTCTGATAGTCCAGAAGCCCGATCATGCTGTAATTATCTTTGAAGGGTTTGTCCCAGCCGCCATTGGGGGCCGGGTAGGTATGGCCGTGCAGGGCGCTGAAATCGATCATATGGAAGAAACCGGCTTCAGGCCTGCTTACGACCCTGATGCCGGGGATATCCTTGCGTAATGCGTCGATGGCGTCCTTGCGCGAGCAACCTTCCAGCCGTGCGTAGGTTGATATGATTTTCTTCTTATCGTCGGCTGTGGCCTCATCCACCGTATCGATACCGTTGATCAGGGCCTTCATGAACAGGCCGCGCATGCGGTGATCACGGTTCAATCGTGCCATATGGTGTTCACGGGCGGCCTTGAACGGTTCTTTCATGCTGTAGAATGCTTCCATCGCGGCCAGCGTGGGGCGGGGCGGGAAATAATTATTCTCCATCCGCATTTTCTCGATGCTGGCGATATCCCTGTCATGGCCGATAACGATGCCGCCGCGGACACTGACCAGACCGGCTTTGGACGGGCCTGCCAGTGTAAACGTGTCTTTATAGATTTCCGGGATTTGTGCAAAAGCAAAGGCTTTGCGGTCGCCATATTCCAGCCCGTCATACACCATGTCGTCGATGATGCGGATGCGACTGGCGGGTCCGTTCCATACATGGCCCGGTTTGATCTCATACTCTTTATCGAACATTTTCGTCTTGATCGGGGCTTGCGTTTCCTGCCATGCCTTCAGGGCGTCGTCATCTTTCTTTTGATAGAAGCGGCGTGCGGCCAGAAAGACGTCGGCCAGTTCGCGCGTCTGCGCCTCATTACGGATTGTCCCCAGCGGGTTATTCGGGTTGGAATCGAAATAGGCAACGATGCGGAAACCGTCGGCGTCCGCTTTCAGGATTGCGTCCTTTAATTGCTGAGCCGTGATCTGGCCGGTTTCCATGTCGCGGTTGATGCTGATCACTTCAATGCCTTCACGCATTGCCGGGTTGGTAAAGAAACCGTATGTCGGCACGGGCATCAGGATGGCAGGTTTGATGTTGCGGCTTCGGCTCCGGTTTTCTTCTCTCACGTCATCCGCCAGAAGACGGATCACAAGGTTATAGGCTTCGGTGGTGCCGCCGCCGGTCATGGTGAAATGGCTGAACGGCAGCCCCGACCAGTCAGGCGGCTGGATGCCGCGGGCGGTAAAATGGTCGCTGATCGCTTCGTAGGTGCGGCGGATTTCCGGGTCGCTCAGACCCTGTTTCATAAAACGGTAGACATTCAGATCTTTGGCGGCCTGCGCGAAGGCATGGCGGGCGGCGCTGCGAAACGGGTGCAGCGGATTGCCAAGCGACATGTCGAGTTTGGTCTTTGCCATGGCCTGCCTGTCGGTTGAATGGGCAGCGAACAGTAGCAGTTTTATTTACATATTGCAAATTCAGGCAATTGGAGAGCAGAAAACCCGGAATTATTCCTTCAGAAACGGCTGGCGGCTATCTGAGGTTTCGTCATAAATATCGACATAGTTGCGGCACAATCTTTTGGCTGACAGGCGTGCGGGAAAAGGTAATTCCTCTACGACCTTTAACATAGAATTCCGAAATTTTTCCTGCTTTCCTTTAAAGTCATTCCGGGGATCGTTCCATATCTCAAGACCTAAGGAGTCTTTCTTTGCCATCTGCATATCCCATACACAGAACCATGCATAAGCATCTATAATTTCCAGTAAGCTGCTATTATCGCCTGATTGGTATGCTTTGTAAGCTCTACCGGCACCTAGTTGCGCCATTTTGTAAAGGGCGACTACATGCCCCTGTCTTGCTGCTTCTTTGTACCATTTCTCGGCTTCTTCTATGTTTGGTGAAGCATAGATTCCCGTTTCATATAAATTACCTAATACATATTGAGTGTTTACATCACCCCATATCCCTACATGGCGGCATATCTTGATTATTTTTTCCTGTTTTTCCGGAGCGTGCTGAGAGAAGCTTTTCAAGCCTTGATGACATTCTTCAGGAAAATGTTGGATTTGGCTGCTGTTCTGCCGGCGTGTTATGGCGCTCTTTCTTGCTTCGCTCTCTATACTAGTTTCATTCTGAGTAATCATATTAAAGACCAGAAGCGGGATAACGACAGCAAGTATACAGCCTATAATAAACTCTAAAGGGGAGGGTAGCATGTGCAGACCTTTATATCTGGGCGTTTTGTATAATGTTGATTATTCCTTCAGCAGCGGTGCGCCCGGCGGCTCCGCGCCCCACGGGCGCAAGGTGACGGACGAGATCGAATTTTTTGGCGAACCCTCGATCAGCTTGTCACTCCATGTCAGGTAAACCAGCGTTTCAGTTTCCTTGTCGTAGAAGCGTGTCACCTGCAAAGACTTGAACAGGATCGAACGGCGTTCGTTGAAAACTTCCTCGCCTTTCTCGCGCACGCGGATCGCTTCCTTGAACTTGATCGGGCCGGTCTGTACGCAGGTGATGCTGGCATCCGACGTATCTTCGGCCAGACCAATCGCGCCGCTGATGCCGCCGGTGACGGCGCGGGCGACATAACAGGTGACGCCTTCTATCTTCGGATCTTCGAAACCCTCGATCTTGATTTTGTCATTCGCAGCGCCCAGCAGTCGGAATGTCGTGCTGACCTCGCCGATATCGCGGGCCTGTACTGCGAAAGGCAGACAGAGAAGGCCTGCGGCTACAATGCTGAATATCCTGATCCGGTTCATGAATTTATCCTTATCCTGCGTTCGTCCCGTGCTATAGCTTAAGGCATGAGCGATTTATTTGAATCTGCCAATACCACCCGGCGCTCCAATGTGCCGGAACTGAGCGTATCCGAACTTTCGGGGTCCGTGCAACGGGCGCTGGAGGAAGGTTTCGGGCGCGTGCGCGTGCGCGGCGAAATCGCCGGGATGAAACTGGCGGCCTCAGGGCATTTATATGCCGACCTGAAAGATGAAAACGCCAATCTGAACATCATCTGCTGGCGCACGACTGTCCAGCGCCTGAAAATCAAGCCGGAAGACGGGCTGGAAGTGATCTGTACGGGCAAGATTACGACTTACCCGAAATCATCACGCTATCAGATGATCGTTGATTCGATCGAGTTGGCGGGCGAGGGCGCCCTGCTCAAAATGCTCGAAGACCGCAAGAAGAAGCTCGCCGCTGAAGGTTTGTTCGCGGCGGAACGCAAGGTCGCGTTGCCGTACCTGCCGCGTGTGATCGGTGTGGTGACATCGCCGACGGGTGCGGTGATCCGCGATATTCTGCATCGCCTGAATGACCGTTTCCCGCGCCATGTATTATTGTGGCCGGTGGTGGTGCAGGGTGATGGCGCTGCCGAACAGATTGCTGCCGCCATTCGCGGTTTTGACGCCCTGCCTGTGAACGGTTCCGTGCCGCGGCCCGATGTGGTGATTGTCGCGCGCGGCGGTGGATCGCTCGAAGATCTGATGGCTTTCAATGAAGAAATTGTCGTGCGGGCGGCCGCGGAATGCTCGATTCCGCTGATATCGGCGGTCGGTCATGAAACCGATACCACGCTGATCGATTTTGCCGCTGATGTGCGCGCGCCGACACCGACGGCAGCGGCGGAAATGGCGGTACCGGTACGTGCCGAATTGCTGGCGGCGACGATGGATAGCGCACGCCGTTTGCTGGCGGGCATGACACGTCTGATTGATCATCGCCGTGAACGGATTCTGGGGACGGCTGCACGCCTTGGCGATCCGCGTAGATTGCTGGAAATTCGTACCCAGTCGCTGGACCATGCGGCGCACCGCCTGGATACATCTTTCGATAAGGGGATCAAGGCGCGGGAAACGCAGGTTGTTCGTCTGGGCGCGCGGCTTCCTGATCCGAAACAGGTTGTGATCTTAAAGACGCAGACATTGAGCCATGCTGTACATCAGCTGGATGGCGTGTTCGACAAAGCGATCAAGCGTCGTGAAACACAAGTCGTTCGTCTGGGATCGTCCTTGCGTCACCCGCGCGCGCTGATCGAGCGTGAAAATCAGAGGCTTCATGATCGTGCCGAACGCCTGAAGAATACGGGCAGTCGCCTGACCGTCGAACGGCAACAGGCGCTGGGCAGTTTGAATCGTATGCTGGAAAGCATGTCATTTAAGAAAGTTCTGGAACGGGGCTATGTCGTCGTCAGGGATGATGAAGGCAAATTGATCAGCGATGCGGCCCGTGTGGAATCAGGGCAATCGCTCGCGCTTGAATTCCAGAAAGAACAGAAAGTCCGGGTCAAGGCGCTGTAACGGGTTGTGCCTTTGGGGCCGTCGGTCGCGTAGCTTGCAGCAATTGTCTCAGTTCATCCGCTCTTTTGTCGATGAGCAGACCTTCCTCATTTTTCGCCGTGTAACCTTCGAAGGGATTAGACCCCTGATGCGTTGCCTGAAAAAGATAGGAATAATATACGCTGGCTTTGCCTGACCGCGAGGGTTTGCTCGCGTCAACGCCGGGCATCGCCAGAATCTGCTCAAGTTCTTCCTTATCCCCCGCCTGAAGGGCGACCTGCACCGGGGTCATGCCGTATTCGTTGTAACTGTTGATATCAGATCCCAAAAACCCGAGTCCGTTGGTTCTGCCGCTGTCTGTCAGGCGGTAATAATTGGTTCTGGTTTCCAGTGCCTTGCCGTGTTCGTCTCTTAAATCCATGATGTTCCTCTTACATTTCTCTTATTTTTATAGTCCTTTCGGGGTTACATTTCGGTTAATTCAGGTAAAACGGCCAAAAACGAGATTTTTTCTTTTCAATTCAGGGCGCTTTGCTCTATTTTCACGCCACTTTAGGCATCCTTAAGGATATAATGAATTTATGCGCGCGACGCTCAAAGAGCTGATGGACAAGATGGGGGTGGGGTTTGAACCCGGCCCTTATGAAAGTGTGCCCTGGTCGGCGTATGACGCGGCCAAGGGCATCACCTGCATGGCCGAAGTGCGGATGGGGTCCGATCTGACCGATGTCGAAGGCGAAATCCAGTTCATGTATGACAATCCGCCGCCGGGCAAAGGCTCGATGGAGCCGATCTGCTTTACCCGCGCCACCCCGCAGGCCGACGGCAAATGGAACGTGATGGATTTCAAGATCCGCAGCGAAGCGTACGGACAGGACAAATATGACTGGGAAGAGAAGTCCTGCCATTTCTTCCAGCTGGTGGTGCAGGAACTTCAGGGCGGCAATGTTCCGAATATCGATGATCTTCTGGAAGAGGCGTTCCACTCACGCGACCGCTTTGCCGATCAGTATGGCGGCGGCGGCAAATCACCCAAGATCCGCCCGGATCAGATTTTGAACGTCAAAGGGCGCGGTTTCTAGAGCATTCATCGTTTTCGTTCGGTCGTTGTCACATTCCGGCTCAGGTATGTTTTATACGCTTTGCCTCATGTCCCCGTATGATTTTGGGCCGGACATCAAACGCTGTTTGCCCTCCTTCTATTGACCGGTTGATTGCAACTCGCGGACGATGATGCCGTAACCGGTGGCGATTTCGGCCAGTCCGGCATTGACAAACTTGCCTTGTCCCTCAAAGACCCATTTCGGTCCCTCGCGGATCAGGCAGGCGACATAGCTCGCGTTACCGCCGACCAGTTCATCATCCTTGAAGACGAAGCGGCAAATTTCGTTCTGGTCATCGTCGTTGACAAGGCGCACGAAGATATCGCGCACGAGGCTGAAATTCAGGCCCTCATTTTCCTCGTCGTAGATCGACAGCACGAACATGATTTTCAGGATGTCGAACGGAATGGAGTTCAGGTCGATGATCATCGTTTCGTCATCACCTTCGCCCGCACCGGTACGGCTGTCGCCGGTATGTTTGATGCCGCCTTCGTAAGCGGTCGGATTGTTGTAGAATATGAAGTCTGAGTCTTCGCGTGTTTTGTCCGTACGATCCAACATGAAGACCGACAGATCAAGGTCGACTTTTTTCTCTTCCAGCAGGCGCAATTCCCAGCCCGCGCCGATCTTTACCCGCTTGAGGGTCGGGTCTTTCTTCAGGATATCAAGATATTCGCCCCGGTGTATCAGCGTGTATTCACGCATCGTCGCCTGATCGACGTGATCGGGCTGTGTTTCTGTGCCATCGACGACTGTGGTGGTCGTCTGATCGATCGGCATGCCAAGGTCACGCGGCAGGTCCAGGGTGCCTTTTGCCGCGCCGCCGCCGATGTCGATGGGCTGGATATCCTCTTCTTCCTGCTGGAAGCGCTTGAAATCGTCGTCTGTGTCAAAATCGCTCATGTCAGAAGCGTTCCTTGTGGCTGTTTTATTTCTGTCCGTCGTCCCACTCGAGACCGAAACCGTAGGCACGGTCCATTTCGGCATGGCCGGGGAAGTATTCGCCGTAATTGGTGAAGCGGATGCCGCCACCCGTGTTCTCGATTCCGGCGACCGCGCAGACCGGCAGGTCTGTCTTCTTGATCGCCGGTGTGATTTTCAGCGGTTGCTCGCCGGGCATGCGGATATGGACTTGCGGCTTGATCACGTCCCAGTTGGCTTCGCCCGAATAGATATAGACATAGACCAGCAGGCGTTTGATATCCGGCCATTTCTTGCCGTTGATATGCATGGCCTCGTCGTCGCCTTCCTTGTTGCCGGTGCGTTCGTCGCCGGACAGGCTGATATAGGGGGCGTTGTCATAGTTTCCGAACATCTCGCCGAAGGCCTGCAGGCAGCCGCGGGAGCCATCATGCAGCTCATACAGGCAGCCGAGATCGATATCGATACCCTTTTTCGTCACCTTCTTCAGGATCTTGCCGATCAGGCCGGCGTCCTGCACTTCGATATTGTCCCACGACGCCGCGACGGCGATATCATTGAACCCTTCCGCGGGCGGGCTGATGACGTGCGTTTCGCCAAAACCGTTCAGAAGATTTTCGACATGCTCTTCGTTGTCCGCCCTGTAACCGGCGGCACCCTTGGCGCTGCCGTGGCCGGAATAATCGGCCCGGTTGCGGGAGGCTTCGGACATCGAGTCGGTGGAAATGGTATCGCGTGGCATAATATAGAGAATCTCCGTAAGTAAGGCCCGCCAAGAATAGCACTATCCGGTACGCTGTAAAACCGTGAAGTCACCTCTGGAAAGGGCGGGAACTCTTGCTTCCTTCAGGGGTTTCAGATTATTGTGCCGCCATTCCGGTTAATGAATGAAGAAGATAAGGGTCCGCCATGGCGTCGTATGAATATGTATATGTAATGAATAACCTGACCAAGACCTATCCGGGCGGGAAAAAGGTTCTGGAAAATATCACCCTCAGCTTCTTCCCCGGCGCCAAGATCGGTGTGCTGGGCCCGAACGGCTCGGGTAAATCGACCTTGCTGAAAATCATGGCGGGCGTGGACAAGGAATTCACGGGTGAGGCATGGTCCGCGAAAAGCGCACGCGTCGGTTACCTGCAACAGGAGCCGTACCTCGATCCGGCCAAAAATGTTCAGGAAAACGTGATGGAAGGTCTGGCCCCGATCAAGGCCATGGTCGACCGTTTCAACGTCATCGGCATGGAAATGGCCGAGCCGGATGCCGATTACGACAAGCTGATGGCCGAGATGGGCGATTTGCAGGAGAAGATCGATGCCGTGAATGGCTGGGAACTGGACCGCACGGTGGAAATCGCGATGGATGCATTACGGTGCCCGCCTGCGGATTCGGATGTGACAAAACTTTCCGGTGGTGAGCGCCGCCGTGTGGCGCTCTGCCGTTTGCTGCTTGAGAAGCCTGATATGTTGCTGCTCGATGAACCCACCAACCACCTGGATGCTGAATCGGTTTCATGGCTGCAGCGTTTCCTGGGTGATTACGAGGGTACCGTCGTGATGGTCACCCATGACCGTTACTTCCTGGATAATGTCACGGGCTGGATTCTGGAGCTGGACCGTGGCCGCGGCATTCCTTACGAAGGTAATTACTCTGCCTACCTTGAAGCCAAGCGCAAACGCATGCTGCAAGAGACCAAGGAAGAAGACGAACTGCAGAAAACACTGGCGAAAGAACTGGAGTGGATCAGGGGCACGCCGGAAGGCCGCCGCAAGAAATCCAAAGCCCGTGTGGCCGCTTATGATGACCTGCTGGCGCAATCACAAAAGCAGGATACACGCGGTACGCAAATCGTTATCCCGACGCCGCCGCGTCTGGGTGAAGTGGTTATTGATGCGAACAATATCCGCAAGGCGTTTGGTGACCGTCTGCTGATCGAGGATCTGTCCTTCAAATTGCCGCCGGGCGGTATCGTGGGCGTGATCGGTCCGAACGGTGCCGGTAAAACCACATTGTTCCGCATGATCACAGGTCAGGAGACGCCGGATACCGGTACCTTCAAGGTCTCTGACAACGTGAAGCTTGGTTATGTCGACCAGAGCCGCGATTCGCTCGACCCGAACAAGAATGTCTGGGAAGAAGTGTCCGACGGCCTTGATATTCTTGAGCTGGGCAAGATCAAGATGGCATCCCGTGCCTATGTCGGCTCGTTCAATTTCCGTGGTCCCGACCAGCAGAAGAAAGTCGGCCAGTTGTCGGGGGGTGAGCGCAACCGTGTCCACCTTGCCAAGATGCTTAAAAGTGGCGCTAACGTCCTGCTGCTCGATGAGCCGACCAACGATCTGGATACTGAGACACTCTCAGCCCTTGAGGAAGCGCTCGAAAACTTCCCGGGTTGCGCGGTGATTATCTCGCACGATCGTGCTTTCCTTGACCGTCTGGCCACCCATATCCTCGCATTCGAGGGGGATTCGCAGGTCGTCTGGTTTGAGGGTAACTACGAAGATTACGAAAAAGACCGTCAGCGCCGTCTGGGGAAAGACGCCGACCAGCCGCACCGGATTAAATACAAGCCCTTAACAAGGGCTGCTTAATCGTATTTGACGGATGCCTATCATGTCATTGACGCGCGCCGTTTTAACGGCGCTTGCCCTGTGGGCGCCTTCGGCGTCCAACGCCCTTTCGGGTCGTTGTCTGTGCTTCCGGTGCTCAGGTACCTGTAAGTACGCTGCGCTCCGGTTCTCGAAAGCCATAGATATTCATCACCCCAAATACGATTAATAAATGAACCTTCTTGCGGTTTGATTATTGAAAATAAAGGATTTTTTTGAGAACCGTTTCTGGCAACAGGGGCGGTTTTCTGCTATTATGTTTAGTAAGCATAATTAAATAAAATTTTATGTATCTGGCGGTATGATACTATAGGCGGAATAGTGCATGGGGGCATTGTCATAAAAAGTGCATCTACATCAACACGTTAATACCAGAAAAGTTTTGGCTTACACCATGCTGCCGGGAATTGTTCCCCGGCTGAAGGCGTTCGCCGAAGAGGGTTTTGGCTGGCTGGCGATGCTGATGGCCACGATTTATTCTGCCGTCCGCCTGTTGCCGCCCACGCACCCTTACCTGAACGCCGAGAACAAAGGGCGTTTCGGCATCCGCCATGTTGTGGCTGAAGCGGCGCGCCATCTGGTCTTCGATCGCAAGCATATCGATCAGATTATTATATTCTTCGTTCTGCTGCTGGGCATGGTGCTGATGGTCGCCCAGTTCTTCATTCTGGCTTATAGCCTGATTTTCGATCCCGTTTACGCGATGCCTGCGGGCCTGTTCTCGACCCCCGCCGCCCAGCGCGATACCGATATCGCCTTTATGCTGCTGGACCGGGTTTTCGCGGTGCCTAATCTTTATGAATCGCAATTCGATCCTGCTTTGATCGGGATGACGCCGTTCAGTGACGGTTTGCACGCGCTGTTTAATTTCTACAACATGGCCATGCTGATCGTGGCTGTGTTTATCGTCCTTTATTATGTCGTCATTCTGGTGGCGGAAACCGCACAATCCGGCACACCGTTCGGCAAGCGTTTCGACACGATCTGGGCGCCGATCCGTCTTGTGGTGGCTGTCGGCCTGCTGGTGCCGGTTTCATTTGGCTATAACTCGGCGCAGTTTATCGTTCTCTATTCCGCCAAATTTGGATCCAGCTTCGCGACGAACGCATGGACCATCTATAATCAGGATATTGTCAGTTTCGGTCTTGATTGCGGCTCGGGCCCTTCCGAAAACGCTGCGGGCTGGTGTAATGAATCGCTGATTGCGCGCCCCAAGACGCCGGACATGATGCCGCTGGTCCAGTTTATGACGATGGTCAAATCCTGCGCTCAGGCTTACGAGATTGTTTACAAGGACCTGGATGGCCGTAAGGATAAAGACGGTAATGCGTTGCCGAAGGGCATGCGTATCGCCCCCTATCTGGTCCGGAAAACGGCGGCCGGTGAGGAAAATCAGGAAATCACGGCGGTGGCAACACCGGATTGGCAGACGGCTGTCGATTATTATAACAAGGGCGACATCCTGATCGTTTACGGGGAATATGAGTCGCGCCATACGGATTCGACGGGTCTGGTGAAACCGTTCTGCGGCGAGATCGTGGTGCCGACCACCGACCTGACGCAGGACGGTGCCAAGCTTGTTCAGGAAATCTATTACAACGTTCTGACCAACCTCTGGTATTACGGCGATGTTGTCGAATTTGCCGACAAAATGACGGCGGCCTATATCAAGGCGCGGGGCGTCGATCCGTGCGACATACTGATTACGACGGGTGATGTCGGGGCATGCAGTGTTGCCCCGAATGTAGGGCGCAGTCCGAATTTCCCGTCGGCGGCATTCGGCCAGAATCTGAAGTCCGTTTATTATGCCTTGGTCGATGCGGTTATCACGGGGGGGCATGGCACCGCTATCGCCACAACCGATTTTTCCGTGACGACAGACATACTGGAACGCGGATGGGGCGGTGCCGGTATCTGGTACAACAAGATCGCCGAATGGAACGGATCCTTCGTTTCCGCATCCATCAACTTGCCAACGCCGAAATCAATGCCGCTGATCATGAAGACGGTTGAGTCGCAGAAAAGCGGTTCCGACCAGAACATGGACGCGATGGATCGTTACGAGCCCTATCGCGCCGGCAAGGATCGTTCTACTGAACTGAAAATCAGTGCCGAGGAAAAAGAAATCGCGCAGATGCTCAGTAACATCTACAAATACTGGCGCGAACAGAACACGACCGAAAAGATCGAGATGAAAGTGCAGGGGAACGTGTTCTTCGACACGCTGAACGCCATCTTCGGCCTGAACGGGTTATTCACGATCCGCGAGAACTCGGAAACTCATCCGATGGCACAGCTTGCCTCGATCGGGCGCAGCATCGTTGAAAGCGCTATCCGCAATTTGATGGTTGCGATGGGGTTCTCGTTCCTGGGCGGTATGACCGAAATTCTGAACCCGCATCTGGGCGGCGCATTCCATGCGATCAGCAACATGTTTGTCGGTATCACGACGGTTGGGCTGACGGTTGGGTTTATTCTTTATTATGTTTTGCCGTTCCTGCCGTTCATGTACTTCTATTTTGCGGTTGGTTCGTGGGTGAAATCGATTTTCGAAGCCATGGTTGGTGTTCCGTTGTGGGCACTGGCACACCTGAAGATCGACGGGCATGGCATTCACGGCGATACGGCCATGAATGGTTATTTCCTGATCTTTGAGATTTTCATACGACCGATTCTGACGGTCTTCGGTTTGCTGGCGGGTATGGCTGTGTTTGCGGCCATGGTCAAAACGCTAAATGGCATCTTCCCGCTGGTGACGGCCAACCTGACAGGTTTTGAAGCCGATGCTCCCAAGGTTGCGGGCAAGATTCTGGGTATCGAATTCAAGCGGCAAATCGTCGATGAGTTCTTCTTCACCCTGATTTACACTGTTATTGTTTATATGATTGCGCTGTCGTCGTTCAAAATGATCGACCTGGTGCCGAACAATATCCTGCGCTGGATGGGCCATGGCGTTCACACCTTCAGTGAAAACCAGGGTCAGAGCATGGACAACTTCATTCAGACGACGGCTTTTGGCGGTGCGGCTCTGGCCGGTCAGGGTGCCCGGGCCTTGACGGCGGGTGGCCGTGTCATTGGTACGGGCGTGGGCGCTCCGATCGGCCTGCTGTCCAATGCTTTAGGCGGCCGTGGCCGCAGTCTCTCGACTCGTGGTACTGGCGGCGGTGGCGGCGGCGGCGGTGGCGGCGGCGGTGGCGGCGGTGGCGGCGGCGGTGGCGGCGGCGGTCCTCCCGATCCCTAATGTTCGCAGTCACCGGCTCGATCCGGTTTGAGAGTGAGAGATACGTATGGCGCTAACGGCCGGTCAGGTTCTGAAAGTTGCATTGCTTCCGCGGGTCATTCCGCGGACAAAGCTGCTTCTGACCGGTGGTTTCGGATATGTTTCCTTTTATACAGCGCAGATTTTCCGGTCGGCTGGTTTGTTGCCCGCGGGGCATCCGTACCTTATCCCTGCCAATTTCGGGCGATATGGATTAAGCCATGTCACGCTTGAAGCCTGGCATACAATCGTTCATGGGCGACGTCATATCGACCAGATCATCATTTTTGCTCTCGTCCTGATCGGGATTCTCATTCTTTTCATGCAATTCTGTTTTTTGGGATTTGCGCTTTTCACGCAGGTTGCGCATGCAGGATTACCTGCAGGGGGGTTCTTTAATACCGCCAATCCAACTGACGATATCGCGTTTATCCTGCTGGATTCGATTTTTGGCCTTCCTGATTTCTTTGGATCATGCGTCGAGCAATCGATTGACTGCTTCGATTACCCCGAGAACCCATACCCGCATCCGGCGGCTCCTTATCCGCTGCCCTATCATCAGGCGTTGCGGGTCATGCTCGAGATTTACAGTACGGGCCTTCTTGTCATCGCGATGATCATGTTCATGTATTTCGGGGCAACCGTATTCCTTGAAACGGCTGAGTCCGGCACGCCATTCGGCAAGCGTTTCAATCACGTCTGGGCGCCGGTTCGCATGGTGATCGCGATTGCCCTGTTGATCCCGGTCGCGAATGGATTTAACGCCGCTCAATATCTGGTAATGCATGCGGCAAAATGGGGATCCGGTTTTGCCACGAACGGATGGACGCTGTTTGTCGCCGACGCCACCGGCACAGGGGAAACGATTCTCGGAGATCCCAAGAACCTGATTGCGATCCCCAACTCGCCGCCGGTCAACACCTTGCTTGAATTTGCGAATGTTGTTGCAGCTTGCAAGGTCGCTGAAGCATCAGGCAGCAACCCCCGAGAGGTTAAACCCTACGTGATTTTTCCGGACCAGGTGGGGCCTGCTGCGCGTGCCGATCTCGCCGGTCTTTCCTTTGCTGATGCTCTCGATTTTGGCCGGTACGGCGACATTCATTATGTTTTTGGCGTTTATGAAGAAAAGGCTGGCGTTCCTGTCCATACGAATTATGCGGGTCAGGTCAATCCTGTCTGTGGCGAGGTTGTTCTTCAAATTACAGATGTCGACAATGTTCTTTCAGCGGGGGCGTATGCGATTCTGGAAGGATATCACAGGATTATGGGGATTATGTTTGTCGGTGACGTGTTTGGCGCCGGTGATTATGGCGGTACTGGCATGTCAATACGTACGATGGGTTATTCATACGTAAGACGTAATATGGAGGATGTGCGCTGGAATTATGGCGATGCTCCCGACCCGCGTGACCCGGCATATCCCACGCCCAAGAGTGAGGATCTGGCAGAAGTTCGCGAATTCTTCAATTCTGAAGTCGATGCGCTGATTACCGCCGGTATCGCCTCGCAGGCGGCCAGCCCTCTGTGGACGACGATGACTGATTTTGGCTGGGCCGGGGCCGGTATATGGTACAACAATATCGCGCGCCTGAATGGATCGCTTTT
>Ga0075163_10003541_pt1 | contig 20995 bp, 14 predicted proteins | sample JI1023141ADNA_FD_71478 | JGI IMG/M metagenome (GOLD analysis project Ga0075163, IMG submission 71478) | Wastewater effluent complex algal communities from Wisconsin, to seasonally profile nutrient transformation and Carbon sequestration -... | ecosystem: Engineered > WWTP > Effluent > Algae... | reverse complement strand
TCGGCCCAGGCGAAGTCGAAGATGAACTCGCCCTGGCTGTGGCTCTTGAGGAAGACCGGCAGGGCGGCCACGAGCGCGCCGTTTGAGCGCACGAGCACGTAGCGGGGGTCCCACCCGCTGTCGCCGCCCACACAGCCCGTGCGCTCGAGCCCGCGCAGGAAGGCATGCTCCAAGAAGGCGCAGCCATCACCCACCAGGGCGTCCCAGGCGGCGGCCGGCACGTCGCTGAGGGCGTTGTGCACTTCGAGCGTGTGGGTGCTGGCGAGCGCGGATCGGCCCGCGGCGGGGGGCAGGACGAGCGGGTAGAGGAGGCTCATTTGCTGGGGGCTCCGGGCGAGGGTCGGGTATGCTGACGCCCATGCAGAACAAAACGATGCAGAACGCCCTCCGCGCAGGCCGCACCCAAGCCCACGAAGACGGGCAGAGTGAAAACGCCCCCGGCCCCGTTCAGCGGCGCTTTCGCCGCGTGGCCGTCTACTGCGGCTCCAGCAGCGAAGTGGATCCCCTCTACCTGGAGACGGCCACTGCGGTGGGCCAGTACCTCGCCCACCAGGGCATCGGGGTGGTCTACGGCGGCGGGCGCGCCGGCCTGATGGGGGCGGTGGCTGACGGCGCGCTGGCCGCAGGCGGGGCCGTTTATGGCGTCATTCCCGACCGCCTGCAGGCGCTGGAAGTGGGCCACATGGCGGTCACCGAGCTCTTCGTGGTGGACAGCATGCATGCCCGCAAGGCGATGATGCTGCACCTCGCGGACGCCTTCATCGCGCTGCCCGGGGGCTTCGGCACGTGGGAGGAGATCCTGGAGGCGGCCACCCTGGGCATGCTGGGCTACCACCGCAAGCCCTTGGGATTGCTCAATGTTTCCGGCTACTACGACCACCTGCTGGCCTTCATCGGGCATGCGGCGGACGTGGGCTTTGTGCGCCCGCCCTTCCGCACCTTGCTGACGGTGGCACCTGCCATCGGCGAGCTCCTCACCGCCATGGAGAGCCAGGAGGTGCCCAGCGTGGTGGACATGATGCGCGCCGCCCGCGGCCTCGAGCCCCTGTAGCTCACGCGAGGCCGTAGATCCAGCTGAGCATGGTCACCGCGGTGGTGCCGGCCATGATTTGCAGCGGCACGCCCATCTTGAGGAAGTCGGTGAAGCGGTAGCCGCCGGGGCCAAACACCATCATGTTGGTTTGGTAGCCGAGGGGCGTGGCCAGGGAGACGGCTGCCGAGAGGGTGGTGGCCAGGATGAATGGGCGCGGGTCGAGGTGGGCCGCCTGGGCCACCGCCAGGGCCACCGGCAGCAGGAGGGCGGCGGCCGCGGAGTTGGTGATGAGCTCCGTCAAGAGCATGCCGCACAGGTACACCGCCGCCAGGATGCCCACCGAGCCCAGGCTGCCAGTGAGGTGCACGAGGCCCTCGGCCACGAGGCGCGCCACTCCGGTGTGCTCGAGGGCGCGGGCGATGCCCAGCGAGCACGCCACCACCACAAGCACCGACATGTCGATGGAGCGCCGCGCTTGACCCGGCGAGATGCACCCCGTGAGCACCACCACCATGGCGCCCGCCGCGGCCGCCGTGACCAACGGCAACACCTGGAATGCATTGAGCGCGATGACCGCGGCCAGCGTGGCCAGCGCGATGGGGGCTCGGTTGTGGCGCGGCCGCGCGGTGTCGGGCACCTCGCTGACCAGGTAGAAATCGGGCGAGTCGCGGAAGGTGCGGGAGAAGTCGGGCGGGGCGAGCAGCAGCAGCGTGTCGCCGTGGCGCAGCACGATGTTGCCGATGCGTTCCTCGAGGTGTCCGCCCCGGCGGTGCACGGCCACCACCGCTGCTCCATACTTGCGGCGGAAGCCCATCTCGCGAATGCCCCGTCCCTCGAGGCGCGAGCCACCGGAAACCACGGCCTCATGCAGCACCCACTCGGCCGCCGCGTGGTGGGCCTGCGGGGCCGCAAACCCGCGTCTTCTTTGAAGATCCACGATGGTGTCCAGCACGCCGGCGAAGGTCAGCAGGTCGCCCGCCTGCAGCACTTCCTCAGGCGCCACCGGCGCCAACACGCGGTCGGCGCGCTGGATGCGAATGAGGAAGAGGCCCGGCAAGTGGCGGAGGCCCGCGGCCTCCAACGACTGCCCGAGGAAGGGCGCGTCGGCGGTCACGGTCAGGTCGGTGGTGTACTCGCGGCGCACCTGCTCCACCGTCTGCGCATCCTTGGCCTTGGGGTCGAGGATGCGCTTGGCCAGCCACCACAACATCGGCAGGCAGACCACCAACATGGGCACGCCGATAGGCGTCAGCTCAAAGAACGTCAGGCCGGGCAGGCCGCGCTCGAGGAGCAGGCCGTGGGTGACCAGGTGCACCGAGGTGCCGATGAGGGTGCAGGTGCCGCCCAACACCGCCGCGTAGGAAAGGGGCAGCAGGAGCCCCCGATTGCTGCCGTTGTGGCGGCGAGCCCAGCCCGTGGCGAGCGGCATGAGCAGCGCCACCAGCGGGGTATTGTTGATGAAAGCGCTCAACCCGCTGGTGACGAGGGTGAGGCGGCGCCGCGCCACAGGCGTGGTATTCGCCCGGGCCAGGAGCCACTGCGCCGGCGTGTCGAGCGCCCCGGTTTCTCGGAGGCCGGCCGACACCAGGTAGAGCGCCGCCAGAGACACCACGCCAGGGTTGGCGAAGCCAGCAAAGGCCACGCTGGGCGCCACCACGCCCGCCACCAGCAGCACCACCAGCCCGCCCATCACCACCATCTCGGCGGAGTAGCGGTCGGTCACCAGCAGGCCAAAGATCACGCTGACAACACCGATGGTCAGCCACGCCTCGAAGCCCAACTCCACCTCCTCGCCGGGTCAAGGGCGCCAGCATCGGGGTGGGGCGGTTGTTGGCGCAAGCCCACCGGCGGCCTGCACGCAAGCGCTTGCCCCCAGCGGCCCCCTCGGCCTATATCGTCGCCCGTGCCCCCGCGACGCCCACCACTGCACCCCCAGACCACCACGCTGTGGGACTACCCGTCCGCCCAATACGGCGAGGGTGGCCAGGGCGACCCTGCCTACCGCGGCGCTACGCCGGCCTATGTCATCTGGAACCTGCTCCAGCGCTACACCCGCGAGGGCGACCGCGTCGTGGACCCGTTCTGCGGCTCCGGCACCACCCTGGACGTGGCCCACGACCTGGGCCGGCTGGCCCGGGGCTTTGATGTGGGCCCCACCCGCCCCGACATCGAGCAGGCCGATGCGCGCCAGCTGCCGCTGGAAGCCGAGTCGGTGGACTTCGTCTTTGCCGATCCGCCCTACGGCGACAACCTGACCTACAGCGAAGATCCGCGCTGCATCGGCCGCCTGCCCGCCACCGACGAGGCGTACTTCGAGGCCCTCGATGCCGTGTTTGCGGAGTGCTTCCGGGTGCTGCGGAACCGGCGCTATATGGGCCTCTATATCTGCGATTTCCATGCGAAAAAGCGCGGTTTTGTGCCCATCGGCGCCCGCTGCATCGCGCTGCTGGCCCAGCGGTTTGTGCTGGTGGACCACGTGGCCGTGGTGCGCCACAACCGCACCTTGAAGCTGAACAACCGCCACCGCGCCGCGGAAGAGGGCGGCTTCTTCCTGCGCGGGTTCAACCACTTGATCATCGTGAAGAAACAGCTCGACTGAGCCGGGCGGTCAGGCGCGCAGGTCACCTCAACCCGGCCCCTGTCAGGCGCGGATGGCGGCCAGCACCAGGCGTGCCGTCTGGCGGGCTGCCTCCAAGGGCAGGCGGTCGCCGCGGGGGCTGCCCCCGATGGTCTCGCGGCCGCCCCAGCCCCTGCCGAGTGAAGGCCACACGCTCAGCAAGCCCCCGGGACCAAAGAGCAATTCGGACGTCTCCACATCCGGGCAGCCCACGGTCACTTTGGCCATCCGGCTGGCGTAGCTCACCACCACGGGCGCGAGGCGGTACCACACATCAAAGCCCCAGACGGTGCTGCGCACCACCAGGACGCGGGCGGCGGCCTCCAGGGCCACCTCGCCCCGCAAGACCGGGCCCATCTCCGCCACCGCAGGCACCGGCAGCATCATGCCCGCGCGGTCGCGGCGCTCCAGGATGCCCTCCAGCGCCGCCACCCGGCGGTGGCGGTCGCGCGCCTCCACCGCGGTGCGCTCGGTGGCGGGCAGGCCCTCCACCAGCACCCGGACCATGTGCCCGATGGCCTTGTGGAAGCCCACCTCGCTCTGGGTCAAGTGTTCTTGCTGGTTGAACCACGCCAGCCCGAGGCCCTGCGGCTGGCGCAGCAGGTCCAGGCCGATGGGATCGAGGTCCTGGTGGTTGACCAGCTCGTAGAAGGCCGGATCGAGGGCGCTGGCAGGCACCAGCCCGGCCAGGGCGACGATGGCCAACACGGCGTCGGCGTCGGGGGTGCCAGTCACCACAAAGCGGGGATCGGCGCTGCGGGCGCCGTAGAGGTCGCGGCACGCGCGCAACGCGACCCCCTCGCGGTGGCTCTCCGTGCCATGGTGATCGAGGGCAAATTCACCCAGGACCGAGCCGTGCTGCCCGAAAGCACACTCGATGGGTTCGAAGCCAGCATCGCGCAAGGCAGTGGCTTCGTCGTGGCGATTGGTGTAGGCGATCTGGAGTGCGGGCATGGGCCCAGCATAGCGGGCCGCACCCCCCGCGGAAATCCACGAGGCGCATTGAGGTCCGACAGAAAACTGAGCCGAGGGCTGGGCCGGCCGGCGCGGGCGCCTGGAAGGGTCGCCCGCCCGTCGCGGGCGGCCGCCGATCGGAGGGGACTCGCTGCCACGGCGGCTCCACCGGCCGGTTTCCAAAAGTCCAAGTTATTTCAAGCCTTTATGGGGATTCTCTTCGCCGTCTCTCGGTGGTCCCAACGGATGGGGCCCCGTGGTACCGGCATGGCCTCAAGGTTCCGTTTTTACAGGCGATTGTGCCTCCTGTCGGCCAGAAGGGCCCGACAGCGCCAGGTTGGCCTGCGCGCTGCTGCAGACGGCCCCTGGGCACGGCCTCCCCTCAGGCTGGCCCGCCCCTTGCTTCGTCGGGCTGCGATGCTTCGACTCCTCCCCCTGCTGCTGGTGCTTCTGACCGGGCCGGCCCTCGCCGAGCCGCTGGAAGGGGCGCGCACCCGCTTCGAGACCGCCCACCAGCGGGTGGAGACGTTGGAGAGCGAGCAGGCGCGCCTGCGGGCCTCGCACGAAGCGCTCGTGGCCGAGATCGGCCGCCTCAAGGCCACCGAGCGGGCGCTCCTGCCGGGCATCATGGGCGGCCGCCTCGACCAGCTCCTCAAGGAAGCCCACGATCTCGCCGAGCGCCTGGAAGAGCAGGATCGCCGCGTCGCCGATGCCGAGCGCCAGGCGATGGCCGAGCGCGATCGCCTGGTGGCCGCCCTGGACGTGGCACTGGCCAACCTCAATGGGCAGCTCGCCCGCGCCGATGGGCCCGCCGCCCCCCGCCGCGAGGCGTTTGAGCACATGAAGGCCCTCGTGGGGGAGCGCAGCCGACTGCTCGCCGACCTGGCCCCTGCCGATCGCCAGCGCGTGGAGCTGCCCCCGGTGGGCGATGGCGCCTCGCCGGACGAGCTGCGGGCCCTGGCCGATGAGGCCACCGACAACGCCGAGCGCGTCCGGTCGCAGCTGGGTGCCCTGGAAGGGCGTCTGCAGGCCCTCCAGCTGCGCCGTCGAGTGCTGCGGGCGGCGGCCGCGTTTGAGCGCGATGCCTCGTTGTTTGCTGAGGATGAGCGGACGCGCCGCCTGGTGCGTTCCGACCAGCCGGCGGTGAGTGTCGCCACCCCCCGCGCCCCCGCGGCGACCGGGGGAGCGCGGGGCGACGTGGCGGCGGGCGCCCCCACGGTGGATCGCGGCGCCGAAATGCCGGGTGAGCAGGCGCCGGCCCCCCCTCCGCCCAGCGACGGCGCCGAGGCCGGCGCGGGGGACGCCGGCAACGACTTCGACGCCGACGGGATCGTGGACGACGGCCCCGCCTTCGTGGAGCCGGCGCCCCAGGTGGGCACGGTGGCGCCCGGTCCGGTGAGCGCGGGCGCGGGCGCGGGCGTGGTGGTCTTTGAGACCGCCCTCGATCCGGCGCTCTTGTCCGACGACGTGGAGGCGCTCTCGCCCGCGGCGATTGCCCAGCAAATTCGGGCGGTTGAGCGCCGCCGTACCGACCTCGCCCGCACCGCCTCGGAGCTGGAAAAGCGCCGGGTGGCGTTGGAGGCGCGTGCCCGGGCCCTCGAGGCCCCTTGAGACAGCGCCCCGTGTGCCGCTGGTGCGTGGTGGCCGCCGTCTTGGCGGCGGGCGCAGCCCGGGCCGATGAGCCGCTCCGCTTGCGGCTGGAGTCCGCGGCGGGCATCGATACCAACCTCACCCGCACCGAAGGCGACGCCCGCCGCACGGGCAGCCTGCTCCGCCTCGTCCTCGACGCCGCCGACGAGCTGCGCACCCCCAACCTGGTCTTGGACCTCGAGTACCACGCTGGCGCGCGCCACATCCCCGAGCTGGGCGGCGAAGACGGCCTGTTCCAGCTCCTCGGTGGGCGTCTCTCGGTCCCCGTGGCCCCCTGGCTGGTGGCCGGGCTGCAAGCACGCCTCCAAGATCGCACCACCCGCGACTCGGCCGACCCCCAGGACCACGCGCGCGTGGCGGGCGGGCCGCAGCTGGAAGCGCGCTGGGACGACCTGCGCATCAGCGTCGGCGGCGTGGCCTCCCGCCTGGCCTACAAGCCCAACCCCGATCTGAGCGCCGATGGCCTGGGCGGCACGCTGGGGGTGGGCCTGGTCCGCGGCGCCTGGCGGGGCGATGTGCGCGGCACCTGGATGCGCCACACCTTTGACGGCGACCGCCTCGTCTCCACCGGCACCGGCCCCACGGGTTCGCCCATCCTTGCCCTGGCGGTGGGCGAGGCCCGCACCGACACACTCCAGTCGGTGTCATTCGGGGTGAGCCATGCCGCCGAGTGGCTGCTGGGGGTGGAATACACCTTGGCCGGCAATACATCCAACAGCTTCCGCGCCGGCTACGTGCGCCATCTGTTGCGGGCCAATGTCACCGTGGAGCTGCCGCTGGCCCTGGTGTTGTCCACCCAGCTCGACCTGCAGCGGGTGGTCTACGACGATCCGCAGTTCATCACCCTCGACAGCTTCATCGAGGACGAGAACCGCTCCAGCATCAAGATCCGCCTCGAGCGCCCCCTTGGCGAGCGGTGGTCGGCGGTGGCCCACGTCGGTGCGTGGTTCTCCCCGCTGGGGGGTGGCCCCGCGTACGGCCGGCAACAGGCACTGTTGGGGGTCGCCTGCAACCTCGACGATGCCGAGGAGGAGTAGGCGGCTCAACCTGATTTCAGATTCCATCTCTGACCCAGATCCATCCCGACCGGGCGCTCCGTAGGCCAAGAAGGCGTAGTGCCTTTGGGGGAGGATCTCATGCGTATACTGTGCGTATTCGCCTTGGCCCAGCTGGTCTGGGCCTGCTCAGAGAGCAATCCAGCAAACCACGGAGAGGGGGACGGTCAGGTCGACCTGGGCGCCGGCGGCGCTGATGGGGCTGGTCTCGACGGCAGTACGAGCGGCGCGTGCTCGGGTGAGGAGTCTGAGGTCGCTCCGTGCGGCCCCAACGACTCCGGCTCCCAACAACGCACCTGCCAAGGGGGACAGTGGTCCGCCTGGAGCGCCTGCGACGGGGCGGACGCCTGCGACAACAACGTGACGGAGACGCGCACGTGCCCGGGCGTGGCCACGGAGGAAAGTCGGGACTGCGTCGGCGGCCAATGGACCGAGTGGAGCGGCTGCGCTGCCGCGTGTGAAGAGGGCGAGCAGGAGCTCCTCACCTGTGGTCTCAACGACCGGGGGACCGCCGTCAGCACCTGCGCGGCGGGTGTCTGGACCGACCCGGCGTGCACCGATCCCGATGAGTGTACCGACGATGACCGGGAGGCGCAGGCTTGCGGCGCCGGTGGCGTGGAAGCCCGCTACTGCCTGAAGGGCCACTGGTCGGCCTTTGGGCCGTGCTCCGACCAGGGGCCCTGTGCGCCCGGCGAGGTGGTGGAGCTGGCCTGCGGCCTCAATGGCCGCGGCGCCGCCGATCTGCTGTGTGTCGATGGTGTGTTCGGCCAGCCGGCCCTCTGTCAAGACCCGGATGAGTGTATTGATGGGGCGCGAGATGGCATCGTCTGTCCCGCGGGCGGGGTGCAAGTGCGCTTCTGCGCCGTGGGGCGCTGGTCGGAGCCGACCGCGTGCCCGCTCGGCGGGGTGTGTGCCGATGGGACCGAGCAGGTGCTGGCATGCGGCTTCAACGGCCGGGGCAGCCTGACGGCAGTCTGCATGAGCCAGGATTGGCAGCCGGGTGACTGCCTCGATCCCGACGTCTGCCGCGATGCCGGTGAGCGGGACGCCGCATGCGGCCTCAATGGCCGTGGGGCCTTGCCTCAGCTCTGTGAGGACGGCCAGTGGTCGGACACCGGCCCCTGTACCGACCTCGATGTCTGTGTCGACGGGGCGCATCGCGAAGGGGCCTGCGGCCTGAACCGGCGTGGCAACGGCGGCGAGGACTGTGTGGAGGGCGCCTGGGCGCCCGACCCCAGCTGCGTTGATCCCGATGAGTGTGTGATCAGCGCCGTGCGCGACGTGGCCTGCGGGCTCAACGGCCGCGGGACTGCGGCAGAGCGGTGCCCCGACGGTCAGTGGCTTGCGGTGGCACCCTGTCTCGACCCCGACCAGTGCGTGGACGGCGGGGTGCGCGAAGCGGCCTGTGGTCGCAATGACCGTGGGAGCGTCCAGCAGGCCTGTGCTGCTGGCCTCTGGGCGGACATCGCCGACTGTATGGACCCCGACGAGTGTGTGGATGGCAGTGATCGGATGGCGGTGTGCGGCCTCAATGGCCAGGGCACCCAGACCCAGGTCTGTCAGGGTGGCCGCTTCGTGGATCAGGGGCAGTGCAGCGTCGGGGTCTGCGTCGGCGGTCAGGTGCGCGATGCCCTGTGCGGCCTGAATGGGCGCGGCCGCGTCTCGCAGACCTGTGCTGCCGGGCAGTGGGTGGACCAGGATCTCTGTGTGGATCCCGATGCATGCACCGACGGCGAGCGCCGTGTCGCAGCCTGTGGACTCAACGGCCGCGGCCAGCTCGACCAGCGCTGCGTGGCGGGTCAGTGGGCGGACGCGGCGGCTTGCCTCGACCCCGACCTGTGTGTGGATGACGTCCGCCAGGACGCGCCTTGTGGCCTGAACGGGCGTGGCCGATTGCCCCAGCGGTGCGGCGGCGGTGAATGGATCGACGCGGGTGTGTGCGCCGACCCGGATCAGTGTGTGGACGCCGCCCGCCGCCAGGTCGCTTGCGGTCTGGCCGACAACGGGATGGCCCCCCAAATCTGCACGCTGGGCCGCTGGCAGGATGCGGGCGCCTGCAGCGAGCCGGTGTGCGTGGACCCCGCCCAGCGCACCATCCGGTGTGGCATCAACGGTCGTGGCACGCTGCCTCAGCTCTGCGCAGCCGGACAGTGGGCCAACAACGGCGCCTGCTTTGACCCGGATGTCTGCGTGGATGGTGGCAACCGTGTGGAGGCCTGCGGAGTCAACGGCCGCGGGCGCATCGACCAGGACTGCGCAGGCGGGCAATGGGTCAGCCGCGGGGCCTGTGTTGATCCCGATGCATGTGTTGATGGCGGCCAGCGGGTCGCGTTCTGCGGGCTCAATGGGCGCGGCTCCGTGGCGCAGCTCTGCGTGGCCGGCCAGTGGGCCAACCAGGGCATGTGTCTCGACCGCGACCAGTGTGCGGACGGCGCGACCCAGGACGGTGCTGCGTGCGGGCTCAACCAGCGCGGTCGCCTGCAGCAGAGCTGCGTGGTGGGCCAGTGGGTGGAGACCAATGTGTGCCGCGACGCCGACATCTGCCTGGACACAACCCCCCGCGTGACCGCCTGCGGCCTCAACGGACGTGGGCTGGTGGCCCAGCAGTGCGTGGCTGGCCAGTGGGTGGATCAGGGCATGTGCCTCGACCGCGATGTGTGCACCGACGGCGCTCGCCAAGGGGGCGTGGCTTGCGGCCTCAACGGCCAGGGCGCCCGCCAGCAGATCTGCGTGGTGGGGCAGTGGGTCGATACGGACATCTGTGTGGACCCGGATGTGTGCGTCAACGGCGCAGGACGGGTCGGGCGCTGCGGCCTCAACGGCCGGGGTGCGGTGGCCCAGGAGTGTGTCGCGGGTCAGTGGGCGGACTCTGTCCAGTGTGTTGATCCCGACGAGTGTGTTGATGCCACCACCCAGGTGGGCGCCACCGCCTGTGGGTTCAATGGCCGCGGCGACCTCCGCCAGGTCTGCACCCTGGGCCACTGGGTGGATACCCAGACCTGTGTAGACGCCGATGTCTGCCGGGATGGACGCAACCGTGAGCAGGTCTGCGGCTTCAACCGCCGCGGCAGCCTCCAGCAAACGTGCGTTGTCGGCCAGTGGCAGGATGTGGGCATGTGTGTGGACCCCGACATCTGCGTCGATCGCGACCAGCGCCAGGGGCCGGCTTGTGGCCTCAATGGGCGCGGCACCACGCCGCAGGTGTGCGTGGCGGGCCGCTGGGTCGACGTGGGCGCCTGCACTGATCCCGATGTGTGCCTGGACGGCTCGATGCAGGTGGGCGCCTGCGGCCTCAATGGCCGGGGCAATGCCCAGCAGCAGTGTGTTGCGGGCCGTTGGGTCGATCTGGGCCAGTGCCTGGACCCCGATCTGTGTGTGGATGGCGATGCTCGCCAGGGCGCCGCGTGCGGCCTCAACGGCCGGGGTTTCCAGCCCCAGTCGTGCCTCGCCGGGCAGTGGCAGGACATCGGCCAGTGCCGCGACACCGATGTATGTGTGGATGGCACCCCGCGCGTGGGCGCCTGCGGCCTCAACGGCCGGGGCAACCAGGCGCAAACCTGTGTGGCTGGCCAGTGGCAGGGCGCGGGGCAGTGCCTCGATCCTGATGTGTGTGTGGACGCGGATCGGCGCGCCGGGGTGACGGTGTGTGGCTTCAATGGCCGTGGCACGCTGGAGCAGGTCTGCACGGTGGGCCAGTGGGTCGACTCACGGCAGTGCCGCGACCCGGATGTATGCCGCGATGGCGACATTCGGCAGCGCGCCTGCGGCGTCGACAACCGCGACCGCGAGCCGCAAGCCTGCGTGCTTGGCCAGTGGGGTCCCACCGTGGGCGCCTGTGTCTCACCGGGCATTGAGGCCCAGGCGGGCTTCCAGGTCACCACCTTCATGGCCGGGGCCAATAGCCGCCTCAGCAGCCCGCGCGACGCCGCCACCGATGTGCTGGGCAACACAGTGATCATTAACAACAGCGGCGGCAATCTCATCCTGCGCGCCCCCAACGGCGATGTTCGCGTCCTCGACCAGGTGCAGGATCCGCAGAGCGTGGTTTATGATGCGGTGAACGACGTCTTCATCGTCAGCAGCCGCTCCCGCGACACACTCTATATCGTCGACCGCGACGGCAATGCCCAGGACTTCCAGTCCAACTGCTTCAATGAGCCGCGCGGGCTGGCGCTGTACACCACCTGTGCGGGTCAGCGCCGGCTGGCGGTCACCAACCGCGATGGCAACAACGTCTGCATCTTCAACGCCGACAACCGCATGTTCATCAACGCCACCAACTTCAACAACCAGCTCAGCCAGCCCTGGGGCGTGGCGGCGGCCTGTTTGGACGGCGTGGATACGATGTTTGTCAGCAACTTCAATGGTCCCCGCTGGGTGGTCCGTGATGCGGGCGGCCGCATCGCGACCCTCACGGCCGACAATCGGCTGCAGACGTCCTTTGACGTCGAGCTCTCGCCGCCGACCTGCCCCAACCGCCGGCTGTTTGTGGCCAGCGACACCGGCAACATCGGCATCGTGGAGAACTGCGCCGCGGGCAATTGCCCGGTGCGCATCCTGGCCAGCGGCTACAACACCCCGCAGGGGCTCACCTTCGTCGGCGACCGGGTCCTCCTGGTCGTCGACAGCAACGGAGCCAACAGCGTGGTGTCCCGCATCGAAGGCGACTTCTGCAGCCTGTAGGCCGCGCGCGCTACCGCAACCCGTAGCGCGCCAGCTTGTCGAGCAAGGTCACCCGGCTGACGCCCAATTGCCGCGCCGTCTCGCTTTGGTTGCCTCCGCAGCGCGTGAGCGCCTCGCCCACCAACCGCTTCTCAAAGGCCGCCACCCGCGCCCGCAAGTCGAGCGGGCCTTCGCCGGCGGGCTCTTCCTGGGGCTCGGCGTCCAGCACGGGGCCGTCAGCGAGGGCCACCATCGACTCCAGGGTGTGTTCGAGCGCCCGCACATTGCCGGGCCAGGGATCGGCCTCCAGCCGGCGCACGAGGTGGGGGGTGAGGCGCACGTCCGGCAGCCCAAATTGTCGCCCGAAGCGCTGGGCGAAGTGTTCCGCCAGGGGTGCGATGTCTTCCGGACGCTCCCGCAGTGGTGGGATGTGTATGGTGACCACATCCAAGCGATAGAACAGATCCTCGCGAAAGCGCCCCGCGGCCACCTCGGCGCGCAGGTCGCGGTGGGTGGCCGCGATGAGGCGCACGTTCACCTGCACCGGCCGGTCGGCACCCACCGGGCGGATCTCGCCGTCCTGCAGCACCCGCAGCAGGGTGCCCTGGGTGCGCAGGTCCAGCTCGCCCACCTCGTCGAGCAGCACCGTGCCGCCGTCGGCTTCCCCAAACAGGCCCCGCCGGGCGCTCTGGGCCCCGGTGAACGCCCCGGCGCGGTGCCCAAAGAGCTCGGCCTCGGCCAGGGCGGGGGGCAGCGCTGCGCAATTGAATCGAACATACGGCTTGTCCCGCCGGCCAGAGGCCCGCACCAACGCCCGCGCCACCAGCTCCTTGCCCGTGCCCGACTCGCCGGTCACCAGCACGGTCACGTCGCGAGGGCCCACGCGCTCCACCCGCTCGGCCACCCGCCGCATGGCCTCGGACTCGAAGACCATCAGGCGTGCAAGCGCCAACTCCGCGCGTAGCCTGCGGTTTTCGTCCTGCAGCCGGGCCGACTCCAGCGCCCGGCGAACTACGCGTACCACCTCATCGTTGTCGAAGGGCTTGGCAAAGTAGTCGGTGGCGCCGCGCTTCATCGCGGCCACTGCGGCCCGCTCCGACCCATGGGCGGTCACCAGAATCACCCGGGGCGCGCGGGGCAGCACCAACAAGGCGTCCAGCAGGGCCAGACCATCCAGGCCCGGCATGCGCAGGTCGGTGATCACGAGGTCGATGCCACCGGCCTGGGCGCGGGCCAGGCCGGCGTCGCCGTCGGCGGCCTCGTCCACCTCGAAGCCCTCCTCCTCGAAGAGCGCGCGCAACAGGTAGCGGACGGCGGGCTCATCATCAACCACCAGAATGCGGGGGGTCATGGGATCTCCTCGGTGGGGGGGACCAGGGGCAGCTCCAGGGTGGCCAGCGTCCCGCCGCCAGGCGCGTCCTCCAGGGACAACGTGCCGCCATGCTGGTGCGCGATGGCGCGCGCCACGGTGAGGCCAAGGCCATTGCCTTCGGCGCGGGTGGTGACACCGGCCTCAAACAGGCGCGCTTGGGGCCCGGGCGGCAGGCCAGGCCCGTTGTCGTGCACCGTGAAGCGGATGCCAACGGCCGTCGGGGCGACCCCCAGAGTCAGCGCCCCGGGGCCGTCGAGGGCGTTGAGGGCGTTCTCCACCAGATTCACCAGGATTTGCCTGATCTTACGCGGGTCACAGCGCAGCGGAGGGCAGGGCACAGCATCCAGCCGCAGGCTGACCCCGCGGGTGGCAGCGGTGGCTTCGTAGAGGCGCATGAGGCTGCCCGCGAGGGCGGCGGGCGCCACGGCCTCCATGCTCAAGCTCTCGGTGGGGCGGGACAAATTGAGGAAGGCGTCGAGGATGCTGCCCAGGCGCTTCACTTCGCCCACCATCACCCCCATCTGTTCGGCTTCGCGGCTGCCCGCCTCCAGCTTGCGGGCCACCAGCGCCGACAACCCGGTGATGGCCGCCAAGGGATTCTTGAGCTCGTGGGCAAGCCGGCCGGACAGCTCGCCCAGCTCGCGGTTCTGGGCCCGCAGGGCCGCCAACACATCGGCGCGTGCCTCGGCTTCGGCCAGCGACGCGCGGTCCAGGTGGCGACGCAGGACCAGCCCGATGGTGCCGCCTACACTGGCGATGAGACACAACAGACCCGCCGTGACCGACAGATGCAAGGCATCGGGGGGCGGCGGTGGCTGGGATCGCAAGAAGGTGGGCACTGTGATGGGCGCTCCTGCCAACCGCAGCGCGAGCAGCGTGACCACCACCAGCACCACCAGACTGGCGGCCACCGCAAACCACCGCGGACGGCCCAGCGCCACCGCCAACATGACCGCAACCGGGATGTAGAGGGGCAAGACCGGGCTCTCAACACCGCCCGTGGCCGCGATCACCCCGGTATGCAAGGTAAAAACGGTCGCCACCCGCAGCGCGACGTTGGCGGGGGTCAGCGCCGACCTGCGGGTGCGGGCGATGGCCTCCAGGCCGATCATGGCCAGCGCCAAGAAGGCAGCCCCCGCCAGGGTCCACAGCCGCCAGCCCGGGTTGGGCTCCACCAGCGCGATCACCACGCCCAGCAGGGTGACGAGCCCCATGGCGCTCAGGCGAACGCGCCTGAAAAACGTGGTGAAGCCGGCCAGGGCGTCCAGCGTGCGCGGGGTCAGCGTCGGGTTCTGCATGGCCGGGGACACCTCCGCGAACCCAGCCTTGCAAGGTGCTGGCCGCGCGCCGGGGGGCCTGATTGGGCGAACACGGGCCCGAAACTGCAAGGAAAACCGACACCCCCTGTCGGTTTGCCTGTCGATGGGGGCGCGGGTGGTGCTCGCAAGGCCGCGCTGGCCGCGCGGGCGGCGATGGCACGGCGGTTGCGGTAGGGCCTCGCCGGAGGCTGAGCATGACCCGACTCTTGTGGACCGCCGTGGCGCTGCTGGCGGGGCCCGCGTGGGCTGAAGCGCCCCTGACCGAGGCCGCTGCCGTGGAGCGTGCCCTCGCACGCCACCCGGCGCTGGCCGCCGCCACCTACCAGGTGGACGCCGCCGAGGCCGGGGTGGAGCGAGCGGGCGCTGCCTGGCTCCCGCGCCTGGACGCCACCGCCCGGGTGGTGGCCCAGGGCCCCACGCCGACCCTGCACATCGATACCGGCCTGACGCCCCCGGGCGCGCCCGGCCCCCTGGTCATCGATCGCGAGATCGGCCAAACGGTCTCGGCCAGTGTGGGCCTGGAGGCGGGCTGGCGCGCGTTGGACTTTGGGGCCCGGACCGCCGCGGAGGATGCCGCGCGGGCCGGGGTGGACATCGCCCGGGCCGACACCCGCGACCGGGCCGCCACCGTGGCGTGGTCGGTGCGTCAAAGCTACGCCGCTGCTGTGTTTTTCGACGATGTGGTGCGGACGACTCGGGCCTCGTTGGAGGTGGCCAATGCGAGTCTGGCGATTGCGCAGGCCGGTCGCAAGGCTGGCCTGGCGGCGTCGGTGGATGTGGCGGCGGCGGTGAGCCGGGTGGCCGATCTGGAAGGTCGGGGTGCCGATGCGCAGGCCAGCTTGAGCCGAGCGCTCCAGGCGCTGCGGGTTCAGCTCGGCCTCGCACTGGATACACCGCTCACCCTGGCCCCGCCGCCGGTGAACGCCCCGCCCGCACCGGACGGGCCGCCCCCCGCCGTCGCGCGCCTGCGGGCGGTGGCCAGCGCACGCAGCTTCGAGCGCACGGCCGTCGAGCGCAGCTTCTGGCCCACCCTCGATGTGTTCGCCACCGGCGCCTACGCCGATCCGCGCACGTTTGTAGAGACCGAGGCGGGCCTCACCTGGCAGGTGGGCGCCCGCGCGAGCTGGCCGCTGTTTGACGGCGATCAGCGCCGCCGCCGGGTGCATCAAATCGATGCCGAGGAGGCCGCCGCCCTCGCGGGGGCCACGGCCGCCGAAGAGCAACAGACCATGGCACGCGCCGACGCCGACGGGCGCCTCGTTGCCGCCGCCCAGGCCGAGCAGTCCGCCGCAGCGCGGGTGGCTGCCGCGGAGGTGTATGTGGAGGCAGCGCGCGCCGGTGAGGCCGCCGGCGACGCGCGCCACTTGGACGTGGAGCAAGCCGAGGACCGCCTCGATGCCGCTCGCCTGACCCTGGCCCAGAGCCGTTTTGACGCCGCTCGTGCTCGCGCCGATCGCCTGTTGGCCGACGGCCTCGCCGCCGATCCGACCCCTAACAGGTTGCTGAAATAGTCGGACCGAGACTTTCAGCAGCCTGCTTAAAGCCAAGGATGCCCCATGAAGCGCTTTGCCATTGTGTTCGTGATTCTCATCGCCGGCTTGTCCGCCGTGCTCTATCGCAAGCTCCAGGCCGAGCACGCCCGAGCGGAGGCGCCTGCCGGTGGCGGCGGCACGGTGGAGGCCACCCGCATCGACATCACACCGCGGCTGGGGGCGCGCATCGTGGCGGTGCACGCCCGCGAGGGCGAAGCGGCGAAGGCCGGTCAGGTGCTGGTGGACCTGGACTGCACCGAGCCCGAAGCCGCCCAGGCCGAGGCCCGTGCCGCCATCGCCGCCGCGGAGGCGACCGCTCGCGGTGCGGCGGCCTCCGTGGGCCAGGCCGAGGCCATGCAGGCTGCCGCCGCCGCTCAGGCCGAGGCCGCGGCGGCGGGGGTGCGGGGCACCAGCGCCCAGCGGGCGGGAGTCTCGGTGCGTCGCCGGACCGCCGATCGAACCGCCGGCCGCGTCACCTCGCTGGAGGGCGCCGGTGGGGTGACGCAGCGGCAATTGGACGAGGCCCGCATGGCGGCGGCCACGCTCCAGGCGGAATCGCGCGCGGTGGACGCCCAAATCGAGGCCGCTCGTGCCGGGCAGGGGGCCGCCACCGCCCAGGTCAGCGCCGCCGATGCGGCGGTGCAGATCGCCCAAGCCCGCGCCGAGGCCGCCACCCAGGACATCGAGCGGGCCCGCGCCGCCCTCCGTCGCGCCGACGCCCTGGCCGCTGAGTGTCACCTCACTGCGCCCGTGGACGCCCTGGTTCAGACCCGTGCGGGCGAGCCGGGCGAGCTCGCGCGGCCCGGTTTCCCGCTGCTGGTGCTGCTGGATCTGCGCCAGGTGACGGCTACTTTCTACTTACCGAACGCGGAGTTGGGCGCGGCCCAGGCGGGCGCCGAGGTGGAGGTGATCGCCGATGCCTGGCCCGACCGCCGCTTCAAGGGCACGGTGGCCCACGTGGGCCTGGAGGCTGAGTTCACGCCGCGCAACGTGCAGACGCGCGAGGATCGCGACCGCCTCGTCTATCCGGTTGAGGTGGCCCTGGAGAACCCCGATGGGGCGCTGCGGCCCGGCATGCCGGTGGAGGTGGCGGTGGTGGGCACGGGAGGCCAGCGATGAGCATCGTGGCCCAGGGCCTGCGCCGCAGCTTCGGGCGCGAGGTGGCCGTGGACGGTCTGTCGCTGCAGGTGGGCCACGGGGAGCTCTATGGCCTGGTGGGCCCGGACGGCGCCGGCAAGACCACCACACTGCGAATGATGGCCGGCTTGCTCACACCCGACGCTGGTACGGTGCGGGTGCATCCGGAGGCCACCACCGCCGGGACCGCCGCAAGCGAAGGCCTGGCCATCGGCACCGACGCCGCACGCGCCGCCCTGGGCTATATGCCCCAGCACTACAGCCTCTACGGTGACCTGAGTGTGGATGAGAACCTGACGTTTTTTGGCCGTCTGTTTGGTCTGTCCAAGGCCGAGCGGACCACCCGCATGGACCGCCTGCTCCACATCACCCGGCTGACTCGCTTCCGCGACCGCCGCGCCGAGGCCCTCTCGGGTGGCATGTACAAAAAGCTGGCGCTGGCCTGCGCGCTGCTGCACCAGCCCAAGGTCCTGCTGCTGGACGAGCCCAGCAACGGCGTGGACCCGGTCAGCCGCCGCGAGCTCTGGGATCTGTTGCACGACTTCGTGGAAGGGGGCATGGCGGTCTTGCTGTGTACGCCCTACATGGACGAGGCCGCGCGGTGCCACCGCGTCGGTCTGTTGCACCACGGGCGTCTGTTGGCCGAGGGGCCCCCCGGAGACCTGGTGGCCCGCTTCCGGCACCCGACGGTGCGCCTGTTTGTGGACAACCGCGACACCGTTGAGGCGACACTGGCGGCGGATCCGGCGGTGCTGGCCGTGTCGCCCGAAGGGCCGGCGCTGCGGGTGGTGGTGCGTGCTGGCGTGCCCAGCCCGCTCGCACGCTTTGGCGGGCGGGTGGAGTCGGTGGCGGCCGAGTTTGAGGATGTGTTCCTCGGTCTGTTGCGCGACCCCGATGCCATCGCGCCCGCGAGGGCCGCATGAGCACGCCGCCCGTCATCGAAGTGCGCGGCCTGACCCGCCGCTTTGGCCACTTCACCGCGGTGGACGCCGTGGACTTCGATGTCCAACCCGGCGAAATCTTTGGCTATCTCGGCGCCAACGGGGCCGGCAAGAGCACCACCATTCGGATGCTCTGTGGTCTGTTGGCACCAAGCAGTGGTACGGCCCGGGTGGCAGGCCATGACATCGCCACCGACCCCCAGGCGGTCAAGCGGTCCATCGGCTACATGTCGCAGAAGTTTTCGCTCTACCTCGACCTCACCCCCGCCGAGAACCTGAGCTTCTTCGCCGGGGCCTATGGCATGCGGGGGGCGGAGCGCCGCAAGCGGGTGGAGGCCGCGCTGGAAGAGGCCGAGCTGGTGGATCGCCGCACCACCCTGACCCGCGATCTGCCCGGTGGTGTGCGGCAACGCCTGGCACTGGTGTCCGCGCGCTTGCACCGGCCCGCGGTGCTCTTCCTGGACGAGCCGACGGCGGGGGTGGCACCCGATGCGCGCCGCGCCTTCTGGCGCGACATCCGAGCCCTGGCCCGCGCCGGGACCACCCTCTTTGTCACCACCCACCACCTCGATGAGGCCGAGTATTGCGCCCGCGTTGGGCTGATGGTGGATGGGCGCCTGGTGGCGCTCGACACCCCGCCAGGGCTCAAGCGCACCCATGTGCCAGGCACCTTCCTGGCGGTGGAGACCGCATCGGGTCTGCCCGCCCTGCGGTCTGCGCTGAGCGATGTGGCCGGGATCCTGGGCGTGCAGCCCTTCGGTCGGCGGTTGCGGGTGCGCTTTGCTTTGGGCGCCCCGCTGGCGGACCCTGCCGCCCTCGTCGCCCACCTGGGCGGGCGAGGCCTGGCCAATCCCAGTGTGGAGGCAAGCGACGCCACTCTCGAAGATGTGTTCCTCGAGCTGGTGCGCCGCTCGGAGCCCAAGGAAGGCGCCGCATGAGCTCGCACATGTTATGGAGCACCAGTGCGACCCCCGGGGGCACCCTATGAGCGCCTTGGTCCGCATCGGTGCCCTCGCCCGCAAGGAGCTGGCCCACCTGCGGCGCGACCCGCAGATGCTGGCCTTTGCGCTGCTGCTGCCGGTCATTCTGTTGCTGCTGTTTGGTTATGCCATCTCATTCGACCTGGACCGCATCCCGCTGGCCGTGGTGGATGGGGATCAGACGGCCGAGAGCCGCGCGCTGAGCCAGCGCCTCACCGCCGGCTCACTCTTTGTGGAGGTGGGCCGGCCGGCCACCCCGGACGCTGCCGAGCCTTTGCTGCGCCGCGGCGTGGCCCGCGCGGCGCTGGTGATCGACGAGGGCTACAGTCGCCACCTCACCCGCGGTGAGCCGGCGCCGGTCCAGCTCGTGCTGGATGGCTCCGACAACAGCACCGCCGCCGTGGCCCTCGGTTATGCCACCGCCCTCGCGCGGCCCAAGTTGCCCATCGCACCACCCATCGAGGCGCGGGCGCGCTCGCTGTTCAACCCCGGCCTGAAGAGCGCCATCTTCATCTTGCCCGGCCTGATGACCTTCATCCTGGCGATGGTGGCGGTGATGCTCACGGCGCTCACGGTGGCGCGGGAGTATGAGCGGGGCTCGATGGAGCAGCTCTTCGCCACACCCACGCGGCGCCTCGAGATCATCCTCGGCAAGCTGGGCCCGTACTTTGTGCTGGGCCTGGTGCAGGTGCTGCTGGTGCTGACGGTGGGCGTGGTGCTCTTTGGCTTGCCGGTGCGCGGCTCGCTGCTGCTGGTGTTTGGGGTGGCCGGTCTATTCCTGCTGGCCATGCTGGCCCAGGGCCTGCTGATCAGTGTGGTCACCCGCAGTCAGATGCTGGCCTCCCAGCTCGCGGTGCTCTCCACGCTGCTGCCGACGCTCCTGCTCAGCGGCTTCATCTTCCCCATCGCCAACATGCCGCTGCCCCTGCGTGTGTTGTCCCAGGTGTTTCCCGCCAGCCACATGGTCTCGGCCTTGCGGGCCATCTTGCTGCGGGGCAACGGACCCGAGGCGGTGGCCCGCGACTGCCTCGCCATCGCGGCGTTTTTTGTGTTTGTGATGCTCGTCACCACCCGGCGCTTTCGCCGGACGGTGGGAGGCTGACATGGCCAACTCAATGATTCAACTGACCTTTTTCGCCTTGTTGGGCCATGGAGCGCCGCGATGATCACCGAGATGTTGGCCGTCGCAGAGAAGGAGGTCCGCCAGACCTTGCGCGATCCGCGCACCCTGGTGGTGCTGGTCATTGCGCCGCTGCTCCAGCTCGTGGTGCTCGGCTTCGCCGTCAACCTGGATGTGGAGCATGTGGGCACGGTGGTGGTGGACGCCGATCGCACCAGCGACAGCCGGGCCTTTGTGGAGGGCATGCTCGCGGGCGACGCGTTCACGCGGCTCGAAGACGCCCCCACCCCGGAAGAGGCCATCAACCGCCTGACCGCGGGTGAGGCGAGTGTGGCCCTCATCCTGCCCCGGGGTTTCGCTCAGGATCTGGCCTCCGGCCACACCGCGCAGGTCCAGCTCATCGGCGATGGCAGCGATGCCCAGCGTGGCACAGTAGCCCAGAACACCATCGGCGCCTATGCGGCGCGCTTTGTCGCCCAGCGCACGGCGGGCCTGGGGCCGCGGGGGGCGGAGGTCCGCCCCCGGGTGCTCTACAACCCCACGCTGAACAGTCGGGTGTATTTTGTGCCCGGTGTGGCAGCCACACTTATCCTGGTGGTGACCCTCATCGTCACCTCCATGGG
>Ga0075163_10003540_pt1 | contig 20997 bp, 22 predicted proteins | sample JI1023141ADNA_FD_71478 | JGI IMG/M metagenome (GOLD analysis project Ga0075163, IMG submission 71478) | Wastewater effluent complex algal communities from Wisconsin, to seasonally profile nutrient transformation and Carbon sequestration -... | ecosystem: Engineered > WWTP > Effluent > Algae... | reverse complement strand
GGGTCCCTCGCTTCGCTCGGGATGACTCTTTGTTTCTTCGAGATACTGGCGCGCTCCGCGCGTGAAGACTCGGGATGACCGCTTGTTTCTTTTCGAGATACTGGCGCGACCCGCGCGTGAAGACCCGGGATGACCGTTTGTTTCTTGGAGCTCCTGACGGGGCGCTTGTTTCGCTCGGGATGACGGATTGCTTGTTCGGTGACTCTATGTCAATACATGCATTGTGCATGCATGACGGCGTGCGATAGGCCACGTCTCGGTGCGTCGTGGGGCGGGGCCTTTTGCCTCGCTGCGCCGTTTCGTCGCACACGTCGACACGATGTCGTCACGTCGTCGCGCGTTGCGTGAGCCATACAACTTCTACAAGTTTGCGACAATTGACTTGGGTTCGTCACTTGGCGTCCCCATGTTGAATGCATGCAGCTCGTTGCTCGCATCTGCGTTCTTCTCTTCATCCTTGGTTTCAGCGCCGCAACCGATGCCCGCGTCTCGGCGGAGCCACGCTACGGCACGCCGGGTCCGGTGATCCTCATCACGCTGGACGGTGTGCGATGGCAGGAGATCTTCGAAGGCGAGGACCCTGCGCGTACCGGCGCCCTACCTCCGCGCACCGCGCGTGAGCTCTTGCCCAACTTGTACGAGATGGTGCGCCAAGGCGGCGCGTTCGCTGGCGCACCCGGTCAAGAGCCCATGCGAGTGTCGGGACCGAACTTCGTCTCGCTCCCCGGATACCTGGAGCTGTTCTCCGGCGCCGAGGCCGATGGTTGCACCAACAACGATTGTCCGCGCACCACCTCCGCCACCTTGCTCGACCGCGCCGATGCGCGGGGGCTGCGAACGGCGGCCTTCGCCTCCTGGCCGGTGGTGAGCCGGGCGCTCTCGGCCCGCACCGACGCCAACATCTCGGCCGGGCTCGAGGCTGGCAGCAGTATCGATCCGTACCCCGGGCTGGCCGGCTTCCGCCCGGACCGGCTCACCGCCGAGAAGGCGCTCTCGGCGCTCATGGAGCGGCGCCTCGACTTTCTGTATGTCGGGTTCGGCGAGACCGACGAGTACGCGCACCGCGGCGACTACGCCGGGTACATCCAGGCCCTCCGTTTCGCCGACGCGTTCGTGGGCGAGGTCCGCCGCTACCTGGCGCAGGCCGACGCATCGAACCCCGGCTGGGGGCGTAGCGCGCACATCATCGTGACCACGGACCACGGCCGAGCGGCGGACTTCCGCAATCATGGCGGCGGAGCCCCGGAGTCCCAGCGCACCTGGCTCGCCGCCGCGGGCCCGCAGTTCCGCGGAGGCGACTTCTCGCGCACGAGCGAGCCCATGTATCTCCGGGACGTACGCCCCGTCATCGAGGACTTGCTGGGCCTGCGCCGCCGCGGCACCTCCGATGGCGCCCTCGCCGCGGGGCTGTTCGCCACGCCCGCACGTTGGGGTATCGGAACCGGCGCGCGTTCGTCACGAAGGTCTTCCGCGGCCGTCACCAGCGGACGGTAAGATTCCGACTCCTCCCGCATCCGAGGGTCCGCGCAGATTGCACCTTCCGCCCCTTCACCGGTGGCGGTCGGCTGCGCGGGCCCGCTTTCTCCCGCACATGCGGTAGGCTGCCGCAAATGCTGCGTCATCTTCGCCCCCTTGCCGCGCCTCTTCTGGGGGTCGTGGTCGCGTGTGCCGGCTCGCCGGCTCGGCCGGTCCCCAAGCCCCTCCCGGCCGCGCCCTCTGCGACCAGCAGCCAAGCGCCGTCTGCTCCGCGGCCGCGCACGGTGGTGGTGGCGCTGGTGGTGGATCAGCTCGCGGCCTGGGTGCTGCAGTCGCGCATCGGGGCGCTCCCGGCTACCGGCGGCTTCGCGCGGCTCGCTCGCGAAGGCACCTACGTGGAGGATCTGCGCTACGACCACGCCATCACGGAAACCGCGCCCGGGCACGCCGCGCTGTTCACCGGCGGACCGCCTTCGCGATCGGGAATCGTGGCCAACGAGCGCATCGACCTAGCCTCGCGCAAGAAGGTGAGCTTTCTGCGGGACGCCGCCGTACGCCTGGTGACGACCGAGGGCATCGCGGACGCGCCGGGGTCGTCTCTCGCTTCGCTCAAGAATCGTACGGTGGCCGACCTGCTCCGCGCCGCCGAGCCTCGGGCGCGCATCTACTCCATCTCCTTGAAGGATCGCGGCGCCATCTTCGGGGGCGGGGCCAAGCCCGACGCTTCGCTGTGGTTCGACCCCAATCGCGACGCCTTCGTGAGCTCGACCGCCTTCGCCAAGGAGCTCCCCACATGGGCCAAGGCCAAGACCGCCGCGCGCACCGAGCACCCGCGCTGGGAGCCGCTCGACCCCACGTGGCTGCACGCCCACGCAGCGGGCGTGGATCGCCAGGAAGGGGAGGGCGATCTGGTGGGCATGGGCCTCACGTTCCCGCACCCGGTGACGTCGGGGCACGCGTTCCGCGCCACGCCCTTCGCCGACGAAGCGCTGGTGGAGCTCGGGCTTCGCGCGCTCGATAGCCAGGCCGGCGATGCGCCGGTGATGCTCTCCCTCTCGTTCTCGTCGAACGACTACGTGGGTCACGTGTTCGGCGCAGAGTCGTGGGAGGCCTGGGACGAGCTGTACCGGCTGGACGCGCTCCTGGGCCGCTTCTTCGTCGCCCTCGATCAACGCTACGGCGCCGCTGGCTGGTCGGCGCTGCTCTCGGCCGACCACGGGGTTGCGCCGCTGCCCGAGCTCACCTCCGTGGGCATGCGTCCTTGGTGTGCGAAGGGCGCGCCGCCGGATCGCTGGCAACGGCCGTGCGTCGCCGGAATTCGCCTCCAGCCCGACGCCATGGCCGAAGAGCTCCGCACGGTGGCCAAGGCTATCGTGGGGGAGGGGGACTTCGTGCTCGGTCTGGCCGATCCGTACGTGTGGCTCACCCCCGCGGGGCGGGCACTTCCTGCGGAGCGTAAGAAGAAGCTCCTCGATGCTTTGGCGGCCCACCTGCGCAAGACGCCCGGCGTCGAGCGGGTCGTTTTCACCCAGGATGCCTGTACCGATCACGGCGGCGACACGGTGGACGAGCTGGTGTGCCGCTCCATCGACCCGAGCGCCGGCGGCGAGCTCTACGTGGTGGTGGGGCAGACGTCGTTCTTCGACCCCGAGTACGTGATCGGCAAGGGCGTGAGCCACGGAACGCCTTTGCCCTTCGACCGTTCCGTACCGTTCCTGGCGCGCTCTCCGGAGCGCATACCGGCGGGCGTCGTCACTCGGACGCCCATGCCCATCGCCGCGTACGCGCGGACCCTCGCCTCACTTCTCGGCATCGAGGCGCCTGCGGATGCCACGAAGGCGCCGACCCTGACGCAGAAGTAACGCGGGGGGCCGAGCTCGGCTCGGGTTTGCACGCGGGTACGTGCACCCCCCAGGACATTGACGTATAGTGCCATTCGTCCCCGCTTCCCTCGCTCTCCGCGCGCTCGCGATGCAGCTTGCGCCGTGACGAGCCCCGCTCTCTTGGAGGAATTCATGCTCCGTTCGTTGCTCGTGTCGGCAGGTGTCTTCGTGGCTCTCGGTATCGCCGCTTGCGGTACCAGCGATAGCTCGGGCTTCGGAGGCGAGAACAACGGCGATCTCGACGGCTCGCGTCCGCCCTTCGACTTCGGCGACGGCGGCGGCGACGCCATCCCCGGCTGCAAGAACCTCGAGTGCAAGCAGGTGAACTGCCCGGGCGGTACCGACACCACGGTGACCGGCACCGTCTTCGCGCCGAACGGCACGCTCCCCATCTACAACGCCATCGTGTACGTGCCCAACGGCACCGTGCAACCGCAGACCAAGGGCGTCACGTGCGACAAGTGCGGCACCGTGGCCTCGGGCTCGCCGCTCGTCACCGCGCTCACCGACTCTTCGGGCAAGTTCACCCTCAAGAAGGTCCCCATCGGCCAGAACATCCCGCTGGTCATCCAGCTCGGCAAGTGGCGCCGTCAGGTGGTCATTCCCGAAGTTGTAAAGTGCACGGAAAACCGCCTCACCGACCCGAACATGACCCGGTTCCCCAAGAACCAGACCGAGGGCGACATGCCCAAGATCGCCATCACCACCGGTGGCTGCGATCAGCTCGGCTGCATGCTCCCCAAGCTCGGCATCGACAAGAACGAGTTCGGTGTGGAGGGCGATGGCGACGCGAAAGCCGTGCACATCTACCAGAGCAACGGTACCGGCCTGGCCGGCTCCACTTCGGCCAAGTCTTTCTGGAGCGACGTCAACAAGCTGAAGAAGTACGACGTCTCGGTGCTCTCCTGTGAGTGCAGCGAGTCGCCCGGCAGCAAGGACGCGCTCTCGTTCAAGTCGGTGACCGACTACCTCTCGCTCGGCGGCCGCATCTTCACCACCGACTTCCAGTACACCTGGTACAAGCAGAGCCCCGACCCGAACCTGGCGGGCATCTCGAACATCACTGGTGGCGCGCCCTTCGTGAGCACGCCCATGTACCTCGACGATAGCTTCCCCAAGGGGAAGGCGCTCGCCGACTGGCTCAAGGTGAACTTCCCCGCCTCCACCTACGGTGAAGTGCCCGCGGGCGCCGTGTTCGACAACTTCAAGAACCCGGTCGACAAGACCAAGACGCAAATTTGGGCGACCGGCGCCTCCGGCGGCAAGACCGGCGATACCCGCGTCTTCACCGTCAACACCCCGGTCGGCTCCAAGCCCGAGGACCAGTGCGGCAAGGCCGTGCACATCGACGCCCACGTGAACAGCGTCGACCAGTTCCCCAACTCCTGCGGCACCCCGCTCGGCCAGGCCGAGGCCATGTTCGCCTTCTTCTTCTTCGACCTCTCCTCGTGCATCCAGAAGGACGACAAGGAACCGCTCCCTCCGGTGAAGTGATCCCGAGTGATCCCGCGAGTGATCCCGAACCTGGTGCGGGGTTAAGAGGAACGATCTCGAAGGGTTGGGCGGAGCTGGGGGAAAGCCCAAAGGGGGATAGCGGTACGGACGGGCAGGCGAGAGCCGGCTCGGACGTACCGCGGTGGATTCGAGACGTGCGCGAGGGCGTGTATGACGAATATGCGTGCAGAATGCACCCATATGTCGCGCACGAAACGCAACTTCGCACGGGCGGCCCGAAGCACCCCGTGACTGCGCGTCGCGCTAAGCCGCGAGCGGTGGCTTCACGCGCGCGTGATGGTGCACGTGCATCCAGTAGGTGCCGTGCGGGAACACCACGTCACGGACGCCGGCGCGCCAGGCATCCAGGGCCATGCGGTAGCCCCGCTGGAACGCCCGAAACGTCCGTACCATCTGCAAGAATGTGGACCGTGTGCGCGCCGCGAAGCGCGGGACGCTGCCGCGCTGCTCCTCGTACGACGCCGCGCGCTTCGCGAACGATTGTGCGAGCACGGCCTTCCGCCCAAGGAACTTGCCGCCGTCACGGGCGACCTTCTGTCGCGCCTTGTCGACACGCGACTGCACCCGACTCTTGAGCCGCGTTCGCCACTCTTCGTCGGACCACCGCAATCCCGCCGGTACGGTGATGCGCCAGGTCGCCACCTCGGGCGCGCGCTTTCCGAAGTACGCGCCGGGCTTTGCCACCGTGCCCTGCGACGTCATCCACTGAATGAAGCCGGGCCACGCGTTGGGGCTATCCACCAGACCGGCATCTACCGGATTGGCCGCCACGTAAGCCACCTTGTCGAGCAGCTCTTCTTCGGTCGGGAGCACCACCGCATTGTACGGCTCGGCAGCCCACACGTTCTCGCACTCACCGTGCGCCGCGTTGAGCGCCTTCGCCGTCGGCCGATTGAGCTCACGCATGAACTCCGGGAGTCTGCCCTCCACATCCGTGATCACGATGTGCAGGTGATTCGACATGACGCAGATCGCATGCACCTGCACGCCGGTCTTCGCCATGGCGAGCGCCAGCGCATACGCGAAGATCTGCGTCGTGAGGTCCGACGGGCGCAGCCGGAACCCTCGATGCGCGCAGCGCCGCGTCAGCAGGTATCGCAATCCAGCAACGATGCGCCTCGGAAGAGCCACGACGTGAACTGCCGCAACATCGGTGCCGCTCGAACTTTCGCGCACTTATGCCCTTTCGGGGCGTCCCGGCCACTTGCTACCCTGTCCTGGGACAGGATCCGCGGAAGCGTCGCGTCGTCCTCTCAGTCGAGGTGGGTTGTACCAGGTCGCTACGTCATACCAGGTTGCGACCTAGGTCAGGTTGCGACCTACGTCATGGGTTGTACCACGTTGCGACCTACGTCATGATGGACGCTATCGAAGTGCGCGCGACGACGATGACCCGCACGACCGCAGTGGCGACGTTGTCGCGCATCACGCTGGGCCGCCTGACCTCCGCGCAGCGCGCGGAGATCGTCGCGGACTGGTGGTCCATGGACGCTTCCGACCCGCGGTACGCCGCCCTTCCCGACGACCTTCGGGCGAAGCTGGAGACCATGGGACCTCCTGCCGACGGGACCTACCCCTGCTACGATCCGCTGATCGCCGTCGGACTGGCGGCGAGTCTCGCGGGCGTACGAAACGCGTGGCTCGAGGCACAGCTCGCGTCCAACAACCTCGGGTGCGTGGCCGTGCATGGGGCCGTCGAGGCTCTCGTCGCGTGCCCCTGCTGTCACTACCGGACGCTGCCGAAGCGTGGCGAGTACGATATCTGCGTGGTTTGCTTCTGGGAGGACGATGGCTCCGATGAGCCGCTACGGCACAGCGGTCCGAATCACGCCACGCTCGCCGTCGCGCGTGCGAACTTCGCTCGTTTTGGTGCCGCCACCGAAGCCGACAGACTGCACGTCCTCTCGGACGGCCCTGAGCGGTACGATCGTGATGTCCACGGAACCTGACGGGATGAGCACACACCGACTTCGACAGCTTGGCCTCCCGGGATGCGACGAGGTCCTGGCGCTCGTGCCAGAGTTCGAGCTCTACCGCTTGGGGCGGGTGGTGCGAATGAACTTCCGGGACGCATCATCGGGCTTGGACGGTCCTCCCCAGGTCACGTTCGTGTGCGCCCAGTACGTCGGCGATACCCGACGCGGCATCGTGGCGCTGACGCTCGCGGGCGTGACCTCGGTCACCATTCCTCAGCTCACACCCTCCTTCTTCCTGGGCGAGCTGGAGATCTCCGACGTCTTGCGCGATCAACTGGAGGGCGTGCGCTATCGGGTAGCGGATCACGGCATGTCGCATTTCGAGGTGCTGTGCAAAGCCGTCTCGATCCGATGGTACGACGAGGACCCATATTTCGCATAGGACCGCGCCTACCATGGACCACCACCGTCACAACTTCGTAGACGCCTTGCGACCCGGCGCGACGCAGCGTGACGTCGAGGCGCTCCTCGGCGCGCCTGAGGCCAACGGAACTGGCATAGCTGGAGCACGACTCTGGGCCTATCGCGGCCGAACGATTCAGCTCGCCTTCAAGGACGAGCTACTGCTTCTCATCTCCGTCTACTTCGACCGGCCCAGGTCGGGGTTGGAGTGGCCCGCCCCGTTCGCCGAGCTCACGGACCTTTCCAGCGAAATGCGAGAACCCGACCTCCTTCGATGGATCGACGAACGACGACTCCGCGTCGAGCGGCGCATCGTAACGGACTCGGGCGCGATTCTCGTCGTCGGTAGCGCGCAGTTCGTCCTCGAAGCAGACCATCTCGCTTCTCTCCATCTGGGGTACCAGTGACGGACACCGAGCTGCTGGCGTGGGTGCATCGGCACTTCGACGGCGACTACGCGGTCGACGGGGGCCTTCGCGATCGGCGCACGGGCGTCGAGTGGGTGCTCGCTCCGGCTGCCTCCTTTCGAATGGGAATGTCCGAGGCGGAGGTGCAGGCCGCGAAGGCCCTCGCGCCGGAGCCCTTCCTCAGCTTCGAGGAGATGCAGCCCACCATCGAGGTGAGTCGTCCATCCTTCCTCATCACGCGTCGTCCACTCGCTTGGCGTCCGACGCTGGCGAGCGCGGAGGACCCTGCTCAAGGTGTCGCCGTTCGAGGCGGCGGCGGAAGTCGGTTCTGGCACTGGCAAGATGACCGGGAATGGGCGGGTTGCGTGAGCGCGTATCGTATGCCCCAGTCCGCCACCGATGGCGAACCCTGCGCGGTTCGCCTGGTGCGAGCGCCGAGGCCACCGACATGAGCGATGGCTCTTGGCTGCTCTATCCCTGGTTCGAGGAGGACGGTGCGAGCCTCGTGCACGCCGACGACCTTGCGGCCTTTCGCAAGCTGTCACCCTACGGAAAGGTGTTCCAATGGGTTGAGGAGGAGGCGGACTGGACCGTCATCGCCTACGGCGAGCAGCGCTTCCGCGTTCGACCCAGCCTCGCAATGCCAGTCGCAGCACCGTCCTTCCGCGTCGGCCAGACGGTGCTCGTGCGGCGGCATCAGCGTGCCGCGAGAATCGTCGAAGTCCAATGGCACTACCTGCGCGAGCGTCCGTTCTTCCTCGTCGAGGCCGCGGGGCGACGGGTAAAGACGCGATACTGGGCCGAGGACCTGGAGGCTCCCGTCGGCCCGTGAGCTGCTCCGCGGGGCGTGCCATTGGCCCGAAGCGCCCGGCGAGGTACGCTCGGTTGCGCATGTTCGATCTCCAGTTCACGGACGCGGGCGTCACGGTCGGCGACAGAAGTGTCGACGTACGTACCTCGCACGCCGTGGCCGGTCTGCGAGACTTGCTCGGCCCGGAGAGACTGCAACGTCCGGTTGGTGTCCGTGGCAGCGGGCGCACGGGACACTGGCTCGATTCGGGCGTCTTCCTCATGAGTCAGTTGGAGGAGTCCGAGCTCGTCGAGGTGAGTGTGTGCTTCGACCCGGCGGCGCCCCGCTTCCCGGAGACCCCCGCAGACTTCCCCTCCTTCCTTGGACGGGTCCTGGTGGCTGAATGGGCATTCTGCGGCGGCGACGCAGAGCGCACGATACTGGGTCTACCTGACCTCGAAGGATTCGGTGGCATGCGAAGTGTAGAGACGGGAACGATCCATGTGGGATTCACGCTGCTGAAGCAGATGGGGCGCTTCGGTAAGCGTACGGGCTCGCGCCGCTTGGCGCGCATCGAGGTATCATGGGACGGCCCGAAACCCTTTCCGGGCCCGCGCCGCACGGGGCTCCTTTTCGAAGGGACCGGTTCCGGGGTAGTGGGCATCGAGAAATGAGCCGTGCGGGATGAAGAAGAAGCGAAGATCCAAAGACCAACCCTGGACCGCAGGCGATCTGTTCGTCATCAAACGCAGCACGGAGAGCTTTGCGCTGGCCCGTGGAGCGTGGCTCCACCCAGTCACCACCCCCGATGGCTGGCGCAGCCCGGACTGGAGCGTCTAGATGGGAACATGGGGCGCAGGTGTCTTTCAGAGCGACGAAGCGCACGAGCGGGTTTCGGATGCGGCTGAATCATCCGACCCGGTCGGATTGCTGAGTGAGCGATTCAATCAGTTCCTGGCGGCTACGCCGGCGGGATACGATTCTAGCGAATGGGCGACAGATCCCTTGCGCCAGGCACAGGGGATTCTGGCGCTGTGCGAGGTCGTCCGTGCTGGTGCGATTCAAAAGAAGGACTGGCCGGAGCCGTTACCCCTGAATGTTCGCAAGTGGTTCGAGTCGACGAAGTTTCGTTCCTCCGAGGGCTTGCTGCGTCTTGCGACCGCATGTGCCCAGGTTCTTCGGAGCTCCGAACGGCTTCGCGAAGAGGATGCGGATTTCTGGACCCAGGCCGTCGAGCCCACCTTGAATGGGCTGATTGATGCCGCGAAGAAGGCCGGCCGAGAGAGCCCCTGAATCCGGAATCCTCCGCGGGGAGCGATCCCCGCGAGATTGCGGCTAAGCTCAAGCCGAGCCTAGCGCGCGAAGTACGCTCCCACGAAGTACGGCCAGATCACGAGCCCGACCAAGGCCTTCCACCAGACGAGCTTGAGAAAGCCGATGGTGAAGAGCCAACCGCCGAACCACAGCGCGCCGAGGCCGTGCGGGGGTGGTCCGCCGGGGGGCCTCGAAGCCTTGGTCGGAGCCCCGCAGAGGGTATCGTTCGAGGTCGCACGGATCGAGGGATCGTCGGTAGACACGCACCTTCTCCTGCAGGGCGCGTGCCCACACGCATCTCGGCGTTTTCGCGCCACCTCGTCGACGCACCATGTGCACGGCGTGCCGGACGGTGCAGCCCTCGCGCCATCGACCTCCGTCCACGCGCCCGCTAGAGTCCGACCATGGCGGGACCCAGGGCGCGAGGGACGGTGGCACAGAGACTGGCGACTGCCGCGCGCACCGCGTTCTCGGCGCTTCGCGACGCGCACCCGTCGGAGCACTTCTACTTCTTCGCCCTCTTCACGACCGACGCGGGCGAGTACGTGACGACCACCGCGTGGTCCGAAGAAGCGTTCGCGCGCGTCGACAACAGGGACTTCCGCTTCTGGCCCGCAGAGTCGCCCTATCATTCGACGCACGGGGCGCTGTTCGATGACTTCAACCCGGGCTCGCGCCTCCACGAAGCGTGCTTCGCGGCCCTCGGGATCCTGGACGCCGAGGGCTTCTTCGGCGTGGGCGCGGCGCGCGCGAACGTGATCTTGAACGTGGTCTACGGGGACATGAGCGATGAACAGTGGCTGGCGCACGCGCAGCGTCTGAATCCGCCCGAGGCGGTGGCGGCGGCGCTCCCGTATCTGCGGTTGCATCTGCCGGAAGGAGACGTGAAGCAATGGGGCGCTCGGGTCTACCAGGTATCGGGCCTGTCGCTCTCCTCGGACCGTCGCGTCGTGGCCTATACCGGCATGGGCGGTGAAGTTGGCATTTTGAGCACGTCGACGCGCGCGCCGTCTCTGGAGGGAACCTTTCCCATGGACCTCTTCGCGAGCCTTCTCTCCGCAGATGGCGCGCGTCTTTTCGTGGGGCACAAGCAAGGACTCGGCTTCGTCGACACGCAGAGTGGACGCTACGGTGGGAGCGTTGCCGAGGGCGGCTGCCCGCATAGCCTTGCCCTCTCTCCGGACGGGACACGCCTGGCCGTCGTGTACATCGACGGCCCACTCACCGTCGTCGATCTGGAGACGAACGAAGCGCGATGGACGCGCGCGGCCGTCATCCGCGCCTGCATCGCCTTCTCGCCGGACGGCCGGTGGATCGCTGCGGCGACGACCGACCGCATCGACGAAGACTGGCGAGCGAAGGTGACGTTGCTCGACGCCGCGACGGGCGCGGAGCGTTGGTCGGTATCCGTTGGACGCGGTTGGTCCGCGTGCCTCGCATGGATGCCGGACGGCGCCGAGCTTCTGGTGGGGACTGCCGACCTTCTGGCTACCCCCGATCACCCACCCGGCGCCCTTTCGTTTCTCCGCAGCGACGACGGGCAAGTCGCGCGAACGTTGCGCTGGAACGCGCCCGCCGACGCGGTCGCCGTTTCACCCAGCGGTCGCCGCATCGGCGTTTGCGCCCGAACGGCCGTCGTCGTGCTCACACCGGAGGGCGCCGAGCTCGGCCGCGGTCGGGGGGGCCAAGAGAGCTTCGACGCCTGCGCATTCGTCGCCGAAGATACCCTCCTCGCGGCCGGGCGCGACGTGAACACCGGTCCCGCCATCTTGGAGCTGCACGTGCCGGTCTGAGCGACCGTCCTTTGCCTCCCGAGCGGGCGCAAGGCGCGCGCCCACGCGAAGTCTTTTCGCGCCTTCGGCCCATCCGCATAGGTTTGTCCGGGGGCGAGCGAACGGCACGCGTCGTGCTGGGAGAGGTACCGGAGGACGACCGATGAAAGACTCGAAGCCCAAGAGCCGAACCCGCATTCTCGTCGTGGACGATGAGCCGAGCGTGCGCGTGGCGCTCGAGATGCACTTGGTGCGCGAGGGCTACCAGGTCGATCTCGCCGAGGACGGCCTCGCAGCGCTGGCCGTCGCTGCCCAGCAGCCACCCGACGTGGTGATCACCGACCTGCAGATGCCGGGGATGGATGGTTACACTTTGATCGACAAGCTACGCGAGCAGGACGACGAGCTTCCGATCGTCGTTTCGTCGTGCGTGGACGATCTTGGCTCGGCGGTCCGAGCGATTCGCAGCGGCGCGCAGGACTACCTCTTGAAGCCGCTGGATCTCGACGTCCTCGAGCTCGTTCTCGCGCGCGTTCTGGAGCGGCGAAACGTCCGGGTCGAGGCGGAGAACCTGAGGCGTCAGCTGTGTGAACGCGACTCCGAGGGGCTCGGCAGTCTTCTGGGGGTCAGCGCGGCCATGCAGAAGATCTACCGCGCTGCCCGGCAGGTGGCTGCTGCCCGCGCCACGGTGCTCATCACCGGCGAAAGCGGGACCGGCAAGGGAGAGCTCGCGCGGACGATCCACGAATTCGGTCCCCGCGCGCGTGAGCCGTTCGTGCAGCTCAATTGCGCATCGCTTCCGGAGTCGCTGCTCGAGAGCGAGCTCTTCGGCCACGAGAAGGGCTCGTTCACGGGGGCCGAACGGCGTCGCAGCGGGCGCTTCGAGCAGGCGAGCGGTGGAACCCTCTTCCTCGACGAGATCGGCGAGATTCCGCCCCTCACGCAAGTGAAGCTGCTCCGGGTCCTCCAGGAGCGCACCTTCGAGCGTGTCGGCGGCAACGAACCCATTCATGCCGACGTGCGCATCATCGCCGCGACCAATCGCGATCTCGCCAGCGACGTGGAGAACGGTCGATTTCGCGAAGACCTGTATTACCGACTCAACGTCGTTCACGTGGAGATGCCTCCGCTCCGCGTTCGGAGCGGAGACGTCATGATGCTGGCGGAGCACTTCGTGCGAAAGTTCGCCCGGGAGAATCACCGGAGCCTGGATGGCTTCACCGATGCAGCGCGCGCCAAGCTCGTCAATCATCGATGGCCCGGGAATGTCCGGGAGCTGGAGAACGCCATCGAACGGGCGACCGTGCTCTGCCGCGGGCCGCTCATCGACGAGGGAGATCTGCCCTTCAACGCGGTCACCGAAGGGCTGGGGGTCGTTCGGATTCCCGGTTCGACGATGGCGGAGCTCGAGCGCCACGCGATCTTGAAGACGCTCGAGTCTTGCGACGGCTCCACCACCCGCGCCGCCGGCCTTCTCGGCATCAGCATCCGCACGATTCAGTATCGGCTTCACGAGTACGGATACGTGCGCGCGAGCGCGCGCGCGCCGTGGCGACCCTCGAGAGCGCCCGAGGCTCCGGACATGCTGGGCGACTCCGACGTGGCCGACGACGTGCCTGCCCGCCATCGCGAGACGATGGAGGTCGGCGTGGCGAAAGCTGGGTGAGCCGAGGCCGACTTACGCGGCTACCAGGTCCGCGAAGGTCGCTTCACACAGCGTCTCCGCTTCCGCACGATTCGGAAGTCCGAGACCCGGCGGTGGCTCGTCCTCCGCCAGACGTTCCCCGAGGCGCGCGATGGCGCGAGTCTTTGCTGCGCGCAGCTGCGCGACCTCGCTCTCGGAGAGTTGCGTCGCGAACCACGCATCGAGATCCCACGCGAGCTCGGCGTGGGCCATCTCGTCGGGCGCGATACTGGCGAACACCGCGCGCAAGTGGGGATACGTCGCGCGCTGCGCCTGAAAGAGGGCCGTGGCGGCGCCGTAGGTCTCGTAGATGCAGCCTTCGACGGCATTCTCCAGTGCCACGTCGAAGAGCGTGCGAGCGATCGCGGGAATGGCCACTTCGGACGCCGGCGGCAAACCCGCATCGCGCGCGAGCGCACCCATCATTCGGGCGTGGCGGAGCTCGTCCGCTGCGGCATCGCGGGCCCGCGCTACGAGCGCAGCCGGCGCACCGAACGATGTGAGCTCCGAAGCCAGGCGCTCGAACGCGTCCACGGAGACTGCTTCGAGCTCCGCCATCGTGCGCAATGCAACCGCGGCCTCCGATTCGGACTCCGCAGAAGAGAGCTTCGCGCCCTCTGGTCGGCGGCCGCAGTGGTTGCGCCCCGGCTCCTGGAACTGATGCTCGACGTGGGCCGCGCTGCGGACGACGCTCCCGGTGGTCGAGAGCGTCACCTCTTCGATGACCACGCGAGTGGTGGGAAGGGGCTCCATCGTGGCGGGCGGGCAGGGGGTGCGCGGACCCGGGTGGTTCTGACAGCACACCGGCGCGATGAGGCGCTTGACCTGGGAGCTGGCGCGCGTGCGCGACCAAGCGATGCGACAGTGCACCTGCCCGTCGCCGGTCATCGCGCCGCGGACCGCGTCTGCATAGTCTCGGCTCTCGACCTCCACCGGCTTCGCGGGGCCGGGCTGCGGCTCCTGGTGCGAATCACGGTAGGCCTTGCACAGGGCCTGCGCGTCGGGCGGCGTGGCGACCGGGGTTGCCGTCGGACCGGCATCGGCGGAGCCCGCATCGGGGGGCGGCGCGACGGCCACCACCTGCGCGGTCTCGATGGGGCTGGCGCTCGCCTGCGGCTCGGCTGCGCCCCCAGCGGGCGGGGGAGCCGAGGCGCCGGCGCACGCACACAGCTGCGCCGCCGGCAGCGACAACGCGAGACACACCGCACGCGAGAGCCGAGCTTCGAAGCTCACGCGTCAGCCCCCGTGGAACACGGCTTCGATGTCGTGCCCGTCGAGGTCGAGCACGAAGGCCCCGTAGTAGCCCGGGTGGTAGTGCGCGCGGATGCCTGGCGCGCCGAAGTCCTTGGCGCCGGCCTCGAGGGCGGCCTTGTAGAATGCATCGACCTCGTCGCGGCTCTTGGCGGTGAGGGCCACGTGAATGGGCGTGATGTTGGCGACTTGCTCGGGCGTCTGGAAGGTGGTGTTGCCTTCGCCGATCCACAGCTCGGGCTTTCCATCCTTGCCGAAGCCGCCGGCCTTGCCGAACTCCATCATGCAAGAGATGCCCAGCGGGGCCAGGGCTCGCGTGTAGAATACCTTCGACTTGGCGTAGTCGCGGACGTTGAGCGAGACGTGATCGAGAATCGACATGGGGCTACTTCTTTCCCTTCGGATCTTTGACCGGCTCTTCCGGCTTCACCAGCTCGACCTCCCAGTCCACGTCGGTGTCCTGGCCCGCCCACGGGGGGAAGACCAGGATGGCGAACGCGTTGGAGATGCATTTCCCGGCAGGCTTCTCGTCCAGCGGAGGCGGCACCGAAACCGCCTTGGTGTGGCCGTTGTGACCGAGCGTGACCTTGATGTTCACCTTGCCCCATGGGCCGGTGGCCTTGCCCTGATCGTCCTTGGCGGCGCCGCAGTTGGCCTTCACCTGGCGCGCGGCGCGGGTGAGCACCATGTCGGTGTTCTCTTTGTCGTAGGTGTTCTGGCTGCGCGACCCACCTTCTTTGGGCGCGGTACCGCCGGAAGACGACGAAGACGACGACGAGCTACCGGTGGTGTCGCCGCCGGAGCTCGAGCTGCCGGTGGTGTCGCCGCCACTGGAGCTCGACTCGCCGGAGGAGCCCTCGGTGGCGTCGTTGGCAGGTTTCTGCCCACCGCCGCAAGCGATCACCGCGGCGCATAGAAGCGAGAGAGTGTAGGCCTTCATGGGGCGGAGTATGCCGCCGCCATGCGCTCGGCGCAACGACGGCGCGCGCGCCTTCAGAGATCGAGGATGTTGTAGTCCTTGAGCTTGTAAAGGAGAGCCCGGTGGCTGATTTCCAGGACCTCGGCGGCGCGGGTGCGGTTGCCTTTGGTCTTTTGAAGGGCGCGGCGGATGAGGATCTCCTCCACCGCGGCCACCGTCTTTTTGATCGACAGCTCACCGCTCTCCAGCCGCTGCTGCACCGGGTCGAGGGTTTGCCGCAGGCGTTCCGGCAAATCTTTCTCGGTGAGCAGATCCGTATCGGCCAGCACCATGGCTCGCTCCAAGGTGTTCTCCACCTCGCGCACGTTGCCGGGCCAGGCGTAGTCGAGGAGGATCTTGCGGGCGTCGTGGTTCATCCCGCGAATCTGCGTGCCCATACGGGTGTTGTTGCGGGCGATGAAGTGGTCCACCAGGAGGCCGATGTCCTCCCGGCGCTCGCGCAGCGGTGGGATGGCGATGGAGAGGACGTTGATGCGGTAAAAGAGGTCTTCGCGGAAGCGACCGGCCTTGGCCTCGGCGGAGAGATCGCGGTGCGTGGCAGCGATGATGCGCACGTCGATCTTGGTGTCCTTGGTGTCCCCCAGGCGCCGGATGCACTCCTCCTGGAGCGCGCGCAAAAGCTTCACCTGGAGGTTCAGCGGGAGCTCGCCGATCTCGTCCAGGAAGAGCGTGCCGCCGGTGGCTTCTTCGAAGAGGCCGCGACGATCGTGGTGCGCGTCGGTGAAGGCGCCCTTCTTGTGGCCGAACAGCTCGCTCTCCAGAAGGTTCTCCGGGATGGCGCCGCAATTGATGGCCACGAACGGCTGGTTCTTCCGGCTCCCGCGGTTGTGGATGGCCTTGGCCACCAACTCCTTGCCCACGCCGCTCTCGCCGGAGATGAGCACCGTGGTCTTGAAGTCGGCGATCTTGGCGATGGTGCGGAACACCAGGTTCATGGCCTCGCTCTTGGCGAGGATGGACTCGAACTGGTGATCCTTCTCCACCTGGGCGCGGAGCGCGCGGTTCTCTCGCCGGAGCGTCTCGCGCTCCTCCGCCTTCTTCAGCGCGAGCACCACCTCGTCGGGCTTGAAGGGCTTGCCCACGTAGTCGTACGCGCCGGCCTTCATGGCCTCGAGGGCGAGATCCACGTTGCCGTAGGCGCTCATGACGATGACCGTCGCGTGATGACCCTTGGCCTGGAGCGTCGCCAGCAGGTCGAGGCCGCCCATCTTGGGCATGCGCACGTCGGTGAGGATCACGTCCGGATCGAACGTGTCGAGCAGCGCCAGCGCCGACTCGCCGCCGTCCGCCACCTCCACCTCGTAGCCGTGCTTGGTGAGCAGGGTCTTGAGGACCAGCCGGATGTTTTCTTCGTCGTCGACCACCAGAACGCGGCGCATGGGACCTCGCAACAGTTGCGACCAACGTTATCACGAACGAGCGCCACGCGAGTGTTTACCGGAGTTCGGCTATGCAACTGTTGCGGAGTCGCTTGCTAGGGCGGAATCTCGAAGCAGTAGAAGCGGCCGGTGCTCATGCACGTGCCCCCGCCGCCGTTGGTCCAGGCCGGTCCCGTCTGCTTCAGATCGCCGGTCGTCGGGTCCTGACCGGCTCCGACCTTCCAATCGCCGCAGTTGGCGCCGGTGCTCGTCCCGTCGGCCACGGCGCCGGTCCACACGGTGTGAACGTCGCCCGGGGCGCCCAGGGTCTCGATCGGCATCCCGTTCTCCATCCGATCGATGGGAGCCTGAAGGCCGGTCTCGAAATCGCTCCGCTGTTGGGCGAACACCACCGAGCAGTTGGTGCTGACGAAGCTCCCGCTCCCGTTGGGGAGCTCGGCGCGGGGCCCGCCTGTTTGCATGCCGGTGGCCAGCCACGCGCGGTACGGACGTAGCAGCCCCGCCTTGCCGGCCAGGTCCGTGCACACCCGATCGGCCTCGAGCTTGGCGTCCGTCTTCAGCAGGTTGAAGGTCGCAGGATAGGTCTTCGACGTAACGAACACCCGGGTGCCGTTGCTGCACGGCTTGTACGGCGGGCCCGCGTCACCCCCATCGGGGGTAGGCCCCGCAGCGTCCGGTCCCCCGGCATCCAACAACGTCGCCGCGTCTCCCGCGCCGACGCCTCCATCGGCCGCCGGCGCCGTGTCGAACGTGTCGCAGGCCCCCACCGTGGCCCCGCCGCCCACCAGACCCGCCACGAGCAATGCACCGAAAAACGCCCGCCGGGCCCTGGGTAGCGCACGCATGATCCCCTAGCGTACGGGCGCTGCGCGCTCCATGCAACGCGACACTTCACACTTCTTAATCTTCTCCACGGCACGGGCTTCACATGGGCCGCCGATGCTGGGGGCACACACACTCTCTCTCTGCCGCCTCTGCCCGAGGAAACTCCATGTCCAAGCCCGCTCTCGACCGCCAAAAAGCCCGCCGCGCCGCCGCCCACCCCGACCGCCCCGGCGAGGAGTGCCGCGCCCTCGGCGGCCAGTACTTCCCCATCGTCGACAAGAACCGCTGCGAGGGCAAGCGCGACTGCGCCGAGGTCTGCCCCTACGACGTGTTCGAGATTCGCCGCATCGACGACGAGGACTTCGCGGCCCTCAAGTTCGTCGGCAAGCTGAAGAGCATGGCCCACGGGCGCTTGACTGCGTACACGCCCAACGCCGACCAATGCCGCGCCTGCGGCCTGTGCGTGGTGGCCTGTCCGGAGAAGGCGGTGCGCCTGGTGATGGCGCCGGCCGGCGCTTCGCGGCTCAATACCGATGCCAGCGCCACCGGAGCGTAGTATGACGCTGCGCCATGCTCGTGGGACTCGACCAGCATGACGCGCTGCTCCGCCTTCGCGGTTCGAAAGTAGGGCTCCTCGCCCACCCCGCGTCGGTGGATCGTTCGCTCCGTCACGTGAGCGAGGTCCTCGAGGGCCTGGGTCTTCGGCCGAGCATCATCTTCGGACCCGAGCACGGTTACGGCGGCGAGGCGCAGGACATGATCACCGTGGCCGACGCCCGCGATCGCAACGGCGTGACGGTGCGCAGCCTGTACGGCGACGCCTTCGAGGATCTGGTGCCCAAGCGCGCCGATCTCGAGGGCCTCGACGTGCTGCTGGTGGACATGCAAGACGTGGGCGCCCGCTACTACACGTTCATCTGGACCGCGGTGCTGGCGGCCCGAGTTGCGCGCGACGCCGGGGTGCGGGTGGTGATCCTCGACCGGCCCAACCCGCTGGGGGGCATCGAGATCGAAGGCGCGCTTCCGGTGTCGCCTCTGTACCTCTCGTTCGTGGGCCTCGAGCCGCTGCCCATTCGCCATGGCCTGACGCTGGGCGAGGTGGTGCTCTGGCGCGCCAAAGTGGAAGGATTTCCGGAGGGGCTGGTCACCGTGGTGCCGGTCCAGGGCCTCGACCGCGCTGCCGAAGCGCCCGCCTGGGACCGTCCCTTCGTCATGCCCTCGCCGAACATGCCCACCTACGAGACGGCGCAGGTGTACCCGGGCGGATGCCTGCTCGAGGGGACGAACCTCTCCGACGGTCGTGGCACCACGCGGCCCTTCGAGATCACCGGCGCGCCCTGGCTGGATGGCGAACGCCTTGCGCGCGACCTCAACGGTCTCGGGCTTGCGGGGTTCGTGGCACGCCCGCTCACGTTCCTGCCAACTTTCCACAAGCACCGGGCGCTGGCGTGTGGCGGGGTGCAGGTCCATGTGCGGCGGCCGGACTTTCGCCCGGTGGCCACCTACGTGGCCCTCATCGCCCTCGCGCAGCGGCAAGACCCGGCGCGCTTCGCGTTTCGCACCGAGCGCTACGAGTTCCGCGACGATGTGCCGGCCATCGACCTGCTCCTGGGCGGGCCTGCCACGCGTGAGGCAATCCTGGCCGGTGAGGCGGTTCGCGACATTGCGGAAACAGCCTCGCAGATTCCTGCCGAGAACCGTGCAGAGGTTCTCGCAGCGCGACAAAACTGGAGTATAAACAAAAACGGCTCATGAGCGACGCCCCCGAAGACCGCACGCCGGGCAGCGACCCGGGCTCTTCCGAGAGCTTCAGCGGAACGCCCGTGGGCGGTATCCACGTAGCCCAGGCGCAGGTGGAGCAAGAGGCGGTGGTGCCGCTCGTCCGGGCCCAGGCTCCGGATCCCCTCGTGGGCCGGATGATCGGCGGCAAGTACCGGGTCGAAGCGCAGATTGGCACCGGCGCCATGGGCTCCGTGTACCGGGCGCTGCAGATCTCCCTCGAGAAGCGCATCGCCCTCAAGATCCTCCACTCGCACCTGCGCAGCGACGGCAACTTCGTCGAACGCTTCCACCGGGAAGCGAAGGCTGCCTCCCGGCTCGACCACCCGAACATCGTGCGGGTCATCGACTTCGGTGAAGACACCAGTGACGACCCGGTGATGAACGGGCGACTGTTCATCGCCATGGAGCTCCTCGAGGGGCGCGACCTCTTCCAGGTCATCCAGGACGACTTCCCGCTTCCCCGCGAGCGCACCATCGAGATCATGCGCCAGACGCTGGCGGCCGTGGCCTCGGCCCACGACGTCGGAATCATCCACCGGGATCTCAAGCCCGAGAACGTGATGATCTCGGTGCGCACCAACGACGACGGCGAGTCCATCGACTTCATCAAGGTGTGCGACTTCGGCATCGCCAAGATGACCGAGCGCGACGCCTCTGACGAGGAGAGCCGCAAGCTCTCGGTGCACGGGCTGCTCGTGGGCACGCCCGAGTACATGTCGCCGGAGCAGGCGCGGGGCGAGAAGCTCGACCCCCGAAGCGACGTCTACGCGCTCGGCGTGGTGCTGTACCAGATGCTCGTGGGGCGCGTTCCCTTCGAGGGCACGCAGCCGCTCGACGTGGCGCTGCGGCACCTCGCCGACGAACCGCAGTTGCCCCGGGAGCGCGTGCCCGACGCCGATGCCACCCTCGAAATCGTGTGTCTCACGGCCATGTCCAAGGCCCGCGACAAGCGCTACCAGTCGGCCCGGGAGATGCGCGCGGTGCTCCGGGCGGCCCTCGAAGGGCGTCCCCTCTCCTCGGCCTCCGTGAACGAGACCGGCGTGTTCCCCAGCATCCCGCCCATGTACACGCCGCCGCCGCCGGCCATGTCGGATCCGCGGCCTTCCGGCGGCATGTCCGCCGCGCCCGACTCCCTGCGCATCTCGCCGGAGCCGCTGGGCCGTGCCACCAGCAAGGCCACGCCGCTCTCCACCGAGACCGATCTCCTCACGCCACCGCCGCGTCCCGGCAGCGGTCGCTATCTCGCCGTGGGCTTCATCGCCGCCACGCTCCTCGCCATGGCGTTCGTGGGCTGGCGTACGATCGGTGCACCCTCGCGCAGCTCGGCCAGCGGCGACACCCTGAGTGTCACCGCGGCGCCGCTCGCTTCACCGCCGTCGGTCGCGAGCTCGCCCTCCACGGCGGTGGGGGGGCAAGCCTCGGTTCACGTTGCGCCTGCACCCTCCGGTCATCGCCTCAACGTGCCCAACAGCGGTGCGGGGGCGCGGGTCCCGCCGCGATGGCAGCCGCGTCCTGCGGCCACCGCCACGGCTGCTCCGACTGCAAGCGGCATCATTCGCACG
>Ga0075163_10003539_pt1 | contig 21003 bp, 16 predicted proteins | sample JI1023141ADNA_FD_71478 | JGI IMG/M metagenome (GOLD analysis project Ga0075163, IMG submission 71478) | Wastewater effluent complex algal communities from Wisconsin, to seasonally profile nutrient transformation and Carbon sequestration -... | ecosystem: Engineered > WWTP > Effluent > Algae... | reverse complement strand
TTTTATGAAAACATTGTTTACCGATGGCCACCGGTGTTGAAAAACACAGCAGATTATTATTTTTTCCTCAGGTATCCATTGTATTAAAACAGATTTAAATGGGTAATAAAAATTAAGGTCTTACTTACTGAATGAATAAAAATATACCTATCTTAAGACCTTTATTCATTTTTAAAAAACCTAAAATCTCTTATTTATGAAGAAAACACTCTTGTATCTTATGAGCGGCATGTTGATTACTGCCAGTTGTACAAAAGTATCACTGAACGAAGAAATTGCTGCAGCAACCAATGAAACTGAAGCGCCTTTAACCCTGCGTCAATGTGCATCCAATGATGTGTTGCAGGAACAACTGAAATCAGATCCTTCTCTTGCAGCAAGAATGAATGCGATAGAATCTTTCACTGAAAGTTATCTCCGCAATCCTACTGCCAACAGGCTTGTAAACGGTGTAATTGAAATTCCTGTTGTTGTGAATGTTCTATACAAAACTGCAGCACAGAATATTTCTGATGCACAGATCGCATCTCAGATTACTGCACTGAACAAGGATTTTTCTGCTACCAATACCGATTATAGTCTCACTCCGTCTATCTTCCAGGGCGTTCGTTCCGGCGATATCAATGTACGTTTCGTACTCGATAAAACCGTTCGCAAATCAACCACTAAAACAAGCTGGTCTACCAATGATGCAATGAAAAAAGCAGCCAATGGTATTGTTCCAACAAGTCCGACTACCAAACTCAACCTCTGGGTTTGTAACCTGGGCGGTGGTATTTTAGGATATGCTCAATTCCCTGGTGGAAGTTCGGCAACAGATGGTGTCGTAATCGACGACAATGCATTTGGTACAACCGGAACTGCTGCTGCACCTTTCAACAAAGGCAGAACTGCAACCCATGAAATCGGGCATTGGATGAATCTTCGTCATATCTGGGGTGATGCAACCTGTGGTAACGACCAGGTGGGTGATACTCCATTGCACAATACAGCCAATTACGGTTGCCCAGCCAGCGGACACAAGAGCACTTGCAGTGGCACACCTGTAGAAATGACCATGAATTATATGGATTATACAGATGATGCCTGTATGTATATGTTCAGTGCCGGACAAAAAACAAGGATGCAAGCCGTGTTTGCAACCGGTGGCCCAAGAAATTCATTCGCACAACCATAATATATTAATGCGATATTTATTAAAAGGCTGTCAGCAGACAGCCTTTTTTATTTCCTGAGCCTGAAACTACACTTGCGATTTATTCAATAGTTTTGATTTCATTTTAAGTATTCATGTTTGCCAGAATAAAATTTGCTACTGTTTATTGGTTGATCTGGGTTTTTGTTTTTCAACTGTCCCGAATTGCTTTCCTGATGTACAACTTCAGGGATACCCAACAATATTCTTTTCAATCCTTATTAGGAAGTTGCTGGCATGGATTTCGGATGGATATTTCTATGGCGAGTTATATTGTAATTCCTGTTTGCCTGTTTCTGTTGATTGGCATTATACTAAGCGCATTCAATAAACCTGTTGTATACAAAATATATACATTCATTATTCTGATTCCCGTTTTATTGCTGGTATTCTGTGACTTTCCTGCCTTCAGGGCCTGGGGATTCAGGCTGGATGCTACTCCGCTTAAATACCTTGTATCACCAAAAGAAGCCTGGGCATCGGTAAGCCATCTGCCTGTATTCTGGATATTACTTATTTATATTGTTACCCTGTTACTTGTATATAGACTGTTTTCAACTTACATCCGGAAGTATTTAGACACTGATCAATTCAATACAAAAAAAAATCCTGCTTTTGTATTATTACTCTTGTTTACCGGGATACAGATCATTCCGATCCGTGGTGGTTTTCAGCTGGCGCCACTCAACCAGAGCAGTGTATATTTTTCCACTGAAAATTATATCAATCTGGCAGCCATCAATGTTACCTGGAACTTCATGCATTCCTTATCGCACGACCTCAATTCAACAGAAAATCCGTTTCAATACCTTGATAAAAATATTTCCCGTCAGATTAAGGATAGCCTGATGAAACAGGATCCTGTTAGTGATCAGTTGATCAATCTAACGGAAACGCCTACCCCAAATATCATATTGATTGTATGGGAGAGCTTTACAAAAAAAGCAGTTGGCTTATCTCGTAATGGTGTTCCTGTAACACCGGGATTCAATCAACTGATCAAAGAAGGTGTTTATTTTTCTGATGTATATGCCACCGGCGATCGTACCGATAAAGGCATTGTAGGCATCCTCAGTGGTTATCCTGCACAACCAACGACTTCTATTATCAAGATTCCACAGAAAGCGGCAAAACTGCCCAAGCTTCCTTCACTTTATGCTGATAAAGGCTATAACAGTTCGTTCTATTATGGAGGTGAACTGGAGTTCGCCAATATGAAAGCTTACCTGATGGGTTGCCGGTTTGGAAATTATATCAGTAAAGATGCGTTTGACACAAAGGACCAGAATTCAAAATGGGGAGCGCATGATGGCGTGGTTAAAAACAGAATCATCAAAGATCTTCCAGCATTTAAATCACCTTTCTTTTTAACCTGGCTTACGCTCAGCAGTCATGAACCCTACGAAACACCTGTTCCTGCAGTGATTGATGGAAAAGATGACGAATCAAAATTCCTGAACTCGCTGCACTATGCCGATTCGAGTGTATATGATTTTGTTCAGTATTGCAAGGCTCAACCATTCTGGCAAAATACCATCATGATCATCGTTGCCGATCATGGACATCGACTTCCGCAAACAGATTCAAGGGTAAATGATTTTAAAATTCCGGTACTCTGGTTGGGTGGAGCCCTCAAGCAAAAAGGCATTGTAATCAATAAAACTGCCTCTCAGCTGGATATTGCTGCAACACTGGTTCAGCAAACCGGTTTTACTACAAACCCTTTTCCCTGGAGCAGGAATTTACTGGCAGGTGGTTCTCAATGGGCGTATTTCTGCTTCAACAATGGTTTCGGATATGTTGAACCTTCAAAATATTTCCTGTTTGATAATGTGGGTAAACAGCCCATGGATAAGAACGGAATACTCCAGGAATCTGATTTCAATAAAGGCAAATCCATTCAGCAGGAGAGTTTTACAGACTATCTCGAAAAATAAACGGGTTTTATTTATGTAAAAAATGAGTTGTTGCATCTCAGGCTAAACAACTCATCAACACATGAAGAAAAAAATAATTCTGTCGGTATTTTATGTCGGACTTACAGGGCTGACTATATCCGCACAATCCAATAAAGACCTTACTCCACCCCCGCCTCCGCCACCACCGCCGCCTGCGATGGATGCACCGGCACCACCACCGCCACCGGAAGCTCCTACAGTAGACCTGGAGATGACACAAAGTACTTCTCTTGGTTGCCCCGAACCAATCGGCAATACGATTATCAACAACAATGGTTATGAAATCAGTGTTCAGGTTAACAATGGCAGGCATATGGTGATCCTGAAAAAAGACAATGTGGTAACCAAAATCAAAATGGATACCTGGAACAGCAAACCAAAATATTATGAAAAAAAATATGGTCAGCTTCCTCCTCCGCCACCACCGCCACCTGCTCCGCCAGCACCAGGATATAAAAAAAGAAACAGTGCTGCATAAAAAGATTATCCGGTAATCACCGGAAGCTATGATAACTAAAAAGCCCCCGCTATGCAGGGGCTTTTTTAATATGCTCATTTAAATTAAACCGCGAAACTTTCGCCACAACCGCAACTGCGACTGGCGTTGGGATTGTTGAAGAAAAATCCTTTCCCGTTCAGTCCATCGCTGAATTCAAGCTCTGTATTCACGAGGTAAAGAAAACTCTTCAGATCGGTTACGATCTTCAATCCTTTGTCTTCAAAAACCTGGTCCATTGGTTTTGCTTCATTATCGAAATCAAGTTTATAACTTAATCCGCTGCAGCCACCACCGACAACGCCTACACGAAGAAAGTAGGATGGATCATTTTCCACACCTGCTTCTTTCATAAGCTGGAGCACTTTGGCTTTTGCTTTATCACTGATGTAAATTCCGTTATCTGTTGCAACCATAATCTTAGCAACCTTGCTTTTTTATAAATTAGTGTACAACGCTTTCTTCAAACTTGATTTTTTCCATGCCATTCTTCTCACGGTAATCATTAATCGCTGCTTTGATTGCATCTTCTGCCAGTACGGAGCAGTGAATTTTTACCGGTGGCAGATTCAATTCTTCCACGATGGCCATGTTATCAATTTTCAGTGCTTCATCTACACTTTTTCCTTTCAGCCATTCTGTTGCCAGTGATGAAGATGCAATCGCTGAACCACAACCAAAGGTTTTGAATTTAGCATCGGTGATCATGCCGGTGGCACTGTCTACCTGGATTTGCAAACGCATAACGTCTCCGCATTCAGGTGCTCCTACCAGTCCGGTTCCTACTTCTTTGCTTGATTTATCGAGTGTTCCCACGTTCTTGGGATTCTGATAATGATCAATCACTTTTTCTGAGTATGCCATTTTTTTAAGTTTAATTAGTCAATTGATTAATTAGCTAATTAGCTAATTGATTTTTTTAGTGGGCGGCCCATTCGATGGTATTCAGATCAATTCCTTCTTTATACATTTCCCAAAGCGGGCTCATCTCTCTTAACTTATTTACTGTGTCTGTTATTGCCTTGATGGTATAATCAATCTGGTCTTCTGTTGTAAATCTTCCTAATCCGAAACGCAGCGAACTGTGTGCCAGATCATCTCCCAGTCCCAATGCTTTCAATACATAACTGGGTTCCAGTGAAGCCGAAGTACAGGCAGAACCTGAACTCAGGGCGATATTTTTATTGAATCCCATCAGCAATCCTTCCCCTTCAACATGCTTGAAAGAAATATTAGAAACATGAGGCAGGCGATGTTCCCTGCTTCCATTTACATAGGCTTCTTCAACTTTCAGCAATTCCGTTTCCAGTTTATCCCTGAGTTTGCTGATGCGTTGTGTATCTTCTTCCATTTCAAGTCTGCACAATTCACAGGCTTTGCCAAATCCAACAATACCCGGAACATTTAATGTACCGCTGCGCATTCCACGTTCATGGCCACCGCCATCCATCTGGGCAGTTACTTTCACCCTTGGATTTTTGCGACGCACATACAAAGCACCAACACCTTTTGGTCCATACATTTTATGTGCAGTAAATGCCATCAGATCGATACCATCTTTATTTACATCAACCGGAATTTTACCTACCGCCTGTGTTCCATCTGTAAACACCAACACACCATGCTTGCGGGCAATGGCACTGATTTCACGAATCGGCTGAATCGTTCCGATCTCATTGTTGGCATACATGAGTGCAATGAGAATGGTAGTTGGGCGGATAGCAGCTTCCAGTTCTTTCAGGTCTATCAATCCATCCGCTTTCACAGTAAGGTAAGTTACTTCTCCTCCCATTTTCTCGATATGCTTACATGCATCGAGTACTGCCTTGTGTTCAGTAGTGGCAGTGATGATATGATTTCCTTTGCTGGCATACATTTCATAAACACCTTTCAGTGCCAGGTTGTCGGCCTCAGTTGCTCCGGATGTAAAAATGATTTCTTTTGGATCAGCGCCGATCAGTTTAGCTACCTGCTCACGGGCATAGTCTACCGCTTCTTCCGCTTCCCATCCGAAAGGGTGGTTACGGCTGGCAGCATTCCCGAAATGTTCGAGAAAATAGGGCGTCATAGCTTCTAAAACCCTCGGATCCATCTGGGTTGTAGCATTATTATCTAAATAAATGGGCAACTTAAGCATTTGTGTTTTTTCTTTTTAGTGTCTCTATAACGCAAATTTACTATAAAAGGTTTTATTTTGATGGTGATTCGGGTAGCTGAAAAGGGATTTAACGCATTTCGTAAACCTGCCGGACTCAAACAAATATTTAAAAATTTATATGCAACACGCAGAACATATCGGGATTGCCGTAAAAGACCTCTCCGTTTCTATTCCATTGTTTGAAAAAATGTTAAATACTTCATGCTATAAAACAGAATCCGTTGAATCTGAACATGTTAATACTGCTTTTTTTCAGAATGGCCAGACAAAAATAGAATTACTGGAAAGCAGTACAGCCGATGGAGTGATTGCCCGGTTCATTGAAAAAAAGGGTGAGGGTATTCATCATATCGCTTTTGAAGTTGCCGATATAGAAGCCGAAATGGAACGGTTGCGCAACGATGGTTTTGTTTTGCTGAATGAAAAACCCAAAAAAGGGGCCGATAATAAACTGGTGTGTTTTTTACATCCGAAGGGTACGAATGGAGTGTTGATCGAAATCTGCCAGGATATCCGTTAATCAATCAGGAAATCAATTTGTACTCCCGGGCCATTTTCAAAAGTAATTGAACATTATTTACTCCGAACTTTTTTAATAAATTCTTACGATGTGTTTCTACTGTGAAATTGCTTAAAAATAACTTTTCTGAGATCTGCGGACCTGTCAGCCCATCGGCCAGTAAAAGAATGATTTCATTTTCCCTGCGGGTGATCACCGGAACTTTATCTACTGCTGCTTTAACGGTTTGAAAACTTTCAAGTATTTTTTCATTGGAGGCTTTGCTCAGATAAATCCTGTCATCAATCACTGCATTGATGGCATCGAGCAGTTCGCTTCGTTCCATATTCTTCAGCAGATATCCATTACCACCCCTTTGCAGAAAACCGGCAATGATTGCAGCCTCATTGGTGGAAGTGAGACCGATAATTTTTACAGATTTCGATTGTTGCCGGATGAGTGAACACAATTGTAACCCGTCGATATCGGGCAAACCAATGTCCAACAAAATAATATCAGGCATGTTAGTTTGAATATGCTGCAATGCTTCCGCTGCATTTTTGCAGGATCCCGCAATCTGTAAAAAATCAACATCCTGCAACATCGCTCCTATCCCACCCGCAACGAGGGGATGATCATCTACAATGAGCAGGTTTAATCTGGCTGTTTCCACTTTCATAAATATATAAATTGTTTTGTTGAATGCCCCGATAAAATCAAACCGGGAAATGCATCATCACAGAAGTACCGATTCCTTTGCCCGATTCAATTTCAATATTTCCACCCAGGTAATGAACCCTGTTTCTTACAGAAACAAGACCACTATGACTGGAACCATCTTCCTCAGTCAGATCAAACCCTTTTCCATCATCTTCAACGGTAACGCTTAAACGATTTTCATCCCTGATTAACTCTACCAATACATTACTAGATTCTGCATGCTTCATAATATTGTTCAGCAATTCCTGAATGATCCTGAACAACATGATTTCAACCGATTGATCGAGGCGTTTATCCATTCCCGTTTCCTGTAACACCACTTCCATTTTTTTCCCTGCATTGATACTGTTACACAGATCTTTCAGTGCTTTGCTTAAACCCATACGCAACAGAACTTCAGGCATCATGTTATGTGCAATACGCCGTACCTCATTGGCGGCATTATCAACCAACCGGAAACTTTGCAGAAACAAATCATTCTGCTGCAGGCTTTTCTCCTGGTGTTCAAGTGTACTGAAATACATTTTGACGGTGCTGAACAATCCGCCCAGACCGTCGTGTAAATCACGTGCAATTCTTGTGCGTTCAGCTTCCTGGCCATTGATCATGCTTTGCATACTGATCACCTGCTGCTGATTTTCAAGAAAAGAAATCTGTTGTTGTTGTACCTGTTTTTCTTTTGCAGCAATGGTTTGCCGGTGCTTGGCATTGCGGTATAAAAGCATCAGTATGAACAACAAAGCAATCAATAAAAATCCACCGGTATACAATAACCTGTTCTTTTTAATTACAGCCAGTTCTTTTTCGGTGTTGGCTACTTTCAGGGTGGCGATTTCTGCTTCTTTTTTGCTGTTCTGAAACCTGGATTCTAATGTCAATGTAGTTTTCTGTGTTTCTGCATTGTAACTGCTGTCGCTGAAAATTTTAGCAGAATCGGCATAATAAAGAGCCAGTTTGAAATTATCCAGTTTCGTGTAATTTCTTTTCAATAAATCATAAGCAGATGCAAGCAGCAGGTAATTTTTCTGTACTCCTGCGATCTGCTGCCCCTCTTGCGCATACCTGTTAGAAACCGAAAACTGATTCAGTTGATGATAAATTTCACCGATACTCAATGCGGCTTTTGCTTTTTCCAACGGCACATTTACTGAATCACTTAACTGATAAGCCTGGGTATATTTTACCAATGCAGAATCAAGCTTGCCGATTGTCTGATAATACTGACCGGCATCTTTACAAATTTTCTGCTGTAATGCAATGTTGTTGAATGATTGTATTAATTGTGAAGCAGAATCGAGGTGAAGTTTTGCATGATCCAGGTCTTTCAATTCCATATATGCCTGAAATGCCTTGGAATGAATATTGATTGCAAACCTCGGGAATTCGGGATAATTCCTACCGATGAGTGCTTTCTTAAAGTACTCAATTGATTTTCTATATTGCTTTTCTTCCACAAAATTTACCCCGATATTGGTATAATTGATAGCGATATGCCGGTCTTTCATTGGCAAATCTTTCCTTTCAATTATTTCAGCTACTTTCAGCAGATATTCTATAGATCCTTTAAAATCCGATCTTGTATTGCAATTAATGGCAAGGGCATTGTATCCAAAAACGAGCTGCTCATAATCATCTACGGCTTTAGAAATTTCTATTGCCTGTCCGAGGTAAAAATTTGAACTATCCTGTTGTTGCAATTCCATAAAAAGGGTTCCAACATTGTTCAATGCTCTGATAATTTGTCGGGTAGATTTTACTTTCTTCGACTGCAACAACGACTGTTGGGCATAATACATTGCAGAATCGAACCTGCCTTTCTCATGATGGTAAATAGAAATCCTGAATAATGCGTAAACCGTTCCTGTATCAGCTTTTACAAGTTTATATACCTGCATAAAACTATCATATTGATGTTGAGATACGGGTTGTGCTGTTGCTTTATAACCTGCGAACGAAAAAATGACCAGCAGTAAACCAATCATAAAGTTCATCAAACAGTTTGTTGAGTTATAAGCTTTCAAAATTGATTTTATTTTTTGAACAATCGACAATTAAATGATGTGCTGGTTTCTGATAAATAGAATAATGCTGTAAAAACTGATTCAATTATATCCATCAGATTCAATCATAGAAAACCGTTCCTGATGGCAAAGCTGATCAATTCTGCAGTTGATTTGGTATTTGTTTTTTTGAGCATGCTCTGGCGGTGATTATCTACAGTTTTAATTGAAAGCGACAATTCTTCAGCAATCTGTTTGCTGCTGTTGCCAATGGAAATAAATTGCAACACTTCAATTTCTCTTGTACTTAGTTTTGGTAATTCTCCTTGTGTAATTACCTGTCCGTTGTCATTGGAACAGAAAAAATGCAGGCAGTTTTCATCCTGCATATTCAATATACTCATCATTGCCGGACCTTCTGTTTTCACATGAGAAATATCGGTTACTACCGTTAACCCGTAGAGGATATTATCAAGGGCATCGAGCACATGATCAATATATTGAACCATGGCCCATTTATACAAACCCTCTTTGTTTTTCAATCGCATATAAATGGTTGGGTGAACCAATAATTTTTCATCGCGGCTGAGTTTATTTACAAAACCAATCCAGTAGTTGGTAAATGCAAACATCTGCGGAAGATCTTCCGGATGAGATTGCGCAAACAATTTCACCGGAGGCTGGTGTTCAAAATCTTTTAGCGGTACACCAATAATGTCTTCTACCAAGCCGCCTGCCTGTTCGGTTTCTCCTTTTACAGTATTGGCAATAAACCAGAAATATTTGCCAATGGCCATTTTGTGTAACTGGCTGATGACTGGATCAAAAGTTTCCCTGGGATTTATTTCGGAAATACTTGCTGTTGGATTGGAAGCAGCACTGAAATTTTCTGGTTTTACGGGTGTTAGAATGGCTCTTTTAATCATCGGTTTGCAGAGTTAGGTTTTGGGTGTAAAAGGGAAAAATTTCTATTGCTTACATTTTTGGTTGTCATAAGTTTTATGCATTAATATAATGATTTATAGCTTTTCTTTTATAAAGCTTCTACGCTAAAACGTAGGTTCAGTCAGCAGTAAAAATATTCCCGTTACCAGCCTCCCCCAATACCTCCATTCAGGTATTTTTCTGAAAGTCTGTATAAAGACAGAAAGAAATTAACATAATGAGTAACTGAGCAATCAACTGAACCAGACGGTTAAGATTGCTGAGGATTTACCACATGGTACTTATATTCCCGAAATCAAACAAAACAGGAAACCAGGATTGAAATACATGTGAAACTATAATCTGAAATTTGTAAATAGTTAATGGTCTGCAACAGGAGCACGCTTCATTTTTACACAAATCAACAAAATAGGGCAACCGGAACAAATACCATATTCTTGGTATACTTTGACCGTAAACATAACCTAACTTTAATATCGGGGTAAAACATTTAATAAAACCAGAGAGCCAGGCCATTTATGTTACCGATGTATATACTGATTACGGCATTCGTTATACAGTTATTGTATATCCTGGTAAACTGGTATTTTTTCCGGAGAAAGGAATACATCTACTATTCCGTTTATATCCTGGTTATTTTACTGTATTTTCTCAACAGGTATATTGCAGATGAAAATGGCATGCATCATATTGGAACCATCGCATTTTCCAAAATGATTCCGGATAGAATACTATGTATTTTCAGTTATATATTTTATTTCAAGTTTGGAAGGTTATTTGTTGAAGTCAAAGACAGGTATCCGGGTATCGATAAAATGATGATCATCACAGAAAAAATCCTGCTGCTCTATATTGGAATAGATCTGGCATTGAAAGCAACAGCGAGATTTCCTGAATTGGAAAACAACCTGTTTCTGCTGGTAAATATTTCAATTTTCATCGTACTGATTGTTGTTTTTAAAACAATGCTGAAAAAGAATGAACTACTGGATCGTTTCATCCTTACCGGTAGTATGTTTTATGCAGTGACTGCTTTAATAACATTATGGCTTGGACGAAATAAATCTCCCTTATACGATGATCATATGCTCGCTTTACAAATCGGCGCATTGGTTGAAATGGTTTTCCTGAATGCGGGTCTTGTATACAAATCAAGGATGCTGCAAAGACTAACGATCAACTCACAGGAGCAACTCATTGAACACTACGAAAAAAACCAGGAGCTGCTACTTAGGTTAAGCACCATCAGGGAACGTATCAGCCGCGACCTGCATGATGATGTTGGTGCAAGCCTCAGCAGTATCAAAGCATATTCTGAAATATTGAAATCAAATCCAGAAAATACCCGGTTGGCCGACCTGATCAGCAACAACTCAACGGAAATGATTGAAAGCCTTGAACTGATTGCCTGGACAACCAATCCTGCTTACGACCAAATGATCAGTTTGAAAAACATGATCCTGAAATTTGCCAACCCGATTTGTCATGCCAGAAATATTGAATTTCAGTTAACCACCCTTAATATACATGATGACGAACAAATTCCCGGAGAGATCAGGCAGAATATTCTCATGATCTGCAAAGAATCCATCAATAATATGATCAAATATGCGGATGCCCGTAACTGTGAGATTAAATTTGAGATCACTCAGAACAACCTGATTGTTTCTATTTCGGATGATGGAAAAGGATTTGACGGAACAATCAAAGGCACTGGTAACGGACTGATAAATATGAACAAGCGTGCCCGTGATATAAACGGAGAACTCCTGGTAAAAAGCGATCCATCAAAAGGTACCCTGATCTCGCTTCAAATACCATATCCATTTAAAATACCGGTTTCATGGGGAAAAAGAAACTGAAAAATATTTAACTGAATCATGTTACAGATCGCCATCATTGAAGACAATCAGCAATATCGTAAAGCCATTGAATTGATCCTTGAGCTGGATAAAAAATTCAGTTTGCTGCATACACTGGGTAATTGCCATGATATGCTGGAACATTTTGCCGATGCCAGACCTGATGTAGTGTTGATGGATATTGATCTTCCCGGCATGAATGGCATTCAGGCGGTTTGGGAAATAAAAAAAGAATTCCCGGAAATAAAAATCCTTATGCTTACTGTATTTGAAGATGAAGAAAAAATATTCGGAGCATTAAAAGCAGGTGCCAACGGGTATTTACTCAAAAAAGATTCTCCCGCCAAAATCCTCGATTCCATAGAAGCTGTGCATAATGGTGAATCACCCATGAATGGTATGATTGCTTCTAAAGTACTGGAGTATTTCCAGAAGTCAAATACGGTTACAGTTGATCAATCGTCTTTAACGGAAAGGGAAAAACAAATCTTACAACTTATCATCAAAGGTTACAGCTACAAAGAAATTGCTTCCAGTATTTTCATTTCAGTAGAAACGCTCAACTCACACATCAAGAATATCTACAGAAAATTGAATGTTCATTCCCGGAGTGAACTCACGGCTAAATTTGGTCCATTTAACTGATATTTTTTCTCTCTTACATTAATCAATCAGACAATCTGTTCATCCCCCACAAATGCCAGATTTATGGGATTGTACAAATTGATAGCATTGCTAAATTTTGTTACATACCATTACCCAAACAACTATCAATCTATTGCAATAGTAAGATATATTGGAATGGCATCAATAGTATCATAAAAGTCTTAGTTGATGTCTATTATAAAATGTATTAATAACTAAAATGGAAAAAATTTAGTACTAGTCAAACATATCGTGAATTGTAAATACCAAAAAAAGTTAATCAATTATTCTACAAAAAAGCATACTCATTTCTAGATAACCTTCAACTAATCATAATTAAAATTTTATAAAATGAATAAGCTATTTATCACAATTTGTGCAATTACTTTATTCGCAGGCACTTTAAAAGGTCAAACCATTCAAATTAACAATGTTAATACCCCAACTTTAGCAGGAGAGAGAATGCTAACTTTTGAATGTCCGCTTAATGGTTTAAATCCAAAAGATGTCGAGATATATGTTATTTACTCAGATAATAAAGAAGATGTATTAACAGGAAGAGGAAACCCTCAAGGCAGAGCAACGGTTCGAATAAAAAGCAACGATCGTTCAAAACTTAGCTGTACTTTTTATTTTCCACATGCAGATCATATGAATCCCAATTTCATAACAAAAGAAGAACTTGATGGAACATTCAACTTATCTGAAAATGATAAAACAGAGAAGTATAAAGCAGCATTAGCGCTGAAATTTGCTAATCAAAATTATTCGGTTTTTGGAGAGTTCACTGATAAGCGTCAAAAAAGCTTCAATAACCCGGATAAAATTTATTTTAAAGTTGCCCGAGTGGGTCCTGGTGGAGAAAAAAGAAGCAGCATATATGAATTTACCATGCCACGCCTTTTCATAATTGGGTATATGGGAGATTCATATACATCAGGCGAAGGAGCTCCATACTCCGGGGATGACAAATGGGATAGCGAAATTTGTCACAGGTCTAATAATAGTGGGGGTATGAAGGCGATAACTAAGCTGAAAAAAACACACCGTGAATTGGGTACACGGGTTATAAATACTACCTGCTCTGGTGCTACCATTCGCAATTTGATCGACAAGCCTCAGCATGAAAAAATGGCTATGATATCAAACATGGTGCAATTACCTCCCAGTGCTAAATATTCCCAAATAGATGAAATATCTGAGTGGTGTAAAGCTAAAAATAGGGAAACGGTTGATATACTTTTAATGGGAATAGGAGGAAATACAGCCGGTTTAGTAGAACTGGCAACTGCAGCAATTGCTCCTCCCTTTACCAATGAAAATAATTGGAGTGATTTTGAACGCTTACAGGACGAGACTAGGCAAAAATTAAGAAGGATGCCAGAATTCTACAAAGAATTGAATGAAGCTATCGAGTCAGCACCATTTAATGTAGGTAAAGTCTTAATGATGAACTATCCAAACATGCTTCATGGAAAAGACGGAGAATTATGTGATGCAAAGTTTTCCAGCAATACTTCCTGGAATTGTGCTGACATTACTTTACAATTTTATGGACATATAAATTTTTTCAAAGAAATATTCACAACATTAAATGAATCAATAAGAAATGCTTGTGATAGCAATAATTGGGAGCTGATCAGAGTTTCAGCAATTAACAAACATGGGATGTGCAATTGCGAAGAACCGTATTTTAATACTTGGGCTGATGCAGTTGCTCCCTGGGGTTTAGGTGATCAACAAAATGCTTTACATCCAAATAAAGATGGGTATGAGAATTTATATAAAGAAAATGTTTACAACGTTTTAGTAGCAAATATTAAACCGGCTCAGGATAGTGCACAATTCAAAATACTTCAGGAAGCAAGGGCAGATTTAAGAGAAAAACTCAGAGCAGATCAGGAAAAGAAAATTGCAAGAGAAATTGCTAAAACCCGCTTAAAAGAAAAATTGAAATCACAGGATGACAATGCCAGGGAAAATCAAAACAGGAAATTCACAATCAATCCCGATAAAAATTTTGAGTACAGAAATCAAACGAATAAAATTCCACTTAGAACTCCTGATGAACCAAAAAATACAAATGAATAGAATTTGACTAGTCAGGTAATATTATATCCAACCACAGTAGAACCAAAACTTTTGATCAATGCTTTTAAATACCATATTTCTGGTATTTGACCGCTTCTGTTTAAAGTCCATTTTTGTGTGGATTTAGAATAGGGTTTCCCGTTAGAAATTAAATATCAACTAAGACCTGATTCATCAATAACCGGATTTACCTATCCCCTCTGCAATGCACCCATCGTTGGTATTATATGCCCGATACAAATTGTACAATTTAAAAAATCAAATAATGAGAAATTTATTACTGTGTATCTTTTGCTGCTTGTGCATTTACGAATCTAATGCACAATCGCCGGCTTATGGCAGCCAGTTTGGTAACTGTGTACAAATGAATGGCGTTAATGATTATATTTCCTGTGGGAATGCTTCTTTCAATCCTACCTCCCAATTTACCATTGAAGCCTGGGTGAATATTCAACAATTTCCAAATACCGGTAATATCTATGAACTTGTTTCAAAGCGCAGCTATGCAGCCACTGCTTATACTGACTTCCCAATAAGTTTATTGATCAGTAATTCCGGCAAAGTGGTAGGACAGCTTTCTAAAGGAGATGATTATAATTCCGAAGCAATCATGGTGTCCACTACTACTTTACAACTAAATCAATGGTATCATGTTGCCTTTACATACAAAGCCAATACAAGTACGACTTTATTAATCAATGGGGTACCGGAAGCTACCGCTCCCATTAATTTCACGATCAGTACTAACGCCAGGGCTTGGACGATTGGCAGAGCATCGGAAGAAGTATCCAATTTAGTTGGTACATCCTGGTTTAAAGGATATATCGATGAAGTGCGCATCTGGAATACTGAAAGGACCACTGCAAATATCCTGGATAATATGAATACACAATTGGCAGGAAATGAATCCGGTCTTACCGGTTATTGGGATATGAACCGTAGCGGCCAGGGGAACTCCCTGCTGGTTACCAATAAAGCAACTGCAACAGGAACCATTTTTAATGGCTTTACAGTTGGTACAGCGACTACTCCGGTTTTTCAACACAATCCTTTCTGTAATCTGCCAACCCCTGTGATCAGTGCAAGTGGACCAACCAGTTTTTGCAATGGAGGAAGCGTAACCTTAACCTCCAGCTTAAGTACAGGTAATTTATGGAGCACCGGAGAAACTTCCCAATCAATACTAGTAATCAATAGTGGTACTTTTTATGTTTCAAATAATTCTGTACCGGGATGCATTTCCAGCCCGTCTTTATCAGTGAATGTAAATGCAATTCCGCTTACATCTTATTATCTGGATTCGGATGCTGATGGTTTCGGAAATCCATCTATAGTTGTTTCCTCCTGCTTTCCTGTTCCAGGTTATGTGAATAATGATGATGATTGCGATGACAATGCTGCCAATATATTTCCAGGCGCTGTTGAAATACTCAACGATATTGATGATGATTGTGATGGACAGGTTGATGAAGGATTCATTTGTATTAATGAACAGATTGTTTTCTCAAAAACTTACGGAGGTTCTAATATTGATGAAGCCAGCATTATAAAGCAAACTTCTGATGGCGGATTTATCGTAGCTGGAAATACTGCTTCAGGTAATGGACAGGTATTGGGTAATCATGGAAATATAGACTGCTGGATTCTTAAATTGAATGCGGGAGGCAACATTCAGTGGCAAAAAACACTTGGTGGAACCGGACGTGATGAAGTTAAATCATTGATAATTGATCAGGACGGAGGTTATGTTTTCGCAGGAACTACCAATTCAACAAATGGCGATGTTACGGGAAACAATGGAGGGGGTGATTGCTGGATTGTAAAATTAAATGCAGCAGGTAATATTCTCTGGCAAAAAAACATTGGTGGACCAGGAGAAGATGAAGCAAACTCCATTGTACAAACATCCGATTTGGGTTATGCTGTTTGTGGATTTACAACCTCTTCAAATTTGAATGTAGTTGGAACAAGTGGAAATGGCGAGATGCTGATTTTGAAACTTGATGCTGCAGGAAATTTGTTATGGCAGAAAATTTTGGGAGGAAGTAATATTGATGCAGGAACTTCTATCATTCAGCTTTCAGATGGCAATATACTTTCAACTGGTTTCACCAACTCCACCAATGGCGACGTTTCAGCCAACCTCGGCAATATGGATATATGGGCTATTAAATTATCACAGACCGGAACAGAAATCTGGAAAAAAAATTATGGCTCTGCTTCTTTTGATAAAGCAGCACAGGTTATCAACACGATCGATGGAGGCTTTGCAATAGCCGGAGAATCCAATGCGCCAATAGGAGGACCTGTTAATCCACTTTTTTGGGGGGTAAACGGTTTACTTGTTAAAGCAGATGTAAATGGTAATATTCAATGGCAAACACAAACCGGTTATACAACGGAAGATAGAATGAATGCAATTGTACAAAAACCAGATGGCTCATTTATTCTTGCAGGAGAAACACAACAATTTCAATCGCAGAAGCTGGCGTTTAATTATTTTATTTCAACAATATCCCCGAATGGTACTTCAACTACTAATCGTATTTATGGAGGTACTAACAATGATAAAGCAAATGCTATTGCATTAACTGATAATGGAGGTGTTGTTATTGCAGGCTCAACTAAATCATCCAACGCAGATATTTGGGATATAAACCGGGGGTTAGAGGATTTTTGGATAGTACGTTTAACCGGAAATAAAGTTTTACGTTTTTACCGTGATAACGACAATGATGGTTATGGCGACATTGCCGTTAGTATGCTGGCTTGTATGAAACCTGCCAATTATGTATTGGATAGTACAGATTGTGATGACACCAGAAACTATGTATATCCGGGAGCTCCCGAATTATGCGGAAATAATATCGATGATAATTGTAACGGAACTGTGGATGAAAGTTCCTCAACAAACGTACTCCTGGAAATAATAGGACCTAAAAATATTTGTCAGTATATCAATCCTAACATAGTACTACCTGTTGAGTATAGTGTTCCGGCAATTGCAAATGCCACTTCTTATGTTTGGAGAGTGCCTCCAACTGCAATAATATTGTCTGGTCAAGGGGGTTCAGTTATTTCAGTTTTCTTTGGATCAGGATTCAACAATAATCCGGATAAACTAATAAGTGTATATGCAATAACTTCCTGTGGTAATACCAATACTGTTCTATTTTATCCATCCGCTCAAATACCATCAACACCAGGTCTGATCAATGCTTCATCATCTGATATTTGTGCAGTAATAGGAACCAATAATGCAATTACTTATAAAATTGACAAAGTTCCTGGAGCTACCAGCTATATCTGGAATCTTCCATCTGGAGCATCTGGAATCACTCATCCGAATGGTGCCGGAATAAATGATACTATTGTAGAAATCACCTACTCAAATTTATTCGTTTCAGGCAATGTAACCGTTAAGGCTAATAATAATTGCGGAGCAAGCACAACCAGAAGCCTTTCTGTAGTCAGGAATGTAGCAGTCACACCTTCTGTAATCAGTGGACCGCAGAATGCCTGTGAATATATCGGACCCTCAGGTACAATTGCCACTTATAGTACCAATGCACAAGGTGCTACAACATTTAACTGGACTATACCTGCCAATACTACAAGTGTGAGCGGACAGGGTACCAATGCCATATCATTCAGATACCCTACAGGATTCACTACCGGTACAATCAGCGTTACAGCAATCAATGGTTGTGGTACCAGCAATGCAAGAACGCAGAATATCAATACACTCAATCCGTCATCACCGGGCGCTATTGATGTGATTAAACTGGATGAATGCCCCATCAGAAAATACAGTTATACCGTAGCCACCATGCCCGCCAATGCATCTTCACTCGAATGGAATGTACCTAATGGCGGTATTATAGTGAGCGGACAAGGCACAACAAGTATTGTAGTTCAATACCATCAATTCCAGGTCAATGGTAATGTAACGGTGAGGGCTATCAGCAATTGCAGAAACAGTGCCTTTAGAACACAATCGGTTAAATTGCCTGCATGTCCCGTTCCATTTACTGCTAAGAACAGTAACGGGAATTCTAATAATAAATTCACGGAGCCAACAAATTCCGGGAAAACAGAAATACAAATTTTTCCGAATCCTGCTTCAGCTGATTTTCATATCAGGATAAATGAAACCTCAACTAAAACAATTCAACTGAAGATTATCGATGCAACCGGAAAAACCATCAGTATTTTGAAAATACCAACCAATGAAACAATATCATTCGGCGGATCTTTACCTCCGGGTATTTATTTTGCTGAATGGATGCTGAATAAGAAAAAGTCAGTAAGAAAACTGGTAAAATATTAGATTCTCAATTAACCAACTTAAGCCACCTGTAAATGCAGGTGGCTTTTTCATTTCATACAGGAATTCTGTCAATTCATACGAATAATGATTCCTGCGCTGTTTGCATGATCGCATATTTGCAAAACAAATAAGTAAGTCATGAAAAAAATATTTGCCATCAGTTCAATCGTTCTGCTTTCCGCTTTTTACTACGCAGATGATATCCTCACCAAAACCGGCTTATCGCAGGATATGGTAAAGGAAAAAATCTTATTCCATGCTTCCGATAAAGATGCTTCCAGCAATGTATATGCACTGGATGTACTCATGCCCGGTAGTTTCGACCAAACATTAAAAGGCAAAGCTGCCAAAGCCTTCGCCACTACCAAAGCAATCATTACCGGACAAAGAGCGGGAGTTGTGCAACAGTTTGGCACCTACATGAAGAACTATTATAACAGTGCTCAGTTTAAAAAAGACTTTGCCCAGAAAATCGGACCAGCACCCGTGAAATACAAAGATTCTGCTTACCTGAAATTGCAATACGATAGCACGGTGAAATATGCAAACATGGCACTGGAAGCCAATAAGAAAAATTTTTCGAAAGAAAATACAAATGCCATCAAATCACAGGTGAATAAAAGCATGAACGCTTCCGATGAAGCCATGAAAAGAGCGATTGAGATGATCGAAAAAAATCCTGAACTGCTGGCACAAAGCGGAATGACCAAAGAAGAATTTATGGCTAAAATGGCCAATGCACAGGGTCAGACCAAAAAAGGAAAGAAAGAAGCACAAAAGCAAATGGATGAAAGCATGAGCGACGAAAAAAACAATGAAGCCATTCAGAAAGCACAACAGGATCACGATGAAAAAATTGCACAGGCTAAAAAAGACCTGGAATATGCTTTGGAAAGGGTTCCCGATGAAGCGGCTCGTTACCATGAAGCGCTGGCCGAATACAACAAAAGAAAAGATTATAAAACCAATCTGAAAAACACTTTGCAGTTATTCCTGCAGGAAACAGCTGATGTTGATTTCAAAGCATCTCTCAGATCAAGAGGTACCATAAAATATTTCGAAAACAATGCCTACGAAAGAAAATCAAAAATCTGGAAAGCCTGTTACAGAGCCGGTGCCGAAGCAACCAATGCCGCCCGCAACTTTGCTCAACAATGGATAAAAGAACTTTAATTTGTATGTACAAAGTGGGGTGAATACAAGCAGGTTAAGGCCTGCTTTTTTTATGTGAGAAAAGGATTTTCATTAATTTCATCAGCGATGGTAGTAGCCTGACCATGACCACTGTACACTTTCGTATTTCCGGGAAGGCTGAACAGTTGCTCCCGGATGCTTTTCAGCAGTTGTGCATGATTTCCACCAGGAAGGTCTGTGCGACCAATGCTCCGGTAAAACAAAGCATCCCCACTGATCACAAACCCGCCTTCTTCATTATAAAAACTCAGACTTCCCGGGCTATGACCAGGCGTTAGCAATACTTTCAGCGAATCATTGCCCAGTTTTATTGAATCCCCTTCTTCAACATATATGATTTCTCCTGCATAATTGTCGAACGGCAGGTTATACATCAGTCCGATTGCCGGCGCATGATCCAGTACCAGCTTTTCATTTTTATGAATATGCAGGGTTAGATTGAACTTTTCGGCTATAAAACGGTTTCCGAAAACGTGATCGAGGTGACAATGGGTATTAAGCAGCAATTCAGGCTTCAAATCCATCTTGTTTATGAATTGCAGCAATTCGTCCTTTTCATGGTCATAATAACAACCTGGGTCAATGATGATACATTCGTTAAACTCATTGTAAATTAGGTATGTATTTTCCCTGATGGGGCTAAATTCGAAGGATTTCAGGTTCAGCATGACCAGCTAAATTGATTTTAAGGATTAGGTTGAATCAAGTAATTTAGTATTCTATATCAATAATTGAGTATGGCAAAGTTCAGCAGAATAATCAGTATTACGATTGCTTTATTTTTCACAGGCTATTATACCAGTGCACAGGTGAATGCGGTTACGTTCGGAAAAAACAGGGTTCAGTTCAAAAAATTCAAATGGCAATACTATCAAACCAGGAATTTTAATGTTTATTTCTATGCGAATGG
>Ga0075163_10003538_pt1 | contig 21008 bp, 17 predicted proteins | sample JI1023141ADNA_FD_71478 | JGI IMG/M metagenome (GOLD analysis project Ga0075163, IMG submission 71478) | Wastewater effluent complex algal communities from Wisconsin, to seasonally profile nutrient transformation and Carbon sequestration -... | ecosystem: Engineered > WWTP > Effluent > Algae... | reverse complement strand
TTCGTGGTCGCGTCGGGACATCGGAGGTAGGCGGCCCCGAGATCCTTCGCGGCCTGATCCGTACGACCCGGCGATCTGTCGGCGTAGCCGGCGAGCGCGGCCTTGAGCTCGGCTCCCTTCACCGGATCGGCCATCATCAGCTCGACGTCACCGGCGTGCCGCTTCATCTGCTCGACGTGAGGGCGCAGCACACTGACAAGAGCACCGCAATCCACGGCGTGGCGGTGGGCGAGCTCGGCGAGCTTCGCCAGATCGTCGTCGAGTTGCTTCGCGAGGGTCTCGGCGGGTGACACCTGCGGCGGTCGCGGGGCCGGCTTCCCGCCGCACGCGACGGCGAGCAGGATCACGGCGCGTCGCACGCCGCGTCCTGGACGATCGTGACCGGTGGGATCGGGATCTGGCCCGGCAACACGAGCATGCGATGCACGGTGGGGTTGATCAGCTTGTCCTGCAACGTGATCGCCAGATCGTCGTGACCGTCGCCATCGAAATCGCCGACCAGCGTGTCGACGACCACCGTGTCCTGCAGCGTGGCCGATAGTGCCGACAGCCGATCGCCGAGCACCTCGTGCGCGTACGACAGCTGGAAGTTCGTGGTCGCGGTGTTCGGGTTGACGATGTCCCAGAACAGGTCGGGGAGGCCGTCGCCGTCGAACGAGCCGGTGACCACGTGGTTCGGAAACGAGGCCGCGGTGATCCGCTCCTGTTCGACCAGCCGCGGATCGCCCGCGTTGTCGGGCTGGATCACCGCGACGCTGAGGACCGTGCCGCTCGCATCGAACGTGGCGCCGACCATCCGCTCGGGATGCGTCCCGTCGGCGGGCAGGAAGCCGACGCCCGCACGTGCGATCGCGAGGGGCAGCCTGCACGTCTTGCCACCGCAGTCGTAGACCGCCTCGGTCAAGTTGCGCGCGCCGTTCGCCCGCGCCGTCAGATCGACGACGCCCACCTGATGCACGATCGGCGTCCCACCCGAGGTCAGCTCGGCGACACACCCGGTGGCGTTGATCGCGAGCTGCTCGAGCGCGCCGGCCGAGATGCCCAGATACGGTTTCAACATCTCGTTGGCGCCGAGCTCTCCGGTGGGCGCGATCGCGAGGGTCCGCAGCTCCTTGCCGACCCCGGTGGCCTCGACGCGAACCAGCAGCTTCGCGGGGGTGGAGCCACATGCAGGCAGCACGGCGACATCGGTGACCGAGGCGGTGAGCACGGTCTTGACCGTGTTGTCGCCGTCGAAGGAGGGCGAGAACAGGCCGACGATCCTCCCGCGCGTGGTGATCGCGTAGACGTCGCGCGTGGTCGGTCCTCGATCGATCGCGAACACGTTGAGCGGGACCTCACTGCCCACCAGACCGGAGAACGTGTCCGTCGCCCGCTCGGAGATGTCGGCGCCCCCAGCCCGGATCTCGACCGCGTAGTCGACCGCGGTCGGCGCGCCGCGATCCTCGAGGCACACCAACCTACGCGTGGTACCGGCGATCCGCAGCGCGCAGCGGCGCAGCGACAGGCTGGTGCCGCTGTTCACGGGTGTGGTCGAGCTTGCGCGCTTGCCGTCGATCGGCGTGAACGTGCTGAACACCCGCGGTGGCTCGGTGCTCCACGAGGTCCGTACGGAGGTGGAGAACCCGCCGGTCGTCGATGGTGGCACGGGGTGAATCCGCGCGAGGCCGTTGATCGTGGTGCACGGCGGCTGCGTGGGCACCCACTCGCTGTCGCCGACGTCGAGGGCGGCCTCGGTGATCGGCACGGTGCCGTCGGAGCCGTGGACGCGCCACGACACCGCGCGATCGGGCAGCGAGCGCACGAACGGATCGGTGACGGTGACCACCAGCCCGAACGGGTCGTTGTCCTCGAGGCCGATCCCGGAGACCGACACGCTCGCGGCGAGCGCGGTGCTGATCGGCAGCACGTCGTTTTCTTCGACGAGGTTTTGCTCTCCACAGCCGGCGGCGATCAGCACGCCGGTGTCGTCGAACCCACGCGCGACGATCGTCTTGGTGCCCTCGCGCGACATGGTCAGCTCGTCGCCACTGCCGGCGTCGATCTGCGAGACCTCGATCGCGACGAGCTCGGCCTCGCCGAGATCGCCGAACTCCACCTTCGCGCAGCTGACGATCGGCGATTCGTAGACCGTGATCGTGGTGCGCGTGATCACCTCGGCCGCATCGTCGGGATGGGTGACCTCGACGCGCAGGCTCGGATCCTCACCGCAGCCGGCGAGCAAGCCCAGCACGACCAGACGTCTCATCGCTTCAAACCTATCACTCGAACCCCCACGGTATATGCTGCGTGCCGTGACCCTCGATCGGCGGACGCTGATCCAGACCGGCCTCGCGATGACCACCACGCGAGGCCGAACGGCACCACGCACGTACAGTCTTCAAGTGCTGGGCCAGACCCGGGCGGCCGTGGCGCTCGGTGCGAGGCCCGTCACGGTCGGTGCCCACGCGCAGTGCGACCTGATCCTCGAAGACCCGCAAGTGTCTCGAAAGCATGCCGAGATCGCGATCGTGACCGACGGGATCCGGATCAAGGACCTCGGCTCGACCAACGGCACGTGGTGGCAGGGGAGCCGGGTGGGCGAGGTGGTGGTCCCGCCAGGTGCCACCGTCCAGTTCGGCGGCACGCCGGTCCGGATCAGCGCGGCGGACGCACCCTCGTTGCCGCCGAGCGACGCCGATCACTTCGGCGCGATGGCCGGCAAGAGCGTCGCGATGCGCGAGCTGTTCGCGGTGCTCGAGATGGCGGGGCCGTCGGATGCGACGGTGCTGGTCGAGGGTGAATCCGGCACCGGCAAGGAGCTGTGTGCCCGGGCGATCCACGATGCCTCCGCTCGCGCGCAGGGCCCGTTCGTCGTCGTCGACTGCAGCGCGATCGCCGAGAACCTCGTCGATTCGCACCTGTTCGGCCACGTCAAGGGCGCGTTCACCGGGGCGGATCGCGAGCGCAAGGGCGCGTTCGTCGAGGCCTCCGGCGGCACGCTGTTCCTCGACGAGCTCGGAGAGCTCCCGCTGGCGGCGCAGGCCAAGCTGCTGCGCGTGCTCGAGGCGCAGACCGTGCAACCGGTGGGTGCGGATCGCCCGATCTCCGTCGATGCTCGCGTCGTCGCCGCCACCCATCGCGACCTGTCGCGGATGGTCGCGGCCAAGGAGTTCCGGTTCGATCTGTTCTACCGGCTCGCCGTCGTCCACGTCGCGCTCCCGCCGCTGCGCGAGCGCCTCGAGGATCTGCCGCACCTGATCCAGACGTTCTACAAGCGGCGCGGCATCGCGCCCGGCCCGATCGCCGGCGACAACCTCGACAAGCTGCGCCGCCACGCGTGGCCCGGCAACGTTCGCGAGCTGCGCAACGTGCTCGAGCGTGCGTGGGCGCTGTCCCCAGATCCGGCATTCGCCAGCTTGCGCCTGTGGCTCGATCCCGGCGCGGCGCAGGCGAGCTCCTCCGAGATCGTCGACACCTCGCTCCCCTTCAAGGACGCGAAGGAGCGGTGGAACGATCAGTTCGAGCGCCGCTACGTCGCGATGGTGTTCGCGCACCACGGCAACAACGTGACGAAGGCGGCCGAGCACGCCGGGCTGTCGCGCCGTCACATGCGCGAGCTGCTCTACAAGCACGCGATCGTCGAGCGGCCCGCCACCGACGAGGACTAGCGATACTCGCGTGGCCCCGACAGGGTCATGCAGATCTCCTTGCCCTCGTCTGCGTCGCTACTGTCGATGTTGCAGCTCTGGAGGTTCTTGATGGCCACCACGTTGTGGATTCTGACGTAGGCGAGAGTGCGGAACTTGCCGTTCGTGCCACAGGTGACGCCGCGCATGTTCGAGGTCTCGAACGGCTGTGGGTCGCCGAGGTCGCATTGCTTGACCCACGACGCGTCCGGCCACTCGGGCAGCCCGTAGTCATTGATCAGCCCCATCGGTTCGCTGCCGCGATCGATCAGGAACATCGTCTTGGTCTCGGCCTTGACGGTCGCACCCGCCGGGAGGTCGATCAGCATGCCGGAGTCACCGACCTTGTTCTCGACGAGCGACGAGGCCTTCTTTCCACAGCTCGCGAGCGCGAGCACCACCACGAGATGCTTCATGACAGCCCGTCGAGCAAGCCTCCGGCCAGTCGCAACCGCGTGACTCTGTTGAAGCCCGAGCGCCGTTCGACGCAGCAACGACGTCGGGCGTGACGTGACCACGTCGCGATCGCGGTATCGTGACGCAGACGTGAAGTTCGGCGCGTACGAGATCCTGCACGAGCTCAAGAGCGGCGGCATGGGGGCCGTGCTGCTCGGCCGGCGCAAGGGCCCGGGCGCGTTCGAGCAGCTGGTCGCGATCAAGACGATCCGCGCGGAGTACGCGACCACCGAGGCCGTCCGCGCGATGTTCCTCGACGAGGCGAAGATCGTCGGTGGCATCAACCACCCCGGCATCGCCACGATCCACGACTTCGGCGAGGAAGCCGGCACGCTGTACATGGCGATGGAGTACGTCGCCGGGCTGTCGTTTCGCACCGCGATGGAGCTAGGCATGCCGCCGGCGATCGCCGCGCGTGCGATCGCCGAGGCCTGTCGCGGCCTCCACGCCGCACACGAGGTCCGCGACCCGGCCGGCCATCTTCAAGGCGTCGTCCATCGCGACGTCTCGCCCGACAACCTGCTGCTCGGCTTCGACGGCCACGTCAAGGTGATCGATTTCGGCATCGCGCTGGTCAAGAACCGCCAGTCGCCGGTCACCGAGTTCGGCACCGTCAAGGGCAAGCCGCCGTACATGTCTCCCGAGCAGGTCAAGAACGAGGCGCTCGACCGGCGCAGCGACGTGTTCTCGCTCGGCGTCGTGCTGCACGAGCTGCTGACCGGCCAGATGTTGTTCGACGGGGATTCGATCTATGCGGTCGCGCGCCAGGTCGAGCACATGGAGATTCCGCCGCCCTCGCGCGTGGTCGGCACGTTGCCGGCGGGGCTCGACGCGGTGGTGATGGCCGCGCTCGAGCGGGATCCGGCGAAGCGCACCCCGAGCGCCGCCGCGCTCGCCGAGCAGCTCGAGCAGGTGATCGGCGGCGACGAGTCGCTCGAAGCGTGGGCCGACCGAGCCCTCGCCGGCGAGCGCGATCGCCACCGCGCGTGGCTCGCCGAGATCGTCGGTAAGGTCGCGACCGTCACGCCTCCACTGATCGGGCGCCCCACCGGATCGGTCACCGCGCTCGGGCCGCTCGCGCTGATCGATCAGCTCGGAGCAACGGTCGAGGCCCCGCGCGTCGAGGACGTCGAGGACGTCGAGGACGTGATCGCGCCACCGCGGCGACGGCTCGGCCTCCCGATCGCGATCTTGCTGGTCCTGGTGCTCGCCGTGGTCGGCGTGGTGATGCTGACGCGCCCGCCGAAAGCCGTCGCACCCGATGCCGCGGTCGCCGACACCTCGCCCGATACCGCGATCGTGGTCGTCGCTTCGCCCGATGTCGCGGTCGAGCCGGATGCCGCGATCGTCGAGGCGGACGCCGCCATCGATGCAGGGCGGGTGGTCGTGCGCGATGCCGCGATCAAGCGCACGCCCGACGCGGCGCTCCCCGATGCCGCGCGCGTCGAGCCGCCCCCGGTGATCACGGGCAGCGGCAAGCTGATCGTCCGCCATCATCCGACGAGCAAGACGTTCCTGCGCGTGCTGGTCGACAACCAACCGTTCGGCGACACGCCGATCCTGCCCGCTCGCGTGATCCCCGCCGGGCCGCACACGATCACGCTGATCGAGCCGATCGAGAACAAGATCGTGTACCAGACCAAGATCACCGTCGTCGACGGCGCGTCGATCACCGTCGTGCAGCCGGCGCCCTGATCAATTCACCGTGGCGACGCCCGCGGTCGCCGTCGAGCTGGAGGCGTCGAGCGGTGGGCTCGTGAACCCCAGCGAGCCGAGCTGCACGGAGCCGGTCCGGGTGTTGATCCGGATCCGCCCGACCGCGCCGCCACCACCACCGCCGTGGGCACTGTCCATGCCGGCGCTGCCGCTCAGGCTGCTGCCGGCGCCGCCGTTTCCGCCGGTGCCACCGATCAGGCTCGAGCCGCCACTCGCGGCCGTGATCGCGAGGGCCCCAGCGTCGCCATTGTTGCTGCTCGCGCCACCACCACCACCGCCGCCGTTGACGGCAAGCCCGCCGTCGAGCACGAGCGTCGGTGCCTCGATCAGGATCGTGCCACCAGCACCACCTCCACCACCGCCGCCGATCGAGCCATTCCCGCCCGCGCCGCCGCACCCACCCGCGTTGATGCCGCCGCTGATCGCGACCTGGGTGTTGGAGATCAGGAACACCGCGCCACCACCGCCGCCACCGACGCCACCGTCTCCCGGTCGTCCCCCACCACCACCGCCGCCGCCACCGGTGAGGATGGTGATCGCGGGATCTCCGAAGGCGGGACCACCGGCCCCACCGTTGACGCCATTGCCGGCATTGCCGCCCGCGGAGCCGATCGCTCCGAACCCGCCACCACCGCCGCCGCTCACCGTGCCGGTGCCCGCGTTGCTTCCTCGGCGACCACCGCCGGAGCCGTTGGCGTCCGAACCGGTGTTGCCGCCCGAGCTCCCGCCCGGACCGGCGTTGTTGCCGTTGCAGTTACCTCGCGCGTCGACCACCGCCCTGATCGCGATCGGGCCATCGGCGACGATCACCACGGGCCTGCTGCCGGTAAGTGTCACCGCCCCCGCAAACTCCACGCTCTTGAACCGGTACACCGCGAGCGACCCGCGCAGCTCCCATCCGATCCCGCTGATCACGCCGATGCCCGCCGGCCGAACGCCACCGGAGATCTGACCGTTGCCATCGATCGTCACCGCACCCGGGATCGTGATGTCGAGGAGCTCGGGCTCGGGCACGAGATCCGTCGCCGTGATCTGCCCACCCGTCGGCAGGAGCGATCCGCAGTGCGCCGGCGCGAGGCATCCCCAGCTACAGGTCGTATCGACCGGCTGCTCGCCGACGGTGGTGCACGTGCGCAGCGTGACCTCGTCGACGCACTGCACGCTCAGATCGACACACGCGCTGGCATCGGGAACGACCGTGGCATCGGGCGCTGCATCGGGACCGACGGCGCTCTCGAACCCGAGGATCTGCCGACAGCCCGCGAGTAGAACGAGGAGCCCGGCCAACCGCACGATCAGGAGCTTACACCGCCGGTACCCCGAGGTTCCGGTGGAACGCCCGCCACGAGCTCCCCCGGAACCTGGACGTACCGGCGGGTGAGCAGACGCCTGTGATCCGTGCGGCTTGGACGATGGCAAGCGAGTTGCTGAACAGGTCCGTCATGAAAAGACTTCCCCTCGCGTTGCTCGCCGTCACCGCCTGCATGACCACCGATGCGCCGACCGGCGTCGACGAGGTCAAGTCCGACCTCGAGCTCGACAACGGCGGCTTCGACACCGTCGACGAGGCGCCCGAGTTCGGGCTCAGCGCGCAGTACGCCGAGGCCGCGATCGAGGCCGACGCCACGGCGACCGACGAGATGACCACCGAGGTCGCGGCGATGGATGTCGCCGGTGTCGTCGCGCACGACATCGCGCTGATCTGGGGCCAGCTCCCGCTCGATCCGAGCGCGACCGCCGTGGTCGACTGGAGCGGGACGCTCGAGCTGTCGCGCGGTGGCATGGCGATCCGCCGCCGGATCGGCTTCGAGCTGGCCACCGACCGCGTGCTGCCGCGCACGCGCCGCGACCTGATCGAGATCCAGTCGCGGACGCGTCCGTTCGCCGACGGGCTCGTGCTCCGCATCTTCGACGATCGCGCGGCCGATGCCGAGCCGCTCCGCCTGACCTATCGCTCGACGGATGGCACGCGTGAAGAGGTCATCGAGCTGCGCGAGCTGCGCGACGGCCCGGTGGTGCGCGATCAAGGCGACGGCAATCGGTTGATCGCCGTCGGTCGCCGCCGCAACGATCAGTGCGCGCACGGTGTGATGCGCGGTCGCTGGCATGCGATGACCCCGAACGCGGGCGTCTATCTCGGCGTGGTGGCGAACGCCGCCGGTGAACGGATCGGTCACGTCCGCGGCATCTACGGCGAGCGCCGCGACGGCAGCCCGGTGCTGTTCGGCAAGTTCATCGATCGCGACGGCCGGTTCACGGGCGTGATCAACGGCGAGTATCACGACGGTCGCTTCCAGGCGCGGTGGCAGGATCGCCAGGGCGATCACGGGGCGATCGCGGGTGCGTTCTTCGAAGGTGCGTCGCTGCGCGCCGGCGCGTACGTCGCGCGGTGGGCCGAGACCAGCTGCGATCTCTAGGTGGTCAGCTCGCGGAGCTCGCGGAGATCCGCGGTGGTCGAGAACCGACCCTTCGCATCCTTGGTGACCTTGCCCATCGCGATCACCGGATCGTGCGTGAAGAACAGCCGGCCGCCGCGCTTCTCGAGATCGTTGAGGATCGCGGCCTTCTCGTCGATCAGCAGCTCGGGATAGCGGTCGTAGCCCATCGTGATCGGCAGGTGGACCCACGCGCGACCCGGGATCAGATCGCTGACGAACACCACCGGACCGCCCGGCATGTCGACCTCGGTGATCAGCAGCCCCGGCGTGTGACCCGAGCTGCGGTGGAAGCGATAGCCATCGCCGAGCGCGGCCGCGCGATCCGACGCCGCCAGCTCGAGCCGCCCGCTGCTCGCCAGCAGGCTGGTCATCCCCGGGATGAACGAGGCGCGGTCGCGGGCATGCGGGGCGACCGAGCGCTGCCAGGCCTCGGCGCCCACCACGTAGGTGGCCTTCGGAAACACCAGGGTGGCCGGCTTGCCGGTCTCGTACTTGGTGAGCGCCCCACCGGCGTGATCGAAGTGGAGGTGGGATAACACCACCACGTCGACGTCCTCGGGCTTGACCCCGACGGCGGCGAGCGAGTGAAGGAGGACGTGGGTCTCCTCGACGACGCCGTACCGCTCCCGGAGGGCGGGCTCGAAGAACGCGCCGATGCCGGTTTCCAGCAGGATGATCCGGCCGTTATCCCGGATCAGCAGGCAGCGGCAGGCGAGGGGGATCCGGTTCTTGTCATCGGGCGGAATCCAGCGCTCCCACATCGCCTTCGGGGCGTTGCCGAACATCGCGCCGCCATCGAGGCGTTGCGAGTTCCCGAGCACCGAGGTCAACGAGCGCACTGTGGGTCCCTCTTACCACGGCTGGGGACAGCTGACCCGGCTCAAAGCCGATAGTGACAATTTGCGGCTAGCTCCACGCACACCGCTACGGTTCGGGTATTCGCGCAAATCGGAATTCCACTCTTCGTCGCGAAGCGCATACGATGCGTTCCTATGAGGAGCCGCGTTGCCATCGCGTGTTTGTTCGTCATCGGGTGCGGCCCACGGCCCACCGACGACCGTGACGAGAGCCAAGCCACGCTCTCGATCGAACCTGCGAACGCCGAGGTGCTCGTCCTGAACGGCGTGCCGGCGAATCAGGACTACACGGCGACGCTGACGTTCCCCGACGGCACGTCCGAGGACGTCACCGCCGAGACCGCGTTCTCCGTCGATGTCGCGTTCGCGAACTTCGAGGGCGCGCGCGCGAACATCTACGGCGGTGGCAAGACCACCGTGTATGGCCAGCGCATCGACAAGACCGGCACCGGCGTCCTGACGTCGCGGATCAAGTCGACGCGCGTCGATCCTTCGCTCGATCCGAACACGCCCGATCAGTTCACCGGGCCCGAGGATCCGAACCGCGCGCCGGTGGTGATCTATCCCGCCGACGACGTGGTGATGCCGCGCAACGTCGGCGACTTCGAATCGCACTGGGTCGACGGGTCGGGCAACAACGTGTTCGAGCTCTCGCTCAAGACCGAGTACGCCGACATCCGCGTCTACCTCCCGGGCGGCAACGGCAACCCCGCCGCCGGTCCGATGCCGACGTTCGGCGAGTTCCTGTCGACGGAGTGGATGTCTGCGGTCGGTGCCGAGCCGAACGTGCGCTACCAGGTGCGCGGCATCCAGACCACGGCGCCGGGGCCCGTCGGTGCGAGCCCGATCCACACCGTGCAGCTGACCAACGAGTCGCTGGAAGGCGGCATCTATTACTGGGCCGCCGCGTCGACCAACGGTCCCGACGGCATCTACCGCCACGACATGGCGCATCCCGGTCAGCCCGCCGAGGAGTACTTCACGCGCAACCAGACGCCGCTCGACGTCAACGGCAACCACCGCTGCGTCGCGTGTCACGTGCTATCGCGCGATGGCACCAAGATGGCCGTCACCTACGACGGCGGCAACAGCCTCGGCACGGTGCTCGACGTCGCGACCAAGACCCCGCAGGCGGACTTCGTGGCCTGGAACTTCGCGACGTTCACGCCCGACGGCAAGCAGCTCCTCGCGGTGCACGAGGGCCTGCTGACGGTGCGCAGCTCCACCGATCAATCGCAGATCACCACGATGCCCACCGAGAACAACACGCGCGTCTCGCACCCCGACCTGTCTCCCGACGGCACGCGGCTGGTCTACGTGCGGTCGCCCGGCGGCTCCGACTGGGCGTTCCAGAGCGGCCTGCTGTTCACGCGCACCTACGATCAGGCGACGCAGACGTTCGGTCCCGAAATTCCGCTCGTCACCGACGCGGGCAACAACTTCTATCCGTCGTGGTCTCCCGACGGCCAGTGGGTCATGTACAACCGCGATACCCTCAACGGCGACTCGTACGACAACGCCGACGGCTCGCTGTTCGTGATCAAGGCCGACGGGACCGGAACGCCGATCCCGCTCGCCGCCGCCAACGAGATCGGGGGCCTCACCAACTCGTGGGGGCGCTGGGCGCCGTTCTCGCAATCGGTCGGCGTCAACAACGAGCCGATCTTCTGGGTCACCGTGTCGTCGAAGCGCAATTTCGGCGTCCGCCTGGTCAATGTTGCGCGCCCGCAGATCTGGATGACGCCGTTCTATCCCGCGCGCGCGGCGCAGGTCGTCGATCCGACGGTGTCGGCGTTCCGCCTGCCGTTCCAGAACATCGATTCGAACAATCACATCGCGCAGTGGACCGAGCGCGTCGTCACCACGCAGTAGGAAATCCCCTCGCTTGCGAGTGGGATCGCGAAGCTGCATGGTGGTGCCGTGCAACCGGTCCGCACACCAGCCGTCGCCGGGACGTTCTACCCGGACGATCCTGACGAGCTCGCCGCCACGGTGGCCGCGTTGCTCGCGGGGGCCAGGCCGACCGGGCAGCGCCCCAAGGCGCTGATCGTCCCGCACGCCGGGTACGCCTACTCGGGAGCGATCGCCGCCGCTGCCTTCGCGGCGATCGCGCCGTACGCGAAGGAGATCCGGCGCGTCGTCATGCTCGGCCCGGCGCACCGCGAATTCGTCGACGGGTTCGCGTCGCCGGATGCGCGCCGGATGGCGTCCCCGCTCGGCGAGCACGCGATCGATGTCGAGGCGATCGCCGCGTTCGGGATCCAGGGGAATGCCAGAGCGCACGCGAAAGAGCACTGCCTCGAGGTGATGCTGCCGTTCCTGCACGTACTGATGCCGCACGCCGCGGTGATCCCGCTGATCGGTTCGCGCGCCACACCCGAGGAGACCGCGCGCCTACTCGCGTCGTTGTGGGGCGGGCCGGAGACCTTGATCCTGATCTCGTCGGACCTCTCGCACTTCCTCGCGTACGACCGCGCGCGCGAGCGCGATGCGAGGACGGCGGCGCGGATCCTCGCGTGCGATACCGAGCTGATCGGCGAGGACGCGTGCGGCTCGCTCGCGATCGATGGGCTGACCTGGCTCGCACGCGAGAAGCACCTGCGCGTCGAGCAGCTCGATCTCCGCAACTCCGGCGACACCGCCGGCTCGCGCGATCGCGTCGTCGGCTACGGCGCGTTTGCCTTCTACGCCAGCGAGCCAGTCCCCGTGGGGGGTCCATGACGCATCCCGAACGTGGCGCCACACTGGCGAGCTGGGCGCGCGCCTGCGTGCGCGAGAAGTTTGGCGCGGCGCCGCTCGCCGCCCCCGACGCACCCTGGTGCGAGGAGCTCGCAGCCACCTTCGTGACGCTGCGCTGGACGACCGGCGCGCTGCAGGGCTGCATCGGCACGATCACCCCGCACCGCGCGATCGTCGACGACGTGCGCTCGAATGCGATCGCGGCGGCGACGCGAGATCCGCGCGGCAAGCTGCTGTCACTCGCCGACATCGACCAGCTCGATGTCGAGATCTCGATCCTGTCGCCGCTCGAGCCGATTCCCGCGGGTAGCGAGAAGGAGATGTGGACGCACGTCACGCCGGGCACGCACGGCGTGGTGCTCGAGGCCCCGGGTGCGCGCGGCGTGCTGTTGCCCGCGGTGTGGGATCGGCTGTCGGTCCCCGAGTTCGCCGCGGCGCTCAAGCAGAAGGCCGGCTTGCCGGCGGGGTTCTGGAGCCCCGAGGTCTCGCTCTCCCGGTTCACCGTCGAGCACTTCACCGATCGCGGGTCCCGTGACTGACTATCCCGCGCGCTGGTTTCACCAGACCGACGATGGTCGGCTGCAGTGCGATCTGTGTCCGCGCGATTGCCGCCTGCAGGACGGGCAGCGCGGCCTGTGCTTCGTGCGGCAGCGCGCCGGGGATCAGATGATCCTGACGACGTACGGCCGCTCGTCGGGATTCGCGCTCGATCCGATCGAGAAGAAGCCGCTCAACCACTTCTATCCCGGCACCTCGGTGCTGTCGTTCGGCACCGCCGGCTGCAACCTCGCGTGCAAGTTCTGCCAGAACCACGACATCTCGAAGTCGCGCGAGATGGACCGCCTGACGGATCGCGCGTCGCCCGAGGCGATCGCGAGCGCGGCGCAGCAAGCCGGCGCGCACTCGGTCGCGTTCACCTACAACGATCCGACGATCTTCGCGGAGTACGCGATGGATGTCGCCGACGCGTGCCACGCCGTCGGGATCAAGACGGTCGCCGTGACCGCGGGCTACATCCACCCCGAGCCGCGCCGCGACTTCTACGCGAAGCTCGACGCCGCGAACGTCGATCTCAAGGCGTTCACCGACGACTTCTACTTCAAGCAGACGGCGGCCCACCTCGAGCCGGTGAAGGACACGCTGCGCTATCTGGTGCACGAGACCCGCGTGTGGACGGAGATCACCACGCTGCTGATCCCCGGGCTCAACGATTCGGATGCCGAGCTCCACGCGCTGTCGGCCTGGGTCGCGGCGGAGCTGGGCGTCGACGTCCCGCTGCACTTCTCGGCGTTCCATCCCGACTTCAAGATGACGGATCGCCCGCGCACGCCACCCGAGACGCTGACGCGTGCACGCCGGATCGCGCGCTCGTACGGGCTGCGCTACGTCTACACGGGCAACGTCCACGATCGCGACGGCGATCAGACGTTGTGCCCGTCGTGCGGTGCGGCGGTGATCGAGCGCGACTGGTACGAGATCCTCGACAGCAAGCTGGTCGGCGGTGCGTGTCCGTGCGGGACGCCGATCGCGGGCCGGTTCGGCGAGGCGGTCGGCGCGTTCGGTCGGAAGCGCATGCGCGTCGTGATCTGACGTCTCACGTCGCCGGGCCGAACCAGGTCGCGAGCGCGTCGCGCAGGCCGTCGTTCATCCCGGTGCCGACCCACGCGACGTAGCCGTCGGGCCGGATCAACATCGCATGCGCGGCGGAGACCGGACCGATCACCGGGAGCTCCCAGCTTCCGTCGTAGCGTGCGACCACGTGCTTCACGCGATCGCCCCAGCCGGTGATCTCGAGGCTGGCGCCGAGATCGAGCAACACGGGCATCGCCTCGTGGAGCAGCGCGTAGACGCGGCGCTTGCCGTCGCCGGTCAGGATCTCTAGATCGGGGACGCGGTGGCCGAGGAGCAAGTGTCCGGCGCCGAGGTCGTAGCGAATGTCGAGCCCCGACATCATCCCGCCGTAGCGCCGGCGCGGCTCGTCGAGCGCGAGCAGCTCCTTCATCATCTCGTGCAGGACCAGCGTGCGATCGTCGCCGCGCATCAGCGCCGTCTGCGCCATCGTGGTCCTCAGCGCACGGGCCGCCACCGGATGACGCTCCGCTTGATAGCTGTCGAGGAGCGCCGGCGCGGAGGTGCCGCGGACCACCTGCGCGAGCTTCCAGCCGAGGTTGACCGCGTCCTGCACGCCGAGGTTGAGGCCCTGACCGCCCGTCGGCGAGTGCACGTGCGCGGCATCGCCGGCGATCAGCACGCGATCCTTGCGGTACGCCGTCGCCTGCCGGGTGGCGTCGGTGAAGCGCGAGATCCAGGTGACGTCGCGCACCTCGAAGTCACTGCCGTAGGCCGCGATCAGCGCGGCGGAGAGCTCGGCGACCGTCGGCTCGTCGCCTTGTCGGATCTCGGGCTCCGCCATCACGATCCGATGCTGCGTGCTGCCCTCCATCGGGCCGATGCCGATCACGCCCTTCGCGCCGCGGCGCATGCCGAGCGTCGGCGCGGTCAGCGTGGCCTCGGCGATCAGGTAGCTCACCGACGGATCCCAGCCGGCGAGCTCGATGCCTGCCTGCTTGCGGATCGCACTCCGCCCGCCATCGCACGCGACGAGGTACTGCGCGCGGATCACCGTGTCGTCCGAGGTTCGGACGTCGACGCCGTGCTCGTCCTGCGCGAAGCCCGCGACCTCGCGGCCGCGATAGATCGGGACGCGCAGCTCCTCGACCCACGCCGCGAGGAGCTGCTCGATCTTCTCCTGCTTGAGCGCGAGGACGTAGTTGTGCCGGCTCGGGAAATCTCCGAGGTCGAGCGTGATCATCGCGTAGCCGGCGAACTGTCCCGTCTTGCCGGCGGACAGGAAGCGATCGACCACGCCGCGCTGATCGAGCACCTCGATCGTGCGCGCGTGCAGTCCACCGGCGCGCGACCCGGCGACAGATTGGTCGAGGCGTCGCTCGACGATCGCGACATCGACGCGCGCGATCGCGAGCTCTGCAGCGAGCATGAGGCCCGTCGGGCCACCGCCGGCGATCACGACTGCGTGGTGGATCATCCCCACACCGTGACGCATCTACCCGGACTTGCGGCAAGCCGGGTGCTCTGCGATAACCTGTAGCAGAGGGCGAGGCCGCCGATCAGCGCTTCACCGAGGGCTGCCTCAGCGCTTCACGGCGAGCTGCCAGATCGGGACGTGGTCACCGCTGGCGAGCGATTCGTCGTGGCGAAACCCGACGAGGTGCTTCGCGTACTGCGCCGCGAACTCGTAGATGTGATCGATCTCGGCCTTCGGGCCACCGGCCGCGGCTTGCTGCTTCTCGAGACGAGCGATCCACGCGCGGGCCTCGATGGGGAGCGGGCCTTCGATCCTCGGTGCCGTGACGCCATCGCTGCCGTCGTAGGCGACCGCCCACGCCTCGGTGCCACCGGTGAACAACGCGAGCTCGAAGGCCATCGCCGAGTCATCGGTGTACAGGTAGACGACGTCGGCCACGTCGGAGAGCTTGCGAGCCTGCGCGCGCTTGACGTCGGCCATGTGATCGAACCCGTCGCCGATCACGACGAGCCAGCTGCCGACCTCGAGGGCATAGAGCCCCGTGTCGTAGACCTCCTCGACGAGCTCGGCCATCAGCTTGTAGCCGAGGCGCTTGAGCACTGCATCGCGGTCGGACGTTCGGGTCGCCAGCCAGCGACAGCGATATCCCATCGCGCGACGCTACCGTGGATTGCGCCGCAGGAGCCGAGATGCTCGGTTAGAGGTGCTGATATCCGAACAGGATGCCGAACGAGTTGATCTGGAGCGACTGCCCGTTCACATCGAAGAACGTCGGGTTGTACTCGACGGACACGTTGAACGTGTTCTCCGACCCGGAGGTGAACGTGTAACCCGCACGCAGATCGAGGCCCAACCCGGTCTCCGGATCGGGCTGCGTGTCCGCACCGTCGATCGTGACCGCCGCGAATCCGAGACCCGCGCCGCCACCGACCCACAGCCGATCGTCGAGCCAGTACTGCAACGACGGACCGACGACGCCGGTCGTGAAGCGTGCGCTCGAGGTCCCCACGTCGGTGCTGTACGTCGCGCCGGCGACGCGCAGGGTCAGCGCCATCTGCGGGTTGATCCACCCACCGATACCGGCACTCAACCCGGCGAGGGCGGCTTCGGTATCGCTCTCCTGGCCGTCGCCGTTGCGCGCCCAGATGAAGCCCAAGCCGAGGTTGAGCTCACCCGTGAGGCCACGGCGCAGGCTCGACATCGGAGACGGCGCGACCATGGTGGGCGCCGGCTGATAGGTCGGCGGTGGTGGCTGGTAGCCGGGCGGTGGCGGTGGCGGCTGGTTGGGATCGTTGTACGGCTGCGCCACCGCAACCGATGGGAGCAGCACGAACAAGCCGAGTAAAGAACGCTTCATGGGGACCACCTTCCAGACGACCGCGAGGGAACGTACGCGGTTCGACGGCGCGGTGTGCGATCTGGTCTGGCAAACCTCGGCACGGCCGCCTTCGACGGCTGTGCTTCAGCGCTCACTTCACCACGGCGCTGCCGCTCGCATCGTCCGGCGGCGACAGCGTCACCGCGTACACCACGAGTCCCGTCAGGAGCACCGCCGCCGTCCCGCCGATCGCGTACGTCTTCCAGTTCCGGTACCACGCCGGCGGCGGGTCGTACCGCAGCGGCACCTCGCGCGGCTTCAGCGGATCGGACCACGCGAGCACCTCGTTTCCTTTGTCGTCGTACGCGCGCAGGTAGAGCTCCAGCGCGGTTGCACGCGTCGTTCGCACCGGCGGGATCAGCACGCGCGTCGGTTTCGGCGAGAGCGTGAGGTCCGAGGCGCGCCACTGTGCATCGCCACGCGCACGCACGAACACGGTGGCCCGGCGCAGGAACTGTTTTGGATCCGATAGCACCTCGACGTCGAGCGGGATCGCGTCATCGGTGTCGAGCCCCGAGGGCCATGCGATGTCGAGCTCCGGCGGACGCGGCTGCTGGGCACGCGCGGCCTCGAACAGCTGCGTGACCTGGGTCTTCAGGCCGTAGTCGATCAGGTGCCGCGGATCGAGGGCGAGCAGCATCCCGAACGCCGAGGTCGACGACGGTTGGTCTCCCAGGAAGCCCGCCATCACGGCGCGCTGTTCCCACAGCGAGACGTAGGATGCGTGGTCCATCGGACCGATGGTTTCGGCCGCCGCGAAGGCCGCCGTCGCCTTGTCAGGATCTTGCGCGACCACCGCGGCTTTTGCGTCGGCAACGACCTTCGCGACATCACCTCGGGGGGCGCACGCCGCGCCGGTCCAGTAGTCGGTCGCGGCACACGCGGGGCGCAGGGCGGACAGCGAGCCGGTGGCTTTCGGAGCACCGCAGGCGGTGACCGCGACGAGGAGAATCCCGCGCATCTGCATCGACGCTATCAGACGCATGTTCACCTGCGATCGTTAGGGCGCAGGCAACGAGAGACGCCGGCAACGCGGCTTCCGCGACCCCAGCGATCGGAAGCTGGGCAAGCCAGACCCCAGGGTGCAAACGCCAGTAACCACGTGGCCGATCTGGCTGGCCGCCGTGGCACAGGGGGTGCTTTGCGCCGAGTCATCTACCGCTGACTCCCTTACCCCTTCGAAAGCCTAATTTATGAAGTCTCTCATCGCTGGTCTCGGTCTCGCTCTGGTCGGTTCGCAGGTCGCCGCGTGCGCGGAGTCGCAGGACGTCGAGGAGTGCCTCCCGGGCGACATCGACTGCGCCAGCACGGGCAACGGCGGCAAGGAGGACGCGTTCGACGCCACCAACGATCCCGCGCGGATGTCGCAGCGGTTGAACTACCGCCTGGCCGAGCTGCCCAAGAAGGGCAAGCGCACGCAGCCGGCGTGGAAGGACACGCACCCCGCCGCCGTCGGCAAGGCGCCGGTCGCGTGGGCCGATACCTACTGGCCGACCATCGAAGGCGGTCACAACAACCGGTTCCAGGGCGAGACGGAGAAGAGCCCGATCGAGAAGTACGACGCCGCGTTCAACAACGCGCCTGGCTGCGAGACGTTCCCCTCGAAGATGTACGGCGACGGCGCGAAGGCCGAGTGGGACACCTATCTGAAGTGCGCCGGCCCCGCCACCAAGTGGCAGAGCGAGACGTTCCAGGGCGCCGGCAAGATCCACGACGGCAAGGACAACGATAACGACGGCGTGATCGACGACGAAGGCCCGGACGGCAACGTCGACGGCATGGCGACCTGGTGGGGCACCTGCCACGCCTGGGGCCCGGCCTCGCTGATGTACCCGGAGCCGCAGAAGTCGGTGACGATGAACGGCGTGACGTTCTCGGTCGGCGACGTGAAGGCGCTGATGCAGAACTCGTTCGACCGCACGAGCGCCATCATGCTCGGTGGTCGCTGCAACGCGAAGGAGATCAAGCACGACGCGACCGGCTCGGCGAACGACGAGTGCGCGGACGTCAACCCGGGCTCGCTGCACGTCGTGCTGACGAACTTCCTCGGCATCAACAACCTGCCGCTCGTCGAGGATCGCACGGCGAACTTCGAGGTCTGGAACCAGGCGGTGATGGGCTACGAGATCACCAAGCAGGCCGAGATCAGCAAGACCAAGGCGAACGAGTGCGTCGGCCACGAGCCCTCGACGAAGTGGTCGTACAACACCAGCGCGAAGAAGTTGATGGAAGTCCGGATGACGGTCGAGTACCTGACCGAGAGCGGCGCCGAGGCGACGCCGGTCGGCTTCGAGAACAACGTTCGCGAGGATGACTACCACTACATCCTCGAGCTCAACGCTGACGGCAAGGTCGTCGGTGGACGCTACTGCACCGACACCACGAACAACCACGTCGACTTCCTGTGGGCACCGACCGGCTCGAACAGCGCGTCGAACCCGAGCGTGTCGGCGTCGAAGGTCAAGGAGCTGATCGCGAAGGCGTTCCAGGATGCGCCGTCGGGTGGCCCCGAGAAGGTGTTCACCTCGACCAGCACCGCGGCGATCCCCGACAACAGCCCGACGGGCGGCTCGGTCGACGTCACGGCCACCGGCCTCGGCGGCACGCAGAGCCTCGCGGTTACCGTCGACATCACGCACACCTTCGCGGGTGACCTCACGGTCGAGTTGCTCCGCGATGGCACGCGCGTGAAGGTGCTCCGCCAGAACAAGGGCGGCTCGCAGAAGAACATCGCCGAGACCTACACCCTGACGTCGGCGGAAGTCGGCGGCACGGTCAACGGCAAGTACACGCTGAAGGTGGTCGACAACGCCGCGCAGGACGTCGGCACCATCAACAGCGTCAAGCTCGCCTTCTCCGCAGCGCAGTAGTCGCTCCTTCACCATTCGTTCGCCTTCTCGGCAATCCCGGGGAGGCGTTCGGCGTTTTCGGGCCGCGCAATCATTGCGTGCCTCACCGGCGCGACATCGAGCGAAACTGGAAGCCATGGCGATCGTGCTGCGACCGCGATTCGAGCTCGAGCTGGCGTGTCCGAGCCGTCAGGTGATCGAGCAGCTGAGTGCTCATCTGCGAGCGACCTCGCTCGTCCTCCGGCGAGCCCGCGTGCCGGGTGGTGGCGCCGAGCGTGGTCCGCGCGATCAGGATCACCTCACCCTCACGGTTCCAACGCCCGAGCAACACGTGTGGTCGCCGTGGCTCGAGATCGACGTGTCGCCGAACGAGGGCGGCACGCGGATCGGGGCGAGGTTCAGTCCACACCCTTCGGTCTGGACCGGCTTCGCGTTCGGCTATCTCACCTTCGGGGTCGCGTGCTTGATCGCGCTCACCATCGTGGCGTCCGGAGAGATGCTGGAGGGTGGTGAACAGCGGTGGGCATGGTGGCTGGTTGGAGGCGCGGCGGTCGCGATGATCGCGATGTGGGGAGCGTCGATGGTCGGCCAGCGCCTGGCGCACGACCAGATGCAGACGCTCCGCACCAACTTCGACCGAGCGATCGAGGCCTGTCGCGCCGCACGCTGATCGCGGTCGCCCTCGAGAAGCACGTCCTGCTGCTTCACAGGTCCCGGTACCTCGAGCGCCGGTGGAGTCCTCGGCGAGCATGCTCGACTACAGGCAGGGTGAAATCCCGACCCGAGGTTGGATTTGCGCCCACGGTCGTGCTGCACTTTCGCCCGTGCACACTCTGAGGACGTTGGCCCTGCTCATCGTGGTTGTGGGGCCGCTCGCCTGCGGCGGAAAGAAGCAGGACGACCCCGCCAACCAAGCGGTCACCGACCGACTGTCGGGACTCCACGCGTCGGCGGACACCGTGCTCGATGATCTCGTCCAGCTCGAGAGCAAGAAGGACGTGACGTGCTGGACGAGCTTTCGCCAGCTCGACTGGTTTATCGCCGAGAAGACCTACAGCGAGTTCGGGACGCTGGCGAAGATCGCCGCCATGAAGGGCCTGGTTCGCGCGACCTGGGAGAAGGCGAGCACGAAGGCGTCGGGTGGGGCGGTCACCGACGCGGACATCAAGGCCTCGGTGACGTTGCCCGACATCAAGCTGTCGGCGCAGCAGCAGACCAACCTGACCACGTTCGCGAACGACATCGGGCTCAAGAACTTCACGGACTATCAGAAGACGGCCGAGCACACGCGCATGGTGCTCGCGGTGATCCAGGACGAGATGTACTCGACGGGTGGGCAGCCGCAGCTGAAGCCCCTCGATCCCGCGGCGGTGCGAGCGTTGACGGATGCGGCGACGACGCTGTCGCTGATGATGCTCAAGGAATCGGGCAAGGCAGCGGAGACGGCGAAGAGCGCGATCATCGAAGGCCCGCACGTGCAGGCGGCGTACAAGACGCTGATCGCACAGCTCGGCCTCGCGAACACGCCGCACGCGCGGCAGCCCCTCGCGCAGGAGCAGATCCAGCTCCACCTGCAGCCGATCACGAAGAAGCTGATCGACAACAAGGTCGAGGCGCTGCTCGCCTACAACAAGGGCACGCGCAACCCGGTGGCGGATCTCAACAAGGTGACGCGCATCCCGCTCACCGACGATGGGCTCGCCGCGATGATGATGCAGGCACAGTCGTTCGTGCACTTCGTCGCCGCCGGCTTCGAGCCGATGCAGTCCGATAACTTCCTCGACGATGGCTCGTACGCGAGGAGCAAGATGGCTCGCAAGGGCTACATCGACGAGGAGTGGGCGCAGAACGTGGTGATGAA